>ERZ827150.2777-NODE-2777-length-18119-cov-3.574845_pt1 | contig 18119 bp, 16 predicted proteins | sample MGYA00519779_ERZ827150 | MGnify/ENA primary metagenome ERZ827150 (study PRJEB31778, sample SAMEA3449267) | human gut metagenome | biome: human gut; feature: human-associated habitat; material: faeces | place: United Kingdom | collected 2010/2012 ...
CGTAGCGGGTGGTTTAAAGCTGGCCGCTGCGCGGCCAGCGGACTAAAGTCTTGAATCAGTTGACGTCATCTTAATCGTAATTCCGTCACACGTATCCACCGTGTTGAATGATGGAAAGGGGATTCATGGACAACGTGAACAACATGCCGTTTCTCTGGGGTTCCGCCACGGCGTCTTATCAGTGCGAGGGTGCCTGGAACGAAGACGGCAAAGGCCTTGGCGAGTGGGATTTCTTTAACCACACAAGCAATAAGAACATCAACCATGTTGACGGTGATGTATCTTGCGACTTCTATCATCGCTATGAAGAAGATATCCGCATGATGAAAGAAGGCGGACAAAACACCTATCGCTTCTCTCTTTCATGGAGTCGAATCATTCCCACGGGTATCGGCGAAGTGAATGAAAAGGGTATCGATTTTTATAATCGGGTCATTGATTGCTGCCTCGAAAATGGCATAGAGCCCAACGTTACGCTGTTCCATTACGATCTGCCATTCACGCTTGCTTGCAAAGGCGGATGGCTGAACAACGACATGGCAGAGTGGTTCTGCAAATACGCCAGGATTTGCTTTGAGCGCTTTGGAGACCGCGTCAAAATCTGGGCTACCGTTAACGAGCCGCATTTCTACAGCTACTGCGTAAACATGTTGGGCAACTATCCCCCCAATCGATCGCTCGACGTTCAGTCGTACATGCAGTTTCAGTACAACCTGATGCGCGCCAGCGCACTCGCAGTCCGAGCATATCGTCAAATGGGCTACGACGGCATCATCGGCGCCGTCCACGATGGCGGCGTTGTCGAACTCGACCCGGCAACCGAGCACCCCGATGACGTATTTCGATACGCAGACTTTTTCGCCAATCGCATGATTCTGGCACCAGCACTTCAGGGTCAACTGCCGCCAGAAATGGACGAAATCCTTGAAAAACTTGGCGTCTCGCTCTATCGATCCCCAAATGACGTAGAAGAATTCAGAGACGGTAAAGTCGATTTTATTGGACTCAACGTGTATTGCCGAGAGTATGTAACCGACTGGCACGGTGGAGAGCTTGCCGTTTCGGCGAACAATAAGGGCGGTTCGAGCAAAAAGGTCGAAGGAAAATGCATTGCGCCCTTGTTTGAAAGCGCCCGCGACAGCAATGTTCCCCGCAATAAATGGGGCCGCGAAATACTCCCAAGTTGCATGTATTCAACCATCATGGATGTCCACGAGCGCTATGACGCGCCCCGCATCTTTATTACGGAAAACGGACATGGCGCCTATGAGCAACCAGACGCAGACGGAATGATCCACGATGATGACCGCATCGAGCTTCTGGGCCAGTTCATCGAGCACATGATGAGGGCTAAGCGCGACGGCGCGCGCGTTGAGGGCTACTACCTCTGGTCGACGATGGATCTGTATAGCTGGATCAACGGCTACGAAAAACGATACGGACTTGTCCATATCGACTTCGAGAACAATCTGGAGCGCACCCCCAAAAAGAGCTGGTATTGGTACCGAGACCTTATCTCGAAGTATCAGGAGCAGGAAGGTTAGGAGAAAGAGATGAAATATCAGGCAATGTCCGAAACAGTCCTAAAGGCTGTTGGCGGCAAAGAAAACATTACATCGGTAACTCATTGTGCGACGCGCCTTCGCATCGACGCACGAGACACCTCGATCATCGATCTCCAGCTCGCCAAATCGGCCGACCAGGCGCTCGGGGCAGTAGTCAGCGGTGGCCAGCTTCAGGTGATCATCGGCCCCAACGTCACCGAGGCTTACAACGACTTCCTCGACTTCGCGGGAATCGAAGTCGGCGGTGGCACGGTTGCCGACGATGCCCAAACCGCCAAAGACCTTGCAGAAGGCATTAAAAGCGGTAACACCGCCATGGGCTTGATTGAGAAATTCGGGAACGTCTCTGCACAGGTATTCATGCCCATCGTCCCGGCGCTCATCGTTGGCGGACTCATTCTTTCGATCAAGAATCTCCTGGTCAATTATTGTGGATTGAGCACCGATAGCGGAACCGCCCAGGTTCTGCTGGCGATCTTCAGCGCCTCATTTAGCTTCCTGCCCGTTTACCTCGGCTATCAGCTCGCCGCCGTCATGAAGATGCAGCCTATCATGGGCGCACTGCTGGGCGCAATCATGATTAGCTCGTCTATTAGCGGTGCTGGGGGTCTCGACTTTCTTGGCATCCCCATCCCGACGAATGACTACTCGAGCACGGTGGTGCCAATCGTACTGGGCGTTGTGTTCATGTACTTTGTTGATCGCGGTCTTCAGAAAATCATCCCCGACATTACCAAACTGTTCTTGAAGCCGCTGCTCACCATGTTCATCGTCGTGCCTGTTGAGCTGATTATCCTCGGCCCCGCCGGCAGTATGATGGGCTACGCGCTGAGTGATGCCGCCACGTGGCTCATGGATAACGTGGCATTTATCGCTACTCCAATCCTTGCAGCCCTTAACCCCTATTTTGTCATGCTCGGTCTTGATAAGGCCTACATCGCGATCGAAGTTACGAGCTTGGCGCAGCTCGGCTGGGCGCCCATCATCTTTGGCTTCATCTCAAACCTCTGCATTGGCGGCACGAGTCTCGCCTTGGCAACTGCAATGAAAGGCAACAAGGAGAAGAGAGGTATGGTCACCACGGTTGCCGTCACCGCACTTTGCGGCGTAACTGAGCCCGCATTTTACGGCTGCCTCATCGAGCGTCCCCGCCTGCTTGTCGGCACGGCAATCGGCGCCCTCTGCGCGGGACTCCCTGCAGGTATCTTCGTCCTGAAGGAGTATGTTGCGGGAGCATGCCCCGGTCTTCTTTCTGCGCTGATCTTTATCGCTCCCGATGGATCCATGGGCAACTTCGTACTGGCGTGCGTTGTCGCCGTCATCGCCATCGTCGTCTCGTTCATCGCTGCACGCGTGATTATCAAGAAGAATCCCAACTATATTGAGTAAATGCCCGCTGTTTGCATTGGGGACATCCTCGGCAGACCGTTAGCAAGAACCCAAGAAGTCCCTTAGGGGCTCGATTAATCCATTCGGATTCCTGAGGCACAAACGACCCCGATTCCACAATGAAATCGGGGTCGTTGTTTCTAAAGCCTTCGATAGACAATCGGTGTTTACCTTAGCTCCCCATCCAAGTTAATTATCCACGCTCGTTCTCCGGTCGAAAGTTTTTCTTCTCTCGCGTGTCCAGAAATCCACGCTCGAGCAGGACATCCAGGTCCGCACCCGCCCTTGTCTCGATCTGTAACAGCAAGAGGCCTATTCCGCTTCTACATGTTACAGATCAAGATATTCCTAAAACACCCTAAGTTTCATCTCAATCTGTAACAGTTAGATGCCAAATATCGGTCTTGGTGTTACAGATTTAGACAAACTGGAGGACGAGACAAACCGAAAACGGAATGGGCGCTGACCCGATGGCGCACCACCTAAATAGAAACGGGCCCTGTCCCACAAGGGAACAGAGCCCGAAACTCTCATGGAGCCAGTGACAGGAATCGAACCTGCAACCCACTGATTACATCGGTTTCCTTATCGTTTATTAACGTTCATCTGCGACTATGCTGACCGTGACCTCGAGCTTTTCTTTCATCTTCCGCCTATAGTCTCACTTGAGACGTCTCCGAAACAGTCAAATTGCACAGTCATTGCACACGTGATTGCACACGGAGGAACAATGGAAGAGAAATACGCTACTTCATCTATATATAAGTACATGGACGATCGCTGGCGCGCGCAGTTCCCCTACTTCGAGGACGGCGCTTGGCATAAGAAAACTCGGCTTCTTGAACATCGAGGCCGCGATAAAGGTCGTAGCCATAAGCATCGAGACGCGGCCATGGTGGAAGCTGAGGTCGTTCGCACCCGCCTAAATGCAGAAGCGGAAGCCGAAGCGAGTAGGCCGGCAGAATCGATTTCAGTTGCCGAACTAGTGTCTACCTATATAACAATGGAGTGCGCCGACATCGCGCGCTCCACCGCGACCGGCTATTCAGGCATGCTCCGCCGAAACATCGAACCATATATTGGCAGCATTCCCCTGGAGGACCTAACTGAAGAAGACGTCCAGGAATGGGTCAACGCAATGGCGAAGAAGCACTCAAGGTCAACTGCGTGCAATTCCCTAAGGCTGCTGCGGGGCTCATTGAAATACGGACTGAGGAAAAAGCTGGTTTCAGAAAATGTAGCCGCATGGGCAAAGGTCCCTAAGAACGAGGATGCCGATTACGGACGGCCGAATTCACTTACCGACAAGGAAAGGGTCCGCGTCCTAAACACCCTCAACGCATCCATTGATGTCCCAACGATACTGGCGGCCAAGATCTCCCTGTATACAGGACTCCGTCGAGGCGAACTTTGCGCCCTGAAGTGGAAATGCGTCGACTTTTCCCAATCCTCAATTCGTGTGGAAGCCGCAATCGGGCATACCGACACCGAGTTCTACATCAAAGGACCCAAAAGTGTCAGTAGTAGACGGGCGATTCCAAATTGTCCAGAGGATCTCATGCGCGACCTAGCCGCGCGCAAGCGAGACATGAAAGAAGAATGCATCAGACTCGGGATTGAGTTCAGCGAGGAAATGTTCGTACTGGGATTTCCCGACGGCTCGTTCCTTAAGCCTCCCAGGATTAACGGTGCCTGGCGTGCGCTCTCTAAGGCGCTGAACCTTCATGGAGTATTAAACAGGAACACGGTAACCTTCCATGACCTAAGGCACAGCTTCGCAACATATGCCGTCGCCAACGGCGTAGACCCGAAAACGCTCGCAAGTTTGATGGGCCACTCCAAAGCCTCCATGACCCTAGACAGATACGCCAGCGCCGACCCGAAAGCAACCGCATCGGCAATGGACGCTCTCGGACGCCTTTACAAGAGCGCCTCATAGCTTACGAAAACTGAATTGGACCTAACCGAAGGCCGCGATACCACATCGCGGCCTTTTCCATGCCTTTCCAGAGCAAGTCATTTCAGTCTATCGGGTCCATATCGTCCGCCGCGACCGTAGTTTTGAGACCGCCTTCCAAGACAGTTCAGACTTGAACTCAAAGAGACGACAGCAAACAGAAGGAGGTCGAAATGGAAGTTGAGAACAAGCGCATCACTCTTGATGCCTTTCGTACGATGCCGGATATCGTTGACCCGATGCCGGTCGCACGCCTGCTCGGCATCAGCGATCGCTCCGTCTACAGGCTCTGCCAGAACGGAACATTCAAAGCCGTGAAGTGCGGGAAGCTGTGGCGCATCAATCGCGACAGCGTTCTTAGCTACATCGGCGTCAACTGAATGTAGCGAACGCCGGCTAAGACCAACTGAGCCCGGAGCAAACATGGGTATTAACAAATTCAACGCCGGACCCATTGAAATAATTGCAGAGTTGATTGATTTCGATGCCGTCCAGATCAAAAAACGAGCACATCGCATATACGCCCTTGCCGGCGGCCAAAGCGCCAAAAGGCTATCCGATTACATACACGGAAGACGAATAGACGCCACAGGGGGCCAAACGGCCCCCTGTTTTATGAGGAGACCCTATGGCCGAAACCAAAACCATCAGCGTAAAAATCGACCACAAGCTCTACACCGCCCTCAAGACGCGGGCGGAGCTCGATAATTCCAACGTCAGCGACGCGATCCGCTCGCTCCTGCGCTCGGCGCTCGCGGCAGAGGGTCTCGACCTCTACGGCAACGAGGTCGCGGGTTTCATCCGCGGCGTCGTCGATGCGCGGATGGACGTCGCGGCGCTCGACATCGAGCGCAAGCTCGACGCCACCGAGGACCGCATCGCCGCGGTCCTCTCGCGCCCCATGACCGCCGCCATCATGGCGGGCCTCATGTCGGCCGACGTCCTCAAGGCCTCCTACGCCTCGCTCGACGACGTCCCCGTCGCGGACATCTGGAAGAACTACCTCGCGCAGGCCGGCGAGCTCAGCCGCGCAGGCCTAGGCCGCATCGACGAGGTGAAGCTCCACGCGCGCGAGCGCGCCGATGGCTAGCCCGCCCGTCATCGTCAACCACTCCGTCGTCCGTGCGGGGGCGTCCGCCGCGGGACTGGCGGCATACGCCGGCACCCGCCGCGGCGTCGTCATCGAGGTCAGCGAGGCCGACGGCAGGAGGCTCGGCGTCGACGGCCTGGCCGCCTACGCCGCGAACAGGACCGGCTCGACCGGCGGCCTCTGGGGCGCGGACGGCCCGGTCGCCGTCGCCGAGGCGAGGCGCGCCATCGCCCAAAACGGCGGCGCGGTGCTCACCACCGTCGTCACGGTCCCGAACGACATCGCCCCCGGTGCCGGCCTCGACCGCCTGGACGCCTGGCAGGCCCTGGTGCGCTCCGAGTGGCCGAAGCTCTTCTCCGAGATGACCGGCGTGCCCGAGAGCCGCGTGGAGTACTACGCGGCGATGCACGTCAACGGCACGAGCCACCACGTCCACATCCTCACGGTCGACCGCTCGGGCGACTGGGACTCCCTGCTGCCAAAGGGGAAGATGGAGGCGGCCAGGCTCGAGATCTCCTCGAAGGCCATGGCGCCGCTGCTGCGGGAGGCCTACATCGAGCGCGACCTCGCGAGGGAGGCGGCGCTGGACGCCGTCGCCCGCATCAACCGGAACCGTTTCGACATCGAGCTGCCGCCGGACGGAAGGATCGAGGCCGCCCACCTCAGGCGTTTCCACCCGGAGGCCTCCGCCGCGCTGAGGGAGGCCCTCGGCCGGGCGGCGTCCGGCTCCCCCGAGCTCGCCGGCGCGCTGGACCGCCACAGGAAAGCCGTCGAGAGGTGCGCCGGCCTCAAGTGCCTGACCGGGGAGGCGCGGGACGCCTACGTCCGCAAGGCGGCCGCCGGCCTCGATCTCAGATGCGAGAACGCGGCTCTGCGCGTCCTGGTGCCTGACAGGGCGCCGGCTCGTGAGGAGATGCCGGCGCGACGCGCCGCCCCGGCAGCCGGCCCGGCGACGGATAGGCGGAGGGAGGCCGGGTTCGCCACCGAGGCCCGGGCCTGCATCCCGAAGGCGCGCCTCGAGAGGCTCACGCGAAAGGTCGCGCACGGCAGGACCCTCGAGCCGGCAGACCTCAGGGGATGTCCCACGGCGGACCGGGCCTTCAGGCATGCGCCGTCGCCCGGTCCGGCCCTCGGGCGCGCCGCCGCGGTGGCGGCACTGGTCGCCAGGGAGACCGCGCGGGACGCCGGGGGACGCGACATGGGGGACGAGGCCGGCGAGAGGGCGCTGCGGCTCATCGCCGCGGCCCTGAGGATCCTCGCTTCCGGCGGCACCAGGCAAACGAACGTCCCCGCAGTGAAGATAGCGAACAGGATAGAGAGGACGATCACGAGATGAAACCGAAATCCTTCAACCGCGACATGAAAAGGGAGCTCGCCGGCACGCTCGCGGGCCACGGCATCGCCGCCGGCGTCGCCTGCGTCGCGACCGTCAGCGCCTGGGCCTACGCCAGATGGTGGACCGTATCCCTCATCTCGGGCTTCTCCGCCCTACTGCGGCTGCCCGCGGGCGACCCGGGCCCCGAGCCCGCCCACGTCTTCCGCAACCCCTTCGAAGCGGCCGCCGACGCGGCGGCGTCGGGCGAGGCGGGCGAGCTTCTCGCGGCCCTCGCCCTCGTCGCGACGGCCGTCCTCATCCTCGGCCTCGTTTCTTGGGCCCGCTCATGGGCGAGTCTCCACGACGGGACGTTCGCCGGCGACCGCGCGCCCACGCGCACGCACGGGGACGCCTGGCTCGAGTCGAGGCCGTCCAGGGTCGCGAGGCGCTGCCCTCCCTGGGACGGGAAGGCCGCCGCGGAGGGGCTCGTGGCGGCCGGCTGCATCGGTGGCGGGATCGCGATGGTCCCCGCCGTCCACTGCCTCATAAGGGCGGGCAGCGGCGCAGGCAAGACGAGAAGATCTCTTGCCGTCAGCGTGGCCGCGGCGATCGACCGCAACGCACACAGAATCCCGACGTCCGTCATCGTCCACGACCCGAAGTCCGAGATCCGCGCATGGACCGAGCCGCTCGCCAGGAGGGCCGGGATGGAGGTCGTCGCCATCCGGCTCGACGAGCCCGTCAAGTCGGCGAGGTTCAACCCCCTCGACCGCGCCATCGCGGCACTCGGGACCGAGGGTGTCGCAGGTGCCGTGGCCGAGCTCCGCGAGCTGTCGTCCGCCATCGTGCCCGACGCCTTCTCCTCGGGCCAGAGGTTCTTCACGGACGCCAGCCGCAACCTGCTGACCGGCCTCTGCCTGCTCGCGATAACGGACGGGCGGATCCCCGACGGCGCGCGGAACCTCTCGACCGTGCTCGCGCTCCTGGAGCCCCGTGACGGGAAGAGCGCCGTGAAGTCGCTGGAGGAGCTCGCCGCGGACCTGCCGGCGGGAAACCCGGCGCGCCAGTTCCTCCTCGTCGCCTCGTCGAACGGCGGCGGAGGGGAGGCCCTCGTCTCCACCGCGCGCAACTACCTCATGTCCTTCTGCGACGACGACGTCAGCCGCATGCTCTGGGGCGGCGAGGTCGACCTCGCATCGGTCGGGCGCAGGCCCACCATCCTCTACATCGCCAGCGCGACGGACCGGGGCGACCGCGGCGCGCTCGTCTCGTGCATCTTCTCGCAGGCGCTCTCGGCGCTGCGCGAGACCGCGCGCCTGTCCGGCGGCAGGCTGCCGGCGGAGACCCTGCTCGCCATCGACGAGGGGTCCGGGATCCCCAAGATCCCCAGACTCCTCGGCGACCTCGCAGAGGTCCGCAGCATCGGCCTGCACGTCGTCTTCGTGCTCCAGAACACACATCTGCTCGAGGCGCGGTGCGGCTACTCCAGGGCGGAGTCGGACGCGCTACTGGCGCTGCTCGGCACCCAGGTCGTCCTCTCGGTGGAGTCCGTCGGCGAGGCGGAGGAGATCAGCAAGCGCCTCGGCGACTACAGCGTCAAGACGACCGGGCAGAGCTCCACCAAGGGGACGCAGAGCTCCTCGTCCGGCAAGTCGTTCTCCGTGGCGCGTCGCCCGCTGATCACACCGTCGGAGCTCATGGCCTGGAGCGCGCGCGAGAACGGCGCGCTCGTGATCGACGCGGAGGGCCCGATGGCGCTCGCCAGCCGCGATATCACCGAGACGTTCCTGGGGCCGCTGCTGGGCCTGACGTCGCCGGAGGCCGAGGGCGCGCTGCTCGCGCGGGCGCTCGAGGAGGAGGTCCGCAACGCCGCCCCGGCACCGGTATGGCGCATCCCGGAGAAGCCGAAAAAGCCCAAGGGGCCGCCGTCCGGCGGCAGGAAGCGCAAGGTGTCCGCCGCGCCCGACGGGTTCTGACGCGTCGTACGGCCCTGCCTGCGAAAACCGCCCGCCGTCATACGGCGCGCGAGGCGCGTATGACGGCGGGCCGGGACCGCCCTCCGGGTTAACCGGCCACGCTATCAGCGGAAACGAACTCGGCACGCCGAGTTGCGCCGCAAAATACCGGTGCCCGTAGCGCGCCCTTATCCTGCTCCCACCGTCCAAGGCACTTGGACGGTGGGAGTTCCGCATCCCGGAGAAAAGAAAAGCGCGGCCCATCCGGACCGCGCTTGCGCTCTCCTCCTATTTCACCCCGCGACGTAGACCGTCCGGCCCGTCTCGCAGTCGATGGTCTCGGCATCCCCGAACCCGATCCGAACGGCCGCCCATCCGCCGGCGCCCGCCAACTCGTCCGCCTCGGACCTCGCGGCGGCGATGAGGCGCTCGAGCTCGGCCGAGCCCGCCGGCGCGGTCCCCACCTCGAACGCGCCGCCGTCGCCGCCCGACTCGTACTCGACGACGACCGTCGAGCCGAGGGCCTCCTCGAGGGTCTCGGTCAGGCCGCCCATGTCGGCGAGGGCGCGCCCGGCGACCGTGGCCAGCGGGTAGCGGGCCATCCCGGACGCCGCCGAGCGGCCAGACATCCGGATAGCTCCGGAGGCCTCGAGCGCCCCGAGGAGCGCCGCGGGCGTGTCGGTGTCGATGGCGATGTTGCCCCGCCCGCGGCACCACTCGGCGGCCGCCGGCACGCTCGCCGTGAGCACGCCCCACTCGGCCATGTAGCCCTCGGAGCGCGGGTCCGTGGCGTCGAGGAGGAGGACGGCCAGGCCGCCGCCCAAGTACTCCTCGGCCACGAGGGCGAGGCGGACCGCCTCGCCCATGGAGTCGAACTCGACCGTGACCATGCGGCTACCTCCTCCTGACGGCGCTGAGCGGCCTCGGGGAGAAGTGCTCGTCGCGCTCGACGGCGGCGAACCCCATCTGGCGGTTCAGCTCGGCCATCTCCTTGATGCTGAAGTAGCCGAGCTCGTCGTCGTAGCCCTCGACGAGGCCGAACGCCTCGTCCGTTCCGTCGAACTCGAGCAGCCACCAGTCCCATCCGTTCACGCACGAGAAGTAGTGGGCGTAGACTGTGGGGTCCTCCGCCCCGTCCTGCCCATAGAGCCTCGGCACCGTCTTAGCGATTTCCTCGGTCATCAGCTGCTGCATGTCTTCCTCCGTTCCGGGCAACCTGCCCTCAACATCTCGCCCCTGCGGGCAAAGCCGAATGGCGACGCCGCGCGTCGTCGTCGGCTTTGCTCCCTGCAAAGCCGCACCGGAGCGAAGACGGGTCAAGGGAGGTCCATGACGACCTCCACCAACCGGAGCGGAGCGGAGGTTTGTGCGGGGTCTCATGGGCCCCCTTGACGCGGCGTAGCGGAGGTGCCACCCGGCCGCGAAGCCGTGGCCATACGACGGCGTATGCCGCCTATCGGCAACAAAAAGGCCCGCCTTCGGCGGACCTAAAAGGAAATGACCGTCTTCAAGGTAAAACGAGGATCCCAACACGCGAACCGGGTGCAGGCTATCGAACTGGGTTCTTGATCTCCGCCGAATCGAAGGCCCAGACCCACCAGCGGACCGATTCAAGGCGATCATGGACGATCGCCCTCTCAAGGTACAGGATTGTCTCCCATCGACCGAACCTGACCGCATACTGCTGATTGCTGCTTCCGTTCAACACGGGGCCAGGAAGAGAGACTTTCAGAATCTCGTCGATTGGAAACCGCCTGCCGTCGGGCCAATCGACCGCGAACGGACGAACCTCGCCCGAGCTCGTCACCATCACCATGACATCGACATACTGCTTATGGGCGCGGCGGTCATGGTCGGGACCCACCGAGCGAACTGTGCATTCACCTGTAAAAACCGCTTGCGCCGAGCTCATATATGAACCGCCGCCATGCCGGAACCCTTGGCCACGAACCATCTGCCGCCCTCCCACCAGATGGTTTTGCGCTGTTTCGCGATGCAGACGCCGACCTCGACACAAAGGTTGCCGAAGATCGCGCGACCATATTCCCGCCTGTCATAAATAGACTCGACTGTCCACGACCGGCCGTCGGGCCAGTGGATCACCCGGGGATCCGCCGGCCCATGGTTGAAATTGACGGACCCCTTGGTATCAACGTCGATATAGATACGACGCTCCTCTACCGGTATCCCACACGTCCCGGCCAGCGAATGCTTCTTGAACAATACGACCCCCCCATAGTGCGAACGTATGTTCTATACTATAGACCAATATCCCTACCGTTGAGGAGCATTTTCATGACCGAGCTCGAGCAGGATCGGATCTTCGATATCAGCTACGAGATGAGGGGGCTCGCGGCAACGCTCGTCGCCGCCTCACGCGGCGATATCCAAGACCCAGAGAGAGTCGTCGAATTCGCCGCAGGCCAAGTTGACCGCCTTGCCGGAAATCTTGTCGATTGCATCACGGATAACGACGCCAAAGCGACCGCACAAGGATAGACCTGGCCCCGATATTCAATAGAGAACGCCCCGGCAATTTACTGCCGGGGCGTTTTTTAGAGCTCGATCTCCGCGATTATTTTTTTCATCTCGAGGGCCCATCCGAGCTGTTCCTCGATGTACCCCGGCCATGCGTCCTGGTGGCCCTTGATGGGGTGGCCCGCCTTGTAGAAGCGCAGTCCCGAGGCCTTTTTCGCATCGAAGGGCGCCGCCGTCAGCCCGAGGCGCTCCTCGAAGATCCCGCTGTTGGCGATGGCGCGGTGCCCGATCTCCTTGTCGTCGTCCACGTACAGCTCGATGCCCGTGCGGCCCTTGTGCGTATCGATGAGCAGGGCGAGATGGTATGCCGAGACCCCCAGGCGGAGCGTCGACCAATGGTCCTTGCTGGGCTTCTGCGGGCTGAACTCCTTGAGGAACTCCGGATGGCCGCCCGCCACCTCGCGGTAGGCCGTCCAGTACGCCAGCTTGACCTTTTCGGTCTCGCTGAGCCCCTCGGAGAGCTTCACGGTCTTGGTCCACTCGTTCGGCTGCTCGACCACGCCGAAGCGCGGGGCGGGCAGGGAGCCCCCGATCTTCCAGAGCTCGACCTCGACCAGGAAGAACCCGAAGTCGCTGTCGGTGTGTTGGTTGAGCCACTCGATGGCCTGGCGGTGCTCGTCGCGGGCGCGCGCCACGACCCAGATGACGACCTCGGCGCCCTTGCCGGCGGCGTACGTGATCACCTTGCCGAGGTGGTCGTGGTTGGTGTCCTCGAGCTGGTTCTCGATGATCACCTTGCGGCCCGTACCGGACTCCTGCGCGTAGATGTCCACGTTGAACGATCCGACCGAGGACTCCGTCTCTATGAGCTCGAGCTCGATTCCGACCGCCATCCCGAGGGTTGCGAGGTTCTGCTCCTCGGCCAGCCACTTGGTGAAGTCGTGGGCCTCATGCGGCCACACCTCGCGCAGGGGAACTTTCTGAATGGTGTCCAGGTTGTAGGTTTTCATCCGTCACCCTTCCAGTCGCTAAGTCGACACCGCTGCAGGGTTTCTATATGCGCCGAACATCATGGCACCCAACCCCTAGACGCGTCAATGTGTGGACATATCAACGAGAACGTGCCATCCGGCCAAATCTTTACGACCGGATGGCACGTTTGATTCCTCCAATTACGATGTTAATCTGCAAATGTGCAAGTTGAAGGCGAGAAATTCAGGTCAACCTCTCCGACCGGCCCGTTGCGGTGCTTGGCCACGATCACCCTTCGCTTGCCCCAATCGGGACGTTCCGGGCGGCTTGCCTCTCCTTCTGTGGCAGACGCATCAAGCAGCAGGACTACATCTGCGTCCTGCTCGATAGATCCGGAATCCCTAAGATCCGACATCATCGGGCGCCTATCCGGGCGCTGCTCGGACTGTCGTGAAAGCTGGGCAAGCGCTATCACGGGCACGTGCAGTTCGCGAGCCATCAATTTGAGCGCACGCGATAGCTCCGATACCTCTTCGTATCTGCCTGCCCCCTTCGCCGGCGATTGAAGAAGCTGGAGATAGTCAACAATGATGACCTCAGGCGCCTTCCCGTCAATCACCTTTCGTCGACATTGGGCCTGCATTCTGGAGACAGTCATTCCAGACTCATCGTTCAATATAATGGGAAAACCAACCAAGCGATCACGCGCTTCCGCTATCAATTGTTCTTGGAGGCCGACATACGATCCGGAGGAAAGCGTACTTGAAGAGATACTCGACTCCAGGGAAAACAGCCGGTACGTTATCTCCTCGTTTGACATTTCCTCTGAATAAATTGCAACGCGTCTGCCCTGTTTTGCAAATTCTGCTCCGCAAAACACCGCAAACGCCGTTTTACCCACAGAAGGCCTTGCGCCGACCACGACCAGCTGCCCAGGCTTGATTCCATCGGGAAAAAGCCCATCAAGCGCCCCAATCCCGAAATATATGCAATCGGGGTCCTTCGTGCCGGCATGCCTGGCGCCCATATCCATATAGACTTGCTCGGTAACTTCCTCGAGACTTTGGGAACCGTTAGGAATAGCCCTCGTTGTCACTTCCCCCAATATCGCCTCCGCCCGATCCGCCAGCTCCTCTTCGCTGGAGCCCTCGCTAACGGCAAGGTCCCTGATTCGCTGCGCGGCAGCAGTCAGGCTCCGCCTCAACGAATGCCGTTTGAGGATTTTGACGTAATGCGGGTAGTTCACATAGCTAAGATAATCTCCAGAGACCTGAAGCACATAGGAGTCCCCGCCTGCTTTCTCTAGATTTCCGGTCATCCTAAGCTTGTCAATCACCGCAACGAAGTCGGTCGGCATACCGGCATCGGCGAGTTGCTTGATAGCTGTAAACAAGATTTGGTTGCGTGGAATATAGAAGTCGCCTGCCTTGAGAACGGCACCCAGCTCCGCCGCCACCTCAGTGCCGCCCATCATGGCGGACAAAATCGAACTCTCGGCGGCCTTGTCGTAAATCTCATGGTCTTTCATCCTAATTCCTCCTATTGGTGTAATTGCTCATAGATACTCAGCGCCTCCGCTTCAGTCATCGACGGAGGCCCTAACGGCTCCTCAAAACCGGCAGCGGAGACGTGACACCAGCTTCCGCAACTATTGCGGTAGACCCCGGCTCGGCTGATAACGGGCTCCGGAGCATGCACGAGCCACCGCGAGATTTCTTTACTTGTCAGGAAGGCATATGGATACAGGTATGGCTTCCGTCCCCTTGAGACGCTATCGTCCGCCTGACGCTTCACCGCATCAGCAATCTCGGCGGAGCTCCATCCCTGAATCCGAATGCTGTCGTATTCCCGGCGAGTTTCCTTTTCTTTGGCTCCCGGGCCTTTTTCGAACAGCTTCAGAAAAGAAAGGTAGTGAGCATCCTCGATCTCGCTGCTATTAGTTTTATTAGTTGAATTAGAGGGTGTAGTAATTGCCCGCGTTTCCACACCAGTTGAGGCGCCTTCTCCACTAGCTAACTCATTTTCTACACCAGTGCGGCAATAATCAACCGGTGTAGAAACCCTTTGTTTTCCTCCACCAGTCCGACCTGTCGCGAGATCCAATTCGCCAGACCGAGGCCAAATATACTCATAGCAGGAAGCCTGTTGTTTGCTTTTTCCAGTTTGCAGTTTGCGCAACAATGGTTCGACGCCTTCCTTTTTCAGGCTCATATACTCACCGGTCAAGGTCAAATAGTTGAGGTATTTGATGGCGGTCTTTCGGGTGATGCCGAGCGTTTTTTCGAGCTGTGAAATTGAGAGCGACGCATATTGCGCGCCATTGTCCAGCCTGCTGCCCACCACGGCGCCTTTAGCTAGGGCGATTACCGCCTTGTGCAACCCCTCCATCGTTCGCCGGTTTTTGCAATTTGCCTGAATCCAGCAAATCGCATACATCATCCAGCCGACCAGGTCATCGGTCATCAAAGGGGTATGGCACGAGCGAGAGTAGAGGATCTCGGTTTCGTCTATTTCCACAAACCGACCGGTAGGCATGAGTACAGCTATTCGTCGATGGGGACGCCGGCGAGCTTGGCGACGGCCTCCTGGCTGAACAACCAGACATGACCGACCTTCTTGCCTTGCAGGATGCCCTTGCGCGCGAGCTCAAGCACGCTGCGCTCCGACAAGCCAAGCCAAGCAGCTGCCTCGCGCGTGCGGAAAGGCCGCGCGTAGACAGCGGGACGATTCGAAGCGTTCATCTGTACCTCCATAAAATAACTCCGACTACGCTGTCTAGTTTACGACGTTAGCTTTATTTGCTAGTTTATTCCGTTTTTCGACATAAGAGATACATAATTGCTTATTCTTTCCCGACTGCGCTGTTATACTGATTTCGTTAGCTTTATCAGGAGGACTATATGGGTAGCCATCATATCTTTATCGCAAAGGACAAGAAGCTGGGGATGCATGTCCTCATCAGGATTCAGGCGGTCGATGAGCTGGGAAGCGCCTATCCCCCGATTAACCCCGACGCTTTCAATGAGCTCCTGATGGCAAGGGATGCGAAATCATTAGTCCTAGCAGCCCGCAATCTCGGGCCCATGTACATTTCGGAAGATGATCTCGCCAATCGCACCTATCTGCCCAGTCGACTTCAACAAGGCATCGAACGTGGAATAGATCTAGTTCCGTCCGATTTAAACGGCCTGCTCTCGGAGTGCTTTTTCGATCCATATGCCAATCCCGTCGAAGTTGACGGCATGGGCTATAAAGAGGTCGGCCGAACAGCGAAGAAGGCCGCTCGCGAGCTTATCGATGAGTTCGATTTCGTCAATGCCGGGAACCTCTCCTATCTGGATTCTCAGTTCCGTGCCGTCATCGAACCGCTGCATGACTGGATTTTTGCCAGGAACCTGCTTTCGATAGTCCTTCGCATCGGCGGGTTATATAGAACTGGAGCGGACCCCAAAACAATTCTTGAGACCGCTAGGTTCCGCAAGGTCGAGCCGGCAAGCCTGAAAGAGCGTTTTAACATGGGCTCCGCCACCTGCTATGCGATACCCATAGCGTTCAATCCGTTTTACCGAACCGGAAACCTGCTGGTTAACGATGTGACCTTTGACGCTCAAAAAATCTGGCCCCTCTACAACAGCCTCACTGACATCAAGAAGTCATTTACACAGGCGGTCATTGATCACCATCTAAAAGGCGACGGGAATGAGTTCGTCAAGTTTCTCACGTCGGTCGAGGCAGCACAGGCCGACGGAAGATTCGACAACAGAAAGAACCATCCGGAGGAAAACAAGTGGTGGTATCTGGTTGTCAGCTCAAATATAGGCGGCAAATCCATAGATGATCAGATGCAGATAGCGAACCGGATGCTTCAGGCGGTAGACGGAAGGCTCTTCCAGCCCCGCATCGCATATTCGGGCGTGAAGATGGCCGAAATTGCCCCGGAGCAGAAACCACGCAACATGTTGGAAGCCATGTGGTTGCTCGTCAGGAACCATCCCGACCATTACCTCTTGACGTGCAAACGCTGCATGCGAACTGTGCTGTCTGGAACCCAAGGGGGCGAGCGCTCATTCTGCAGCAATTCTTGTCGCGCGACCTGGAGCAAAGAACACCCGTCGAAATAGGAGGGTCGTTCGCAGCAAAAAGCCGGAACCTGGCTGGGCCAGGCTCCGGCTTTCAATTAATTCCCACCAAAAACCATGCGGGTAAGAATAAAGCCTATTCCGTTCCCTGGATCACGGTCAGCAGATCCTCGTAGCTGTGCACCACGTCATAACGCACGTCCTCGTCCGAGAACTCGTTGAAGAGCTTGCGGGCGCAGGCAATCTTGCCGCGCTCGATATCGCGCAGTGTGAGGCTGTCCATGCTGCCCTTGGTCTCCGCGACGAAGAACACGTGGCGCACGCTCCCCTTCTCGAAGGCGATGGCCCAGTCGGGCGCATAGTTGCCCACCGGCGTCGGGATCTTAAAGGACCTCGGCAGTTTGGCGTAGACCGCGACCTTGCCCTCAGCGGAGTCGAGGTCTCGTGCGAAATCGCGCTCGCCCTCGGAATCCCAGAACACGTAGTCCTGGATGCAGCGGCTCGTCTCCAGCGCTCGGCCGACGTTCTCGGGCATGCGCTCGGCGAAGATGTTTGAATCGTACCGCTCGTCGAGCTTATGGTACGTGATGTGGTCCACCACCATCGTCGCCTTCTCGGCCAGGATGCAACGGGAGACCTTGGCGATAAACTCCTCGGGGTTATCGCGGAACATGCGGAACTTGACGGGGGCTATGCCCTTGAGGATCGCCGCCGCGCTCCTGCGCGTGATGCGCGCAGCGGTCGCGACTTCGCCCAGCAGGTCGTACGTCACGCCAGAGGCGTCCTCGCCCACCTCGTAGTCGCGCCTCGTGGTATCGTCGAACGATTCGCCACGCTCAAGATTCTCCCGCGTCTGGGTCGAGCGCTGTGCGGCGGTCGTCATGACGTAGGACGCCTTGGCCACAAACAGTTCGCGGTTAATGCGGTCGATCGCCTTAGCCCGAAGCTCATCGTCGTCAAAATCGACGGTGTAGGAGTGCTTGGAGTTGATCTTGTTCCACAGCTCCTGGAACTCCGCCCGCGCGAAGTTGGCGTTGAGCGGGTTTTCGTGAACCTTGGGCTCGTTGCCGTTACGGATGTAGTCGTCGAGCGCATGCTCGTCGTAGACGCTCTTCACCAGCGCTTCGATATCCTTGCGATAGGCATAGAGATGCTCGGGCAGGTCGTCATCGGTAACGGACGTGAGCCCCGATTCCTTGAACTTTTGCGTGGGCACGCCCTCGCGATCGATAAGGCCGTGCTGTACGAGCGCGAAGTAGACATCGTGCGCGTCTTCCTGCGTGAGCGCATAGGTCTTCTCCTCGTCCGCCTGAACGGCA
>ERZ827150.2778-NODE-2778-length-18113-cov-12.904419_pt1 | contig 18113 bp, 17 predicted proteins | sample MGYA00519779_ERZ827150 | MGnify/ENA primary metagenome ERZ827150 (study PRJEB31778, sample SAMEA3449267) | human gut metagenome | biome: human gut; feature: human-associated habitat; material: faeces | place: United Kingdom | collected 2010/2012 ...
ACTGTTCCGCCAGCCATTTCCCTGTTTTATTCTTTTCCGCAAGAATAATTCTCAACCTGTTAATCTCTTTCATTCCTGTTACAAACTGGGATTGCAAACAAAGATATTGAAAATTATTCAATCCTCATGGATCTTTATGGGAATTTTAACACTTAGAAATGACCTTCTCTCACAATATTTGTGAATAGATTTTGTGGATTTATGACAAATGCCCGCACTCTTTTTTGAACCATACTTCTGCCAAAGCAGATTGTGTCCGGGCTTGCCCGTGTGCCACAAAACAAAGGGAAGGGTAGCCTAATACCCCTACAGTCATTTGACTGTGGGAGAAGTGCCATACAATCTGCAAGCAGAGGTAGCCGTGTTGCTCAATGTAGGACATGAAATTTTAACTCAATGCAAAGTCAAATTGTGCCAAACTGACATTAATCTGCCAAAATCTCATGCCGATATATGCCAACTATTTATTGGTATGGTAGTTGCCCTCTTTTAAGAAACTTAAAAATAGAAGAACTATGGGAATTAAACCAGGACCAAAAAGGATTGCAAAATCCACAGGAAAACCAGACAGGCGTCAACGAGACAATAAAGAAACGCCAGGTAACACACCGTCCCTCAAACCTCATAATCACAAAAAGGGGGACTAAGAATATGCCACTGGATATTTTGTCCAGTGGCATATTCTTTCTACAAACAGAGATCGGTAGTCTCTATCTATTTCTTCATGAAAACGGTTTACTTTAGTTTTTCTCTCTTATATATAGATACTAAAGTAAACTAAAATATATATGGCCGCTCCGGTACAAAGAACCATTTATGTTTCAGTCGAACAACCCGTTCACCAGATTGACTGCATCGTCCTTTTTCTGATTGATGATTTTGGCGTATACCTGTGTCATCTTCACGTCGGCATGACCGAGCAACTTCGAGGTGGTATAGAGGTCGGCGCCAAGCGTCAGCATCATCGTCGCAAACGTGTGACGGGCTGTATGAAATGAGAAACGTTTGTCTATGCCGGCCGCTTTCGCCCATGGTTTGAGCAGCAGATTTATCATCGTTGGACTCGGTAAGTCGAAGACGTGGTCTTCCGCCATCTTGTCTCCTCGCTCCGGCATCCACTTTAACGCTTCTGGTGAAAGCGGCAAATAAATCGGCTCTTTGGTTTTCTGCATGGACACAGCAAGGCGATATTGACCTCTATCCACAAAAACATCTTTCCATCTCAAACCGATAATGTCGCTTATTCGCAATCCACAGAAGCAAGAGAACAAATAAGACTGTTTTACGGCCTTATTCTTCATCGGAGTAGCAATCAGTGCCCGGACCTCTTCAATGGTCATATACGAGCGTTTGCTCTCCGGCAAGCGTATCTTATCCGAGTTGTTGATCTTTGTAAATGGGTTGGACTTGATAATATCCGCACGAACGGCGGCATTCAAAGCTCCGTTCAGAATACGGTAATAAGTGTGAAGCGTAAAGTTTGACACCCGTTTTCCTTTGGGGCGATACTCCGTCAGCAGATAGTCGATATACTCTTGGCAGAACGTCTTGTCAATCTGGTCCATCGTTATTTGTTCACCCGCATAATCCTTCAGTATGCGGATGGTTACCATGATTTGGTTCCCGTCCTTTTTACCACGCTTCGCCTGATTCTCTTTGTAGGTCTCCATCCAGTCCAAAAGAAAAACCTTTTCCCTGTGTTCGATTCCGGCCTCACCATTGGTAAGTTGGATGATGCGCTTCGATTTGATGGCATTGGCGGCAGCCATTGTCGCTTGATTCTGCCTACGGGCATTATAATCTGTTTCGGGAATAAGGTACATCTTCAGATACTCGTATGTCCGTTTGCCATTCCGGTATATATCCAGATACAAGCTCTTATTTCCATTGGCCAGTTCTTTCATCCGCAGACGGACAGGTTCTTTGACTTTTGCAGGCTTTTTTACTCGTGGCATATTCCCTCCTCTTTTGCTCGTTATATCTGCTGCAAAACTACAAATAAAAGCCGAGTTTGAGGAACAAATAAGAAACAAAAATGCACCGAAAAAGAACCAATCAACTGAAAAGAATGAAAACAACCGAAAACGTCAAGCACCATATAATCAACTGTAAATAAGCATATTTATTTGCACTTGTTTAGTTCTTGTTTTCATTTAACACCCACACTTTGTAAATCTGGTAAATTTATAAAGTGAACACCCGGAAAACGCACAAATAATATCTTCTATTATATTCCTAATACCTGATTAATCGCCTCCAGTTTATTCGAAAAATCTGGGGGTTCCAACTTATGGTAGGTCGTGGTTGTCTGACCGCTTTTCTCTGGACAGAAGCCATGTGGCGAGCAATGATATCCGGATTATCCCCGTTCTCTACGGCTTTACGAAGCACACGCACGACCTCTCTCTTATCGGTATACTGGGCTAACCGAAACTCGCTCATCTTTTTCAGCACATAAGAAATATTGCTGGTATAGCCAACAAATGTGTTGTCGGTCCAGTAGTTCACATTCTTGAGCGTACAGTTCCCGGCGAAAAGGACGACATTGAAAATGGGCAAGTGTGCAAATTGAGCTGACTGCTCCCGAAGCGCTTTTATGTGCCCGGCATTCTGCATGATTGGATTGTAGAAGCGATACTTTTCCTTGCCATAATTCAGAACCTGGGTCCAATAACGCTGTTTCTCGTTGCCGAACAGCCATCCGCTATAATCTTTTACCTCAATGGCAAGTAATCCATGCGGGGTAGCAACCACAATGTCAATCTGCGAAAACTCACCGTTCCTCTTTTGCAGGTAAAGGTCATGGAATATCGCTTTGGGATGCACTCCCCGCCGCAGCATTCTGATTACCAGTCGTCGTTCTGCTCTCGTTCCGCGATAGGGAGAAGAGACAGAGCATAGCAATGTCATATTTTGCCGATGATGCAAATATGAAATTACAATACAACCCAGTATCAGGATGATGACTATATATTCCATAACTTATTTATGCCATATTCTATTTTCTACGGAACTAATAAAATCCTCTTTTGCCTTGTTAAAAGTTGGCCAGTTGGGATTTAGCCCATAGTTATTACATAGTTCATCATAAAATTCATCCAGTTTGCGTTTCTCCAAAATAGAGGCACCTTGCTTTACCACATTCAAAAAACCCATTTGGTCAAATGAAATGCCGGGAAGAATAAATGGTAAAATTCGCTTATTTTCTAAAGCCCAGGCGGCCCCCATTTCATTTTTACAGACATCACTTCTATTATAATTCTCTGATATAAATAGAAGTATATAATCGCACTGCTTCATGTTTTCAATAATTTTATCTCGAAAATCATCTCCAGTACGTATAGCAGTAGGATCTAATGTACAAAAAATATCTTCATCTTTGAATCCGCATCCTATTTTCAATATCTCTTTAATAAAGCTATTAATAATATCTTTATCGTCAGTAGAATGGCTGATAAAGAATTTTCTCTTACAAATAACATTGTCAACATATTTCATTTTAAGTACGCAGACAATTGCTATAACAGCTCCAAAAGAGAATGGATTTACACAATTTGGGGTTCTTATTGATTGTAGTTCTTTATTCAGACGAATAAAACATTCTGGTTCTATATCCTTTATTTCTAATGCCAACTTATTTAATATATCAAGCAAAGCGTCTTCTCCAGGACAATAAGTTTGACAGTGTAATCGTCCTTTGTTTCTTTGATTGATTGCCTTGACAACATTATCACAAACTATAGCGGCTTCTTCAATTATTTTCTTATTCATATACTTCTATCATATAGTAGTTCGTAGAGATATATTCTTGTCAAATGAGGTGATTATAATTTCATTGATTGAGATATAGTCCTTTAAATCAATCTTATCAGTTCCACGGTTCAGCAATTGATATTGATCTTCGTTTTCTTGAGAAATCGCCTCAGTATGTAACTCCTGCACAATCTTGTTGGCATAGGCTAATATCTGAATATATGATAAATCGTCAACATTCTCTTGTATTAGCTCAGCCAATCGACAATGAACAACATTGTTTACATACGATAATGAAACATCTTCCCCTTCCTTGTATCCTGAAGCTTCATATATCACTAATGGATTGATAACCTGATATTCAACCTGAAAGTCAACCAATATGTTATATGGGACAATAGTATCATTTACCATTCCGTTGTGATAGAAGGAATGGGCATTGAGAAACACGTACTGTTTTCTCATGTCTACCTTATCAAACATATCAATCAATGGCCATTTCCAATACCATTTCGGTTTAGTCCGCCATTTTATTGGGCTCCCAAAGCGTTTTTTTATTACGGCTTGGCCCTGATTACACTCAGTAAAGAAGGCGCATCTGTCCCAAAACTGAGTTATAAGTTGAACGATAAATTTACCGAACTCAAGAGGTTCCATATTTGTTTATTTAATTTCTTCTTTTTCGTATTCTTCGCGGGTGATCGGGGGTTTGAGGATCGACGATCAACGATCAACACTTCATCATAGGTTAAGCCATAAAGCTGGCATGCCCAACTATCAAACCATTCCTTTATACAGTTCTGCAGTCTATAATTATGTGAATATAAAGATATAGATTGTTTTTCAATGTTCCACTATATTATATTCAGTTTTCTAATAACTACGAGTAACTTTTATCTTCCATAGCTTAATATTCATTCAACAATATAGTTTTATTTGTTGCAATTTATCTTAACTTTGTATGTTTCAGCAAATCAATATGATGAATACCGTCTATTCTATTACGTTACGGTATCACCTGCATATTGACCTTTAACACATAGATATGGCACGTTGTCTATATAATTCCACAATCCGCGAGTTCCTGCAGTTGTCCCCCGAGGCGCTGTTGGGACGTTTCGTGAACAATTACCACGGGGCTGCACTTACCACAACCAATGAAGCGTGGAACAACGAGATTCGCATCATGCAGGAGGTTCTGCATCCGTGGATGGATGAAGATGGACAGGTAATTTTCGAGTACGACATTCCACGGCTAGGGAAGCGAATCGATGTCGTTTTGCTGCTTCGAGGACTGATCTTCTGCCTCGAGTTCAAGGTCGGAGAGCGGGACATGCTTCAATCCAACATAGAACAGGTCCTGGATTATGCCCTTGACCTGAAAAACTTTCATTTGATGAGCCAAAACAGAATCATTATCCCGATTCTCGTACCTACTCGATTCCGAACAAGTTCAAGCGAGTTTATTCCCTCGGTATATGATGATTCCATATACAACCCATTGGTGACTGGAGCCAACGGATTGCAAAAACTCATTGCGGATGTTTTGGTTCATGCCGGAGCGACAGCCTCGGATACCAGCCTGGGAGCCGACTGGATCATCAGCCCCTACTCACCCACCCCGACCATCATTGAAGCGGCCAAGAGGCTCTATGAAAACCACTCGGTAGAGGACATCACCCGCCACGAAGCTGACAAGGTATCGACTGACCGCACCATTGCATATATCCTCAATGTAATCAAGACAAGTCGAGAGAAAGGAGAGAAGAGCATCTGCTTTGTAACCGGTGTACCCGGAGCGGGAAAGACGCTGGTCGGATTGGACGTCGCCGTCAAACAGTCATATCAGAATGGTGATAAATTGGTCGAGGACGAAGGTGCGGTCTACCTATCCGGCAACGGGCCGCTGGTTGCTGTGCTTACCGAAGCTTTGGCCATAGACAATCAGAAGAAATGCAAAGCTCGCGGCGAGAAAAAGAATATGTCGGACTCTCGGAGGGAGGTTGGCAAGTTCATACAGATGATTCACCGCTACCGCGACAACATGCTGGCCAAGATCAAGAACCCCGTTGAGAATGGAGTCCTCGAGATTGACCCGCAGAAAGCGATGAAACTAGCAAAGTCCGGCTATGGAGAAGTAGAGCATGTGGCCATCTTTGACGAAGCCCAGCGTTCATGGACACATAAAAGGCTTGCTGACTACCTCAAACGAGGTGGTACTTATGGAAACAAACTCAAGGTGCCAAACTTTCCCTACTCCGAAGCGGCGTTCCTAATTTGGTCTTTGGATCAGCGGGAGGACTGGGCAACGATCGTATGTCTGGTCGGCGGCGGTCAGGAGATCAACACCGGAGAGGCCGGCATTTCAGAGTGGATCAAAGCGCTCAACGAGAAATTCACACACTGGAGAATCTATATCTCCGATAAACTGACCGATGCAGAATATGCCGAAGGGCGGGTCAATGAACTATTGGCCGACAATGACAAGGTCACCTTCTCTTCGGAACTCCATCTGGGAGTTAGTCTGCGTTCGTTCAGAGCTGAAAACCTTTCTGCGTTTGTACACTCTCTACTCTCTTTCAATCCGGATGCATCCAGTTGGTACAACACGATAAAAGAGCGCTATCCGATTGTACTAACAAGAGATATGGCCAAGGCAAGGGCCTGGCTGCGCAAGAACACTCGAGGTTCGCAACGATCAGATGTGCTGGTCAGTAAGGCGGCCGCACGGTTCAAACCATTGGCCGTCGATATTTTGGATCAAGGTGACGAAAATGCCGTGCATTGGTTCCTGGAGGATAAAAACGATATTCGTTCGTCCAACTATCTCGAGGATGCCGCAACTGAAATCCAGGTTCAGGGGCTTGAACTGGATTACACCTGCGTCCTGTGGGATGCTGACCTGAGATGCGAAAATGGGCAGTGGAAATATTATAACTTCAACGGCCGGACGGCCTGGCGCGAAGAGACAGGCCATACCGAAGGCAGCATTGAGCGAAGGAAATACATGCTGAATGCCTACCGCGTCCTCCTGACACGTGCCCGTATCGGCATGGTCATTTGCGTTCCAGAAGGCAATCCTAATAAAACCATCGGCGGTTTCCCGGAAGATGCAACCCGATTACCGGAGTTTTATAACGGCACCTATGAATATCTCAAGTCAATAGGGATTGTGGAGATATAATATCAACTATCTCAACACCATAAAAATTGACAGACTCAAAAAATACTTGGGTAAATTCATAGGCTTAATAAAAGCATTAAATCCCAAAGTTATGTGAGTTCAAGAATAGTTACTGGCGACTATTTTTACAAAACAACGTCCCAAATACACATCAAAAGAATCTATTCAAAATCTTTCTTTAATATCCGAATATCTAATCTTTGAGTATTAGACAACAAGCGGGAAAGAAATCTCCCGCTTTTATCTTTTTATTGCATAATATTTTATATCTTCGTGAATAAAACCGATACAGTATAATGGATAAACCCATGAACCGAATCAAAGAGGTGCTTGAAGAGAAAGGCATCAAACAGACCTGGCTAGCAGAGAAGCTTGGAAAAAGTTTCTGTATCGTCAATTCCTACGTCTGTAATCGACGGCAGCCAAGTTTAGAGGTGCTGTTTGAGATAGCCCAAATACTTCAAGTTGATCCCAAAGATTTAATAGAAAGCAAAAACAATAATATCATATGAAACTACATGACATTTTAAAAGGGACAGATTATAGCTTGAACCTGTTTACTCAAGATGCAATTGATAATTTAGAGAATAGAATTATCGAGAAAGTCGACAAAAAAGGTAAAGTATATTATTGTGTTAATTGCATTATTCGAAATAAAGAGATAAAGCTTACACCCGAGGAAATAGTACGACAGCTTTATACAGAGACTTTAATCTCAGTTTATGGGTATTCAAAAGACCGCATTGCATTTGAATATCCTATATATTTTGGACGGGAAGCGAAACGTGCCGACATTGTTATTCGTGACGCAGACGACGTCAATGTGGCATATATCATCGTTGAAGTCAAAAAGCCTAAAGCGAAAGATGGTCGAGAGCAGCTCAAGTCATACACTCATGCGACTGGAGCAAGTATGGCTGTATGGACTAACGGAACGACAATAGCATATTATCAGCGTCAGAATCCCAACTTTTTTAAAGATATCCCTAATATACCTAAATCAACTGAAACGCTTGCAGAGATTCTCCAGGCTCCATTTACTATGCTAGATTTGATTAAGGAAGATAAACTTACTCAAACCGGAAAGTCTTTGAAGGATCTTATTCTGGAAATGGAAGACGAGGTGCTGGCAAATGCAGGTGTGGATGTTTTTGAAGAGGTCTTTAAATTGATTTTTGCAAAACTATTCGACGAACAGATTGGAGCTACGAATAGACAGTACAATTTGGAATTCAGGAACTCGGGACAAAGTGATATCCAGTTAAAGGAGAAAATAGAGAATCTATTTAAAAAGGCATGTAATAAATGGCCCGGTGTTTTTGCGGAGGATGCTAAAATATCACTCACTCCGCCGCATTTATCCATTTGCGTCGCATCCCTTGAAGGCGTAAAACTATTCAATTCGAATTTGGATGTAGTGGATGAAGCCTTTGAATATCTTATAAACAAAAGTAGTAAGGGAGAGAAGGGGCAATATTTTACTCCTCGGTATGTCATTGACATGTGTGTCAAGATGCTTAATCCGACAAACTCGGAAACAATGATTGACACCGCTGCGGGAAGTTCTGGATTCCCTGTACACACAATTTTCCATGTGTGGAAGCAGATGCAGCTTGCCGCCAACAAACCTGTTAGTGATTTGTTTACAGCAACACCTAAGGGATACGCAGAGACGGAATATGTGCAAGAAAAAGTATTTGCTATTGACTTCGATGAGAAAGCTGTAAGAGTTGCCCGTACCCTCAATCTAATAGCAGGAGATGGTCATACGAATGTATTGCATCTCAATACGCTTGACTATGCCCGTTGGGCTACCGTTACTAAAGATGATGATTGGATTGACACTTACAATGAAGGGTTCAAAAGGCTCAAAAAATTACGCCTAGGGAATGATTTTTCTCATTTTGGTTTTGATGTATTAATGGCTAATCCTCCATTTGCGGGAGAGGTGAAAGAGGGTCAGATTTTAAGCCGTTATGAGTTGGGAATGAAAGGCGGTAAAACACAAAAGAGCGTTAGCCGTGACATTCTTTTTATTGAACGAAATCTAAACTTCTTGAAACCTGGGGGCCGTATGGCTATTGTCTTGCCGCAAGGTAGATTTAACAACAGTAGCGACAAAGCAATACGTGAATATATTGCAGAGCATTGCCGTATTCTGGCAGTCATCGGACTTCATGGCAATACGTTTAAGCCTCACACCGGGACAAAAACCAGTGTATTGCTGGTACAGAAATGGGATGAAGTTCTTTGCCCTAAAGTGGATGACTATAATATATTCTTTGCTACCCAACAAAAAGAAGGGAAAAACAATAGTGGTGACAAATTATATTGGAAAGGAGATAAAAGCGGCTCAACAACAGATCCCAAGTTGGCATTATGCGATAAATATGGACACCCAATTATATATAACGACTTGCTTGCGGCAATCGAATATAATTGGAATGAACAAACCCAGACTAATGATGTAAAACAGCTTACGCCGGATGGTATTGCTGAAGCCTTTATTGAGTTTGCGAAGAAAGAACGATTATCTTTTTTCGCGGATGCCCCTTTAATGAAGTAAAATATCAAACTTTATTAGAGGGGCTGGAGATAAAAGAAAAATCTATTCACGAAACTCTTGCTAATAAAGATTTCCGGATAGATAGTGCATATTATACTAAAGAACCCCATAAAAGTCCATTTCTGCAATATGACAAGATTGGGAATCATTTAGTGTCATCTCAATATGGTATTTCTATTGAGATGAATACCGATTCTGTCGGTTATCCAATTTATCGCATGAACGAGATTCACAATATGTTGTGCGATCTAAATGTGGATAAATATGCTGATATATCTCACGAAGAATATACAAACTTTGCGCTCAATAGTGGAGATGTCCTTTTTAACCGGACCAATTCTTTTGAATGGGTTGGTAGAACTGGAATTTACTATAAAACAGGCGATGATGATAAGCGTGTATTCGCCTCGTATCTTGTTCGTTTTAATCCTACTGAAGAAACTATCTTGCCAGAATATCTATGCGCATATTTAAACTGTAAATACGGAGTGTGGGATATAAAGCGACGAGCTAGACAGTCTATTAATCAAACAAATGTCAATCCCGAAGAAGTTAAAGAGATAGAAATTCCATTATTGGACAAGGATATACAAAGCAAAATAAAGGATTGCTTCATTTTGGCTAATGATTTACGATTAAAAGCCAAAGCAGCGTATGACGATGCTTCAAATTACTTAAATCTGATATTAGGATTAGATCATCTTGTTTTAGCCGAGCAATCAACAACTCAAAAGAAATTTACAGATATCAAAGCAAGTTGGCGATTTGATGCTGAATATTACCAACCTAAATATGATGAATTGTTTGAGAGGTTAAAACCTTATAAAACCAAGCGCCTGTCCGAAATAGTTTCAATCCAGAAATCTATTGAGCCTGGTAGCGAGGCATATGAAGATGAAGGCATCCCATTTATACGAGTTGCTAATCTAACAAAGTTTGGGATCACTGATACAGATATTTATTTATCGCCCGAAAAATATAAAGATGTAATTCGGCCCAAGAAAAACACGATTTTGCTTTCAAAAGATGGAAGTGTTGGAATCGCATATAAGGTCGATAGCGATATGGATATTATAACGTCGGGGGCTATTTTACATTTGTCGCTTACTGACCGAGAAATTATGCCGGATTATTTGACACTTGTACTTAATTCCATAGTTGTCAAGATGCAGGCAGAACGAGATGCCGGAGGTTCTATTATACAGCATTGGAAACCATCTGAAATTGAAAACGTTATTATTCCAATATTGGAGCCTGAAGCACAGCAGGAGATAACAAACAAAATTCGTGATAGTTTTAAGTTACGAGAGGAAAGTGAACGTTTGTTAAACCTTGCAAAAACAGCAGTAGAAGTTACCATTGAGCAAGGCGAAGATAAGGCATTAGAATTATTAAATTAAAGTCTATGGCAATAAATACACATATAAAGAATTGGATTGATAAATCTGATCCGGACTATTATATAATGTTTATAAAGGCATGGATTCCATACAATGCATGGTATATGCATAATTTTTATAATGAGGATGAAAGACGTATAAATGACAAAAGTATAATTAGATATATACAAAATAACCCCAATAAATACAAAGATAAAATTATAAGTTTGATAAATGGTAATGATGATGATTCCAAACAATTTAAACAAAGAATCACTCTTTTACATTATCAACTTGAATCTCACCCAATACCGGACTATGATAATAGAATATCTTTTGACAACATTTGTATAGAAGATAATACTATTAATACGAAAGTAATACGATGTGGACGACATTCAATTAAAGGGACAAAAGATACTACAATTCCGAGAACCGCTCCAAGATGGATATTTGAAGTTATAGTAAACAGAACTGCTGCTACTATTCATAGAATAGCTTTGTATAAATGTTCTCTTACTGAATTACATAGCAATTCTGATTATAGAGGAATTACTGATAGTAGCATAAAATTAACGATTGATAAATGTTTAAACGAAATAAACCCTCAAAAAACAATTAGTGTCATTTCAAAACCCATAGTACAAAGAGATGGTTCTTATAGTAGGCCAAGAAACAGTATAACGATTGATGATAATAAGAATCTTTATTTCATTAATGATTCTGAACAAATTAGTAAATCAATTATACAAATTATATATGACCTACGGTGTAAATTGTTTCATGGTGAACTTGACCCAACAAATGCTAATTTGGGTATTTATGAGCAAGCCTTCTATATACAAAAAATGCTAATTAAAGAATTAAATTGACATGGGACATATAGCTAATAAAATAGATGCAAAAGATAAAAAACTTGCTGAAGTTTTAAATGGGCAACGATATAAAATCGATGTCTTCCAGCGAGAATATAGATGGCAGAGGCCTCAAATTGAAGCATTAATTAGCGATCTTGCTTCAAGTTTTACAAAGTCATATCACGAAGGGGATACCATCGATAATTACAATTCGTACGATTGTTATTACATGGGGCCTATTGTTTTGTGTGTTGATGATAAAGGTGATTTGTCTATTATTGATGGACAACAGCGTTTGACATCATTAACTTTATTATTGATTTATCTAAATCACCTTCAAAACCGATTGGGGTTAATTGATGACCTTATCAAAGATATTGAATCATACTTATATGTAAAAAAAGGCGGGAAAAAGACTCTCGTTATTAATGTTGAAAGCAGAAATGATGTTATAACTAAATTAATTCAAGGAGCTGATATCTCCAATGACGACATAAATTCTCAATCAGAATCTATCCAAAATATTTTAGATCGATATGAAGATATTAGCACTCTTTTCCCTTCAGAATTGAATGACAAGCAGAGATTACCATTATTCATTGAATGGCTATTAGAAAAAGTCGTATTGGTAGAAGTGCGAGCTTATAGCATGGATAACGCATATTCTATATTTGAAACAATGAATGATAGAGGTCTTAGCCTTAATCCTACCGAAATCCTCAAAGGTTATCTATTGTCAAAAATTGTTGAAAATGCTCCCCAGAATGAAGAAAAAGCAGAGGAAGCAAATACATTCTGGACGGAGAGAATCAATAAAATGAGGACTATAACATCTACAGAAAACGTCGATATGGACTTTTTTAGGGCATGGTTGCGGGCTAAGTATGCGGAGACACAACGCTCTAGAAAAACAGGGTCTGAGAATGAAGATTTTGAATTAATAGGCACACAGTTTCATTCTTGGTTTAAAAATAACACATCTAGGATTCAATTAAACACGCCATCAGATTACTATTTCTTTATTAAGTCAGATTTTGACTTTTATTCATCATTATATCTCAGAATTTATGAAAATAAATATACATATGATACAATATGTCCAGAGCTATATTTAAATAGTATTTATTCTATTGCTGATTCATTATCATACCCATTATTCATGGCCTCAATAACAAAGATTGATGATGACAGAACAATAGATTCGAAGATTTCAATAATTGCAAAATTTATTGATCGCTATGCAAATATTCGTACTATACAGAACAAAAATATTACACAAAGCTCTATTCGCATAAGTATTTATGAATTAGTGAGACAAATTCGGAAAGTAGATGAATATTCTTTAGCAAATATTCTTGATTCTGAGATACAAAAACTACTATCAGGGAATAGCTCTGGAATATATACGCCAATGCGTGTCATGAACAATAATGGATATTTCCATTATTTTCTTGCAAGAATAAAGTATTATATAGATGAGAAGAATGAGCTATATAGATTTAAAGATCTATTAAGATCTCGAAAACATTCTTCATTTATACTTTATCCGATATTTAACATTGAGGATCTACTAAATATAGCTGATGAACAATTAGCTACCTCATATATTAATTCTGTCGCGAATTTTTGTTTAATACAACGCAACATGATTGACGAATATAAACAACACCAGAATATTAAAGATAAAATTTCATTCCTATATACAAATGGATATTTGCCTGAAATGTCTAACATACCACCAAGTATAACACCTATTGAATTTCTAAATATAAGAGATAATAATATCGCAGAAATCACTCATCAAATATGGGGGATATAAATATTTGAATCTCAATGAATATATTGTTAGATACAAATATCATTATTCCATTAGAAGACACAAGCAAAGTTCTTGACGCCTCCTTTGCTGAACTGCGAAAACTTTCCGCAGAGCAGCAGCATTGTCTTTATATCCATCCGATGCAGGTTGAAGATATCCAAAGGGACAAGAATCAAGAGCGGAAACGAATTGTGTTATCTCGACTGCAGCAATACTCTCAAATTGAGAATCCTCCAACGCTGACTGACTTGGAATGTCAAAAACTCGGGTTGACACAAAACAATGATAACGACAGAGTCGACAACCGTATTCTATTTGCATTGTACCGGGGAGCTGTGCACCTGCTCGTTACAAACGACGAAGGAATCCATCGTAAAGCCTCTCGCCTCGGAATCCAAGACAAGGTATATCGACTAGGCCAAGTCCTGCACCTTCTGAGACGCTATTCGACGCAGACTCTGTCTTTTGATTATACAGGGGTCAAAGAGCGTTTTTTATATGAAATCAACAAAGATCAGCCATTTTTCGACTCTCTGCGCCGATCCTACCAAGGCTTTGATAATTGGTTTCAAAAGTGTGCGGTTGAAAAAAGAAAATGTTGGTGCATTGAGAATAACCAAGGAGATCTTGTTGCGATATGCATTTATAAACATGAACGAGATGCCAAACTAACAGACGAAGGTGAGATTATCCACGGTCATATTCTAAAGTTATGCACATTCAAGGTAGACATCCAGGCGCGAGGAAAGAAGTTAGGAGAGCGTCTTCTGTATATTGCTTTTGATTATTGTGTCAAAAATAAAATGGATTGGGTATATCTTCATACTTTCGGTGAAGAGCAAAAGACATTGGTTGGCCTTTGTCTGGAGTATGGTTTCTCATGTCTCGGTCAGTATAGACAGGATGAAGTATATATCAAACCCATGAAACTGCAAACCTGTACTTATAGCAGTCTGAATTCTTTGATAAGATACTATCCCTATTTCCAGGATAATGACACGGTACAGAAGTTCATCATCCCCATTCGTCCTCGCTATCACGAAGATCTTTTCCCAGATTTCAGCAGTATGAAAGGATCCTTGTTCGAAAAGGATCAATCGTTATATTCATGCCAAGGGAACACCATTAAAAAGGCCTATTTATGCCACGCGAAAATTAAATCGATTAAAAAAGGAGACATCGTCCTATTTTATAGAAGTTGTGATCGAAAATCGATTCAATGTATGGGAATTATTGAGGATACACTGTTGTCCGACAATATAGATGAGGTATTTCCACTCATTGCCAAACGTACCGTTTTCAACTATCGGGAACTGCAAGATATTTTAAGAAAAAAGACGTTGGTACTTTTATTCCGCTATATTGCATTAGAGCATGAAATTACCGGTCAAGCTATTTCACAGGCCGGTATAAACGGTTATATCCAAAGTATCCGAAAGATTACTAATGACCAATATTCACAATTGATACATGAAAACCAGCACAATCATACTGTCAATTCATCCTCGGCACATTGAGAAAATATTATCGGGTCAAAAACGCTATGAATACAGGAAGTATATTCCTACTGATATTCAACACATTGTCGTATATGCCACAGCCCCAATCAAAGCAATAGTTGCCTTTATAGATGTAGATGTCATATTAAACGATAATCCCGATACGATATGGGAAAAGACACAGGATTATTCCGGTGTCTCCAAAGAATTCTTCATGGATTACTACCGAGAAAAACAATCGGCATATGCTATCCATTTCGAGAGAGTACACAAGGTTATTGTACCTAAGTCATTAACAGCATTGAAAGACATTACCTATGCTCCCCAAGCATACAAATATGTGCAGGAAACTCTCCCTGAGATATACCAAAAACTGGAATTAGCACAATGAATGAGATCAATGCCTTTTATAATTATTACCGCTGATATTTATACAACTCAAAGCCAGAATTACAAACCAAACTTGGATAAGGTAGTCGGACATTGCACTGGTAAGTGTATTTTCGATAGATGGGATGAAACCGGAAACCCTCCTTCGTCAGATCTCGACGAACGGCAAAATAAGCTGTCCCGTGGGGAGCTAACAAATGGTCGATATCCATCATTACCTCGGCCTGCGCATAAGGTTCCAGCACGTTTAAAACATACACGCACATAATCGTGTCGAATTTCCCATCGGGATAATCCGGACGATAATAACAATCGTACCCAGTAATGTCGAACCCCTGCTGTCTCAGTTCATCCGTATCGAAACCAAGGCCACATCCGAAATCAAGTATCCGCTGCTTCAGCAGACCATGCTGAAGCAGATAACGAGCCGGAGCCGACAAACGCGTTCTCCGAATAGCCGTCAAATAGGGATGATTTATTTTTATAGGCTCCATCAATAGCTGTTGATTCATCTTATTGAATAGCTCTTATATGCCGCAATCATCCTTTAAACGCACATATTTGGCTAATTTTATTCCCTTTCGCAACTCTGTTGCATAAAGCGGTTCCTTTTAACTTCGATTTTTCAACAATATCATTAGGACTGATATGTTGCACTTCAATTATATCAGCATACTTAATACCAAAACATTGAACCAAAGCATTACACTCTTTACGTTCTTTGCCTATTTCATAAAAGGCATCCAAGGCCTTTGCTAAATCACAAATCTCCATAATATTTCAATATTTCCAGGTTTCAAATCCCATATTCAACGCAATCTGGTGCATCGGAGTAAATGTCTGAAAGAAACAATCCATCAGATGCTCCCGATCCATATCGGCAATTTCTTGAGGAGTATGACCCATAGAAAGATAATCTTCCAATAATTTGTCCTGTTTCCCGATCTTCAGATTGATACGTAAAGCTGTTTGATGAACCTCTGCCAATTTCGGAAGATACAAATTCAAATCGGGCAAACGATTACTTTTGGAGCTATTGATACTCGGATCGGCTGGCATCAGGTTCCACAGCAAGTCATGAGAGACAAAACTCCACGGGATAAAATGGTCCAATTCATATGCGCGTTCTTCCAACAGGGCCCCAGTATACAAGCATCGGACTTCCAATCCATGACTCATGGCGGTATTCCAAAACTTATGCTGAGCGGATAAGGAATTCCGTTCTTCTCTCTTTACCAACTTATTAGGAATATTCGGAACATTGGGGTTCCTCACCTGTAAAAAGCCGGTTAATCCCCAATATGCAAAAGCACTCAGAATATCATAATTTTCTCTCAAATAGTCCAACCATGCCGGATTCAATTCTATCCATAACGTTCCACGCTCTTTCTCCAATTTATAGAGGCATCCGTTCTCGAATGTTTGAGAGCGGATAACCGTTTGACGATCATCTGACGTATCGATCCACGGACGCAAAAAACGGAACGGAACATTCATTTGCAGAAAATTTAACTGTTTTCGGACATCTGGTCGCTGAATAAGCTCTTTCAACAAATTAGTCAAATCGCGAACACTAATATTGATAGGGATATTGTATTCTTTTTGCAGCGACAATATCGCCTCATACAGAGATTCTGACTTCCCGAACGAGAGACGAAAATAATTCACCGGATACCAGGCATTTGCCACCATTGTAACCATAATCTCCCATACATTTATCCTTGTTTTTTCCTGCCTTACAAACAAGTCGAGTATGCCGAGAAACCAGTAATATTTATATGTTGCCACGGTCTTGTCAAACACTCGGTTCAGATGTCTGGTTGTCAATATATGGGATTGTGGTATTTGCATATAAAAGATTTAATTGCCTTAGTAGCAAAGATAACAGAATAGTAGAATTTAGAAGTACGCTTGCAATCTTTTTATACCCAAATCTTTAATTGGGCTCGTTACATTGCCAAGTTTATTAACAATCTTTCCGTAGTCATTAATTAACTGTACAGCTTCGGATAAATGTAAGTTTTCTATAATATCTATCTGTGTACCTACATCCACATCCCTATGAGCATCTATACTATTTCTGACACGAGTTAATTCAGCAGTGTTTAGCTCTCTAAATTTAGTAAGTTCTTTTCGTGCATCAGCAAATGTTCCATAGTCATAATCTGGAAAGCAACGCTTTATAAATTTGATAATTTCAGCAGTAGTATCAACCAACTTTTTTGAAGTTTCATATATCGCGGTATATGCTGATTTAATAACATCTAGCAGTTCCCATTCATCAATTCCGTCAACAGACAATCGCTTCAAATATTCCTTCATTTCAATACTGGCCATTTGAATATGCCCCATTGTATTCCATATAAGTAGATTATCTTTAAATGCAGACTTCTTGGTTTCATAGATAGGCAAAGAAGCTAAACTACACTTTTTCATTTGCGCTTCACAAACAGCAATATTATTCTTACAATGACTTATACTTTGACGTATTTGTTCGAGACAAGTTTGCTCCATTTCCAATGTTTCGTTGAGTGTGGTCTTTAATTCTCTTGCATTATCGCTTATCCGTTGCTCCAGGAAGCTGTCTAAAAGACTTTTTTTATATCTCATATCATTAGTGTCCGGTAAAAAATCATAAAAGTTCTTTGAAAACATTGAAAGTTAGG
>ERZ827150.2800-NODE-2800-length-18026-cov-3.072283_pt1 | contig 18026 bp, 12 predicted proteins | sample MGYA00519779_ERZ827150 | MGnify/ENA primary metagenome ERZ827150 (study PRJEB31778, sample SAMEA3449267) | human gut metagenome | biome: human gut; feature: human-associated habitat; material: faeces | place: United Kingdom | collected 2010/2012 ...
GTCAATACGTCCTTGATGCTCACTGACATCGATGCCCTGCGCCGTAGCCCCATCGGGAAGAATGTCCATGGACAATAAGGCTATTCCATCTTCTTCGGAAGAAGCATCCTCTGCGACCAATTGTCCATCCTCATAACGCCAGGAATTCTCAACTAGGGACCGCGCAGCTTCCGCGTTCGAGGGAAAAACAAACACAGAAATGGGCGCAAGGACCATCAGCACCAACAATGCCGAAAATAACTTAAGATGTTTGCTCATGTAAACCTCGTCATTCGTTCTTGTTTGCGTCTAGCTTACAGCATGGCTGTGAAAGATTTCCGAACATCCAACTGGACAAGGCGCCATCTAGGACGACAAATAACTGCACGCAATACCACAATGTAAACAAGAACTCCCCAGCAAGGTGAAACCAAGGACTCCTGGTCCCTACTCTTTGCCCAAAGAATGCCGACATCAGTTAGCTTTCAAACTAGATGTCAAAAAGGCAGGGGGCCCAGAGAGTCCCCTACAACTCGGAATTCTAACGAATCAATATTACTTTCGATGGACCCAAAGCAGTCAAACCAGAAATACGGTTTCCATAACCGTCACTATGCCAAAACAAGTTTTCGCTCGGCGAATTGCCCCAGAAAAAACCGATATGACTATCGTCCGCATATGGATTGTAAGGATTGAAAAATACAATATCCCCCTTACGAGCCAAACCACTACGCAACAACTCATCAATAGAGTTGAAATAAGTCACGTTCGCGCATGTATCGATAGCGTAGCCATACCAACGATACGCGTTAACGCAGCCACCCCTTCCGGGACCCCCACTCCAAGGCGAATGGCTCTGCTCAGCGGCAATGGGAGCTAAATTACCGCCCGCCTTCATATATGCATGCGATACAAATCCGCCGCAGTTCATACCGGTATACCCGTCCCAACGAGGATCACCCTTTGGATACATGCATGATTCTTGGCTAAGATGCGTATCATAGCGTGTTCCACGGTAATAGCCGTCGTTTTCGTGGCTCATAAGCCAATTGACCAGGCTGGACCTATTGACCCCCAAAACAGAACCAGACGTATTCAACCATGCACCGCTTGCATTGAAGTAGTAGTCAACGCCATCGATTTTCAGCCACCCATTAGCAAACATGGCACCCGAAGGCTGGAGCCAGTACCACGTACCGCCGTCATTAAGCCATCCAGTTTTCATCTTGAATGTGGAAGGGTCCATCCAATACCACGCACCGTTGACATATTGCCAACCAGACTTAAGGACACCATTGGAAGATGCGTAGTACCAAGTATTGTCGTTTTCGTCAGAAGCGTCATTCGGCATAATCCAACCAGATGCCACATTAACGACACCGTTTGCGTCCGCATAGAAAACTGCGTCTCCAATATGAATTGCACCTGGCAATGAAGACAAGTCGGCACGATCGGCGATTACGGGAGATCCATCAGATGAAGTAGGCAACGGCTCGCTCAGTGCTCCAGACGAATTCGCCCATGACATACCGTCGCTCAAGTTAATCCAGCACGAAGATGCCATCGCACCAGAATCATAAGAATAATAGCGCGTGTCGCCTACCGTATATTCACCAGTACGCATTGCGCCGGACACCTCATCAAGGTAATACCAGGCGCTTCCGGACTTTATCCATCGCCCTCGTTGAATTGCTCCGCTTGATGCGGCGTAGTACCAAGTATTATCAGCAAGTGCCCAGCCTGTTGCCATGGCACCTGAACTCGTAAGGAAATAGGAGGTTGTACCCACTCGCACAAAGCCCGTGAGCATAATATGGCTTCCTGGATCCAGGTAATACCAAGAATTCCCTAGAAGTAACCAGCCTCCATGCAGCAAGCCGTTGGAGTCAGCGTAATACCAGTTGTTGTCAATAAGCGCCCACTGGGAGGAGAGCATGGCCCCCGATCCGTTAAAGATATAAGGGGTTCCATTGCATGCATTCAACCCGGTGGCCATAGAACCGTCCGCAGGATCAAGCCAATACCAACGGCCCCCATCCGAGAGCCAGCCCTTTACCAGGGCGCCAGAGCCGGAAAAATAATGCCAGACGGAAGCATCAAGATGCCATCCGATAAGCATTGCGCCAGAAGAGGAGAATCCATACGTAGCTCCCCCGATCTGCAGCATCGAGTCGTGGACCATCTTGCCTTCATCATCCAGCCAATACCAGTTGTTGCCGTCTGAAAGCCAGCCTTTTACCATGGCGCCAGAACTGGAGAAATAACGCCAAGCAAAAGTGGAGCCCGTAGAATCTAGGTACCAGCCGACACGCATTGCACCCGAAGAGGAGAATCCATAAGTCGCACCCCCGACTTGGACCAATCCATCCTGAGCCATTCGACCTTCGTCGTCGAACCAGTACCAGCTACCGTTTATATGTCTCCAAGAAGAAACAGCGATCGTTCCGTCGGACAAGCCCCAACGCCAAAAACCAGCCCCTTCTTCGGGTGATATCCACCCCTGATGCCAAACAATTTGATTCGAAACCTCAGAAGGGATCTCATTATCCATCTGAGAGTTCTGCTCGACAGCGAAGGTCGATTCGCGCTGAACATCAACGCCTGACTCGACAGAAGCAATAGCAACGTTAGATGCGGGACCTTCGTCAGTGTTATTCAAATCAAGGGCGTATAACATCGAGGGCGAACCCAAAAGGAGCCCCAAAGAAACAAGACCCGAAAAGACCAGCACACCGAATGACCATTTCTTCATAGCAGCACAGTATCCAATCACGCAGTGGCCCCGTCACCTCAGGGCAACGGGGCCTCAATCAAAACTAGCTCAGTAATGTACTAGCCAATTTGCTGGCAGTTTTTGCACTCTCGTGAAGCGCCACGCCTCTGGGCCTCCTGGATAGAGATCTGCGAATAGCCCTTTGCGTCCTTGCCAACGGTACGGCACTTATGCGTATGGTAAACATGGCTACCGCTCTTGTACCAAACTAAACCGTAGCCCGGAATCCACTTGCCGTCCTCGCCGACATAGTAGGAGCCAACCCAGGCATTCGTAGCCATGGCACCGGAAGACTGGAGGTAGTAGTCGCCGACCCAGGCGTCGTGGGCCATAGCGCCGGAACCGCTAAAGTAGTACCAGGCGCCGCCGACCTGACGCCAGCCGGTGGCCATCGCGCCGGAATCGTCGAACCAGTACCAAACTCCACCAACGTTAGCCCAAGAGTTAGAGGCCATAGCGCCCGAACCTCCGAGCCAATACCACGTGCCGCCATTGCTGAGCCAGCCGGTTGCCATGGCGCCCGAACCGCTCGCATAGTACCAAGAGCCGCCTGCCAAGAACCAGCCAGTGGCCATTGCACCGGAGTCGTCGAACCAGTACCAGGAGCCGCCGAGGCTGCGCCAGCTGTTAGCGACCATGGCGCCCGAGCCGTCGAGGTAGAACCACGTACCGCCGATGTTGAGCCAGCCAGTGACCATCGCACCGGAGGCATTAGTGTAGTACCAGGTACCCGAATCGTTGATCCAGCCAGTCAGCATGACCCCAGATTCGTTGAAATAGTACCAAGCCCCGCCGAGATTATGCCAACCGGTCAATAGCTCACCGTCAGAGGTCGCATAGGACCACTTTCCGTAGATGGAGTCGTAGAACCAGCCACTATGCTGCATGCGGCCATCGGCGTTGGCACCAGGGGTGTTCAGGAAGTAGTTCTTGCCGTCAATCTGAACTCGGCCGTATGCCATATCATGGCTTTCGGGATAGAAGTATTACTTGTCCCCACCGATAGACTGCCAGCCCGACACCGCGGTCCCGTCAGCGCCAAAATAGTACCAGACAGCTTCGTATTCGTTATGCCACTGGTTCGTGACCATGGCGCCAGTTTCGGGATCGAAATAGCGAAGGCTGCCGTCCTCGCACCGAACGAGTCCAGTCTTCGGACGACCGTCGGAACACCATTCCGTAATCGGTCCACCGCCTCCGCCACCGCCAGCAATATCAGCAAATGAGGGCGCCGGGGCAACCGTCATGCAGGCAGCGGCAAATGCAACAACTCCCAGCACTGTTAGTCCGTGCCATCTTTCTCGAAGGTTTTTCATACGACATCCTTTCTCCGAGATTTAAGGCTCTCTTAAGTTATTTTTAAACTATCAATTCAGTATTTCAACGGGAAATCGATAAAAGGTGTCTTTGTGACTGCAATTTAAATATGAGTCGCCACACCTCAACCGTTACGCTAAATAGCTTCTAAGGCAAACTTAGCGCATGAGCGAACTGATTAAACGAGTGAACTGAATAATAAAGCAACAAAATACAAACCTTGGTCATCAATCACATCTACCGCGGGCCGATAACGCCCGCCTCATGTGCTGCGATATAATCAATCTCACTAGATGCCAAATCAGCAAGCCGAAGGAGCTGACGTGCTAACAATTCACTATGGTGATATGGAAAACGTTATCTACAACACGTCCGTTTACTTCGATAACGTATATTCGCCCCAGTGGTTTCAAGACTCCTTTGCCCAAAGGGTCATAAAATCCATCGACAAAGGCACCGTGGTAGGCCCCAATGCAATCGATACCAAGATTCTAGGCATCATTCCTCCCGAGAAACTATCCAGCGGCACCAAAACGCTACTGCTTATGTACTTTATGCCGCAGAATATATATAACGCCTCAAATTGCGGTGATAATTGCGCCTACTGGATTCTGAGGATCGCCGCGCAAAAGGATCTAACAATCAATCTCTACCACATAATGGATTTTGGAAACGGCAAATTCACGGTAACCATTGCAAATACGGGCGATATAGTCCACACAATGTTTGACCTTGTCCCCATAGCTGGAAAATGCCTAAGGGAGAACTCCTGATGCGCGGATCATACAAGGTAATTATTCAAAATAACCGGGTTCAGTTTAAACTGACCATCAATAGAAATCTGACCATCATCCAAGGTAACAGTGCTACAGGCAAGACAACTCTGCTTGATATGGTGGCAGCTCAGAGCTTGGGGCACAAAGCGGCGTAACAGTAAGTTGCAAAGTGCCCTGTAAAACAATATCTGGAAAATATTGGCGCAGAGATCTCCAAGAAATTTCCAGCAGTATTGTTTTTATTGATGAGGGCAATACTTTTGTTCGATCAAGAGAATTTGCCCATGAAGCAAAGCGTAGCTCAAACTACTACGTAATTGTCGCCAGAGAGTCACTGCGCCAACTGCCCTATAGCGTTGATGAAATCTACGGTCTTAAGAACACCAACCGAACCACAACGAAGTATCCCGTTTACTCTCGTGTCTACACCTCTACATATCGTATTTACGGTGATACTGATTTTAGAGGCGAGAGGCCCGAGCTTGTCATTGTCGAGGACACAAATTCGGGCTACGAATTCTTCAGTTTGCTATGCAAAAAGAGCAGCATTAAATGCATCAGCGCGGGAGGCAAATCAAATATTTGCAACTGCATTATGGACGCACCGGAAAACGACATCCTCGTGATTGCCGACGGTGCCGCCTTTGGACCAGAAATTGCGGAAGCAGCTGCTCTATTGCGCCGAAAGAACATCAAGCTATTCCTACCGGAATCGTTTGAATGGCTCGTGTTGAAGTCGGGATTATTCAACAGCAAACACATTAAGGACATGCTGCTTAACCCCGCTGAACATATCGAAAGCTCAAAGTTCTTTAGCTGGGAGAAGTTCTTTACTGCAGAACTCATCGAATGCTCACGAGACACACGTTTTCGATATGACAAGAGCTGCTTGAACGAGGAGTACCTGAACCCCACCGCTCTTGCAGCTCTGGAGGATACTTTGCCGGACCTTGGCATTACTTCGCACTAAAACGAGAAGTACTCACTGTCGGAGGATAGGTTTGGTCCGAGCCACGGGTCGCCATCGAGGAAGAACTCAGGCCAGTGCTGCATGAACAGCGCCTGCTCACGCTTCCAGCGGCGCAGCTTTTCCTCGTTGGCCTCTTCCCTGCCGCGCGAGGTGAACTCGTAGTGGTACAGCTCGGCATAGGGCGTAAAGATGGTGCGGTAACCCGCCTCCCACACGCGCAAGCAAAAGTCTGCGTCGTTAAAACCGACGGCGAATTCCTCGTTGTAGCCGCCGACGCGCTCAAATACGTCGCGTCGCACCATCTGGCAGGCACCCGTCACGGCGCTAAAGTTGCCCGGGCGCACGGCACGGGCAAGATAGCCCTCGCGCTTTGCCGAGAAGTCCTGGTTGGCATGGGCAAGTGCGCCACGCACGCCAACCAAAATGCCGGCATGCTGCACCAGATGATCGGCAAAGTAGAGTTTGGCGCCCACCACGCCCGCATCGGGACGCTGCAGATAGCCCATCATCTCTTCGATAAAGTCCGGGCTTATGACCTCGGTATCGTTGTTCAGCAACAGAAGGTAATCACCCTTGGCATGCTCCACGCCAAAGTTAATGATCTGGGAGTAATTGAACTCACCCGGCCAGTACGCAACGCGCGCGATGCCCTTGCCTTCGGATGCTGCAGCCACGCGCTCTGGCAGGGTTTCGTAATACGCAAACGTCTCCGGGGCTTCACTGTTGTTCTCCACCAAGACGATCTCGTAATTGGTATACGTGGCCTTCTGGGCGATCGACATCACACAGGCATCGAGCGTCTCAATGTGATCCTTGGTGGGGATCACAATGCTCACCAGCGGCGCAGGCTCCGGCAGCGCATGGCGCATGCGGTAGACAAACGGCGTCTCGGTCTCCTCGACCGTTCCGTGAACGCCCAGCGCGTTAAAGTGGCGCTGCAGCGCAAGACGACCCGCTTCAATGGCATACGGCTTGCTATCGGCAGAGCCATCGGCGGTCGATCCCGGATGCACGCGCCAGTGATACAGCACATGCGCAACGTGCTCAAAGCGCGCGCCGGCTGCAAGGCAGCGAAGCGTCAAGTCGTAGTCCTGGGCGCCCGCAACGTCTTCTGGGGACATACCAATGTGATCGATGAGCGCCTTCTCCACCATCAGGAAATGCGTCACGCAGTTATGGCTATAGAGCAGGTCGACGTTGAGTACGGTCTTAAAGACCGGCTGGCCCCACTCCCCCGTTTTCTGGAACATGTCCTCATCACAGAACAGGACCTGGGGACGCTCGCCCTCGGCCGCCTTGTTCAGTGCGGAAACATACTGGAATAACGCGTCCGGTTCCAGAATGTCATCGTGGTCCAAGAAAGCGATGTAGTCGCCTGTCGCTTGCTCGATACCTGCGTTGGTGTTGACCACAATGCCGCCGTTGCCGGGAAGCTCGATGCGACGGATGCGCTCGTCGTTGGCACCTGCCGCAAGGGTGGCCACCGCGTCCCATTCGGGCGAGGCGTCCATAAGCAGCAATTCCCAGTTGTCATAGCTCTGGGCTTGCACCGATTCCAGCAGCTCGCGCAGGTAGACCCGATCAGTCTTGTAGCACGGCACCACAATGCTCACGAGCGGCCTATAGGCAAAGGCCGCCGAAGCGACACGCTGGCACGCCAAATCGCCCGGCTTTGCGCGATGTCGCTCAAACCAACGTCGATAAGCTGCGTCGTCTGCACGCGCGTCCTTCATACGGTTCCAGCTGTCGTCGACCATGCCGTTGTACAGGCGACCATCCATGGCGCAAAACCCGCTTTGGATCCGCTCTGTGGGATCGCTCACGATCGCGACAAAATCTCGTATATCCTGAGGCATCTCAACACTCAGATACGATTTATTGATGCGGCATCCGTTCTGCTGCGGAACATCGACCTGCGATTCAAACACATGCACGGTAACATCGATGGCATTCATATGCGTATCGAAGATCTGGAGCTCAGGCGCGCACTGGGGGTCTCCCGCCCAGGTAACCTCATAGCGCCACACCGCGCCGACGTCTGCCGGCAAATAGCGAATGGCATCGATCTCGTAGCGGCCGCAGTGTTCGCCACGCTGCGCATCGCGGATAAGCGCGCACAGCGCAGGCTTTGCTTTGTAGTTAATCTTGGATTCCAATTTGGCCACGCGGCTATCGAGACGAATAGAGCCCAACCTTTGGCCACCGGATGCAAAAACGGCATCCATCGACGAGCCATCCAAAAACGGAAGCACCAAAACGGCGAGCTCGCGCTCGTAATCGGAAACAGAAGGGCATAGCGCCAGCACACGGCCATGATCGACCGGGAGCACCAGTGACGGCAAACAAGAACCGCTCGTAGTCGCATGGGCAAACGCCTGAGAGGCCTCCCGCTCAATAAGCGCGGCGACATCCTGACCGGCAAAACGAAGCAGCACAAAAAGACGGCCCTGGCTGCGGCAAAGTGCCAAACGCTTGATACTCATCTACACTTCTCGCTTTCCCAGGGCGTTCGCTGCCACGCGCTTGCAGGCACCCAGGCGCCCAAACCTCAAGACATCGTAATCGAACATGAGCTTTTTGCACGCACGGACATTGGGGGCCTTGCTGGTAAGCGCCGCACGCACCATAGCAGCAACAGAAGGAGCGCATTGTGCGAGCGCAGCATCGCTGCCCACGGCAGAACCGGCAAGCGCCGCGGCAACGGCAGCAAACACCTTGCCGCAGTCCGAACCCAGCAACCTGAGTGCATCGTACAGCACCAGATCGCAGAGGAAGTACGCCAGGTCATCGGCATGCTGAGCATCGAGACCGTCGCGCTGCCAGTCAGCCAGCACCGCAGAGTAAATCTTCACGTGCTCCAGCAGACGCGTCTCGTCGTCGTAGCGCATGGTGTCCATGAGCGAACCCTTGCGCGCCACGCGGTAATCATACAGCTTGTTCGAGATAAGCGCGGTCTTGTGCGAACGACCGTACACGGCAAAATCGAAGACCTGGTCCTCGCCATACTTAACGGTTTCGTCGAACACGATCCCGTTGCCCAGCAAAAACTCACGCTTGCAGGCGGTGCGCCATGCAAACGGGCGAGATGCTTCCTTAAACAGTAGGTCGGAGCTATAGCCTTCAAACGACACATCGCGCGGGCTCAGCACATAGTTAAGCCACGGATACCCCGCCTCAAGCGGATACGGATTCGCGCCAAAGGTCAAAACGTCGCAGTCCTCGCGCTCAAAGGCATCGACGATCACGCGGCATGCATCGGGCGTAAATCGGTCGTCGGAATCCAAAAACGCAACGATAGGCGCCGTGGACGCGGCGATGCCTGCATTACGCGCACTCGACAGGCCGCCGTTCTCCTTATCGACCAGCGTAAAGCGCGCGTCCTTTTCGCAATAGGCAGCCGCAATATCGCGCGAGCCGTCCGGCGAGCCATCGTTGACCAGCACGCCTTCCCAATCGGGCATGTCCTGCGCAAGCAGGGAGTCCAGGCACCAGGCCAGGCACTCCTCCACTTTATAGATGGGAACGACAACGGAAATCTTGGGGGTAACCATAATCACGCGCTCCTACTGTGCGGCCGGAACGTCATCGGGGTGCGGGTTGTCGCCGTAGGTGCACTGATACGTCAGCACACGCCAGACCAGCGGCAGGCCGCCAATCTTAAAGTAATGCTTAAACGTATTGAGCTTGCCCGGCTTCTTAAAGTCAAAGCGCGAATCGATATAGGCGCGGGGCGACTTGACCATCAGGCGCAAGTCGGTCTCGCCACGCGGATCAAACAGCGACAGATCAAAGCGACCGGCATCCCAGTCGGCCTTGAGCTCGGACGAGGCTTTCTTCCAAAACTGCTCGCGCAGTTCATCGACCAGGCGCTCATCGTTCCAACGGTACGTATCGACCTTCATGCGCATTAAAATACCCTGAAGCTGAGCCTTAAGCTCGGGGCGTTCATCCAAAAAGCGCTGCATCTCGGCGTATTCGTCGCACACGCAAAATACCTTGTTGGGCGAATTAACGGAGCTCTTCTCGTTGTCTTGGCGATAGCACAAAATGGGGTCCGCGATAAACGCAGCACGCTCGGCGCATGCCCAGACCTTAAAGTTAAAACCCGCATCCTGATACGAGGCACCCGGCGTGGGAAGGAAGCGAATCTGATTGTCGTTGAGGAACGCGCGCCGATAGATAGCCGACCAAATGGAAGGTTTGCGGTAGAAGATGCCCGGGCGATCGACGGGGCGATACGCGGCGCCCGTCATATGCTCGTCGATAATCCCAAACAGCTCACGTCGCTCGCTGGGCGTGGACCAATACAGATAAAAGTCGCCCTTTACCGCATCGGCATGCTCAGCATCGGCCTTGGCGACCAGCTTTTGAAGCGAATCCTCAAACATAAAGTCGTCGGACTCAAGGATGCCCACGTACTCACCGCGCGCCATCTCCAGGCCACGGTTCATCGAGTCGCCGTAGCCGCTGTTGGCCTTGTCGATCATCTTTACACGGGGGTCGTGCTCCATGTACTCGCGGATGATATCCGGCGAGCTATCGGTGGAGCCGTCGTTGATGCAGATGATCTCGATGTCATTGAGCGTCTGCGCCACGGCGGAATCGAGGCACACGCGCAGATAGCGCTCGACATTGCAAATGGGGACAAGCAGCGAAACTTTAGGGGTATCAGAGTTCTGCAAGAGAACCTCCCGTTGAATAGCGTGTAACAGGGTTATTTTAGCAGCCGAGTTGCGGCGGGCGGCAGCGCTTGGAATTATAGAAAGCGCTCCAGGCAGGCTTTGAGACCGCGAGTCGAAAGATAGAACAGCGTGGCGTCTGCCATCGAAACGCCCGAGGTCGCCGCAACGAGCTTGTGGGCAACACGGCGAACGGCACCCTTAGCAGGCATATCCGCCCACTCCGTTCCCAAAAACGTCGTGAGGTCCATGTTGACGCGAGCCGCCACGCGATGGAAGTCATCGGCATCCAAGCGCGCCAGGTCGAACACAGTTAGGTCCAAAAACCAAGTTATCAGCTCGCCGGGACACAGGTCCAAAAGACCATAGGCCGCCCAGTCTTCCAAGACCTCCTCGAGCATCTTCATGTGGGCGTCAAGCTTTTTGGCGCGCGCCTCGGCACTGTTGAACTCGTGCGTCGCCGATTCGCTCTCCATCACGTAGTGGTAGAACTTGTCAGGCATGACGACGGTCCTGCGGGCAAGCGCATAAGCCGCAAATTGGAAGACGACGTCCTCGCCCAAAGCCAAACCGGGGGCGAAGCGTATGCCTTCGCGATTGAGCAGCTCGCGCGAAAAGGCTGCACGGCAGGCATAGGGCTGCGCATTCGAATGGAACAGCAGTTGGGGATCACGGGCGCCGAAGGTACCAGCTTTGGGGCTCATGAGTTGCTGGACGCGTTTGGGGGCAGCATCGGCAGGTTCACAGATGCCGCCAAAAACGGCGGCCTCGGCATCTGCAGACTTCATGGCATGCAGCACGCGCTCGATCATCTGGGCATCGATGTAATCGTCGGCGTCCACAAAAAAGACGGTCTCGCCCTCGGCGGCATCGATTCCGACATTTCGAGCACACGAGACACCCTCGTTTTTCTGGTCAATCACCAGCACACGTCCGTCGGTCTGTGCCATTTGATGCAAGACGCTCAGGGAATCATCAGTCGATCCGTCATTGACACAAACGACCTGAATCGAGCGCTCGGACTGTGCCAACAGCGAGTCGAGGCATCGCTGAATCGAGCGTGCCGAGTTGTATACGGGAACGACGATGGTCGCTTTGGGGGTCGAAGCCTCTCCCATGTCGACCTACCCCCTCAGCGATTCGATGAGGAAGGCGGCGACCACGCCTGGGCCTCCAACCGAGGCGTAGTATTTGGCGCGTCCCAGGGCGCCGTCCGTCGCAAAGTGCGGGTGCTCGTCCACCCAAGCTTCAGGGTCTTTGAGGATCGCAGCAAGATTCGCGCGCTTCCACGGCTTAAGGTCGTCCAGCGAAAAGTCTCCTGCGTCCAAGGAGGCCTGGAACTCCTTGGTCATCTGGACCAGGAACTCTTTATAGAACTTAGGCGCCAGGCGCACGTAGTTCCACATGTACGAATCGTACTTAATAAGTTGATTGAACTTGAGCATGCGCGCGACGTCATCACTTGCGTGATTGCGAGCGTAATCCTCTCGGATCCAGCGCTCGATCTCGGCATATTCGGCATTGACGCAAAAGACCTTGGCCGGAGAATTGACCGAGGAGTTCTCGTTGTCCTGGCGATACGAAAGTACGGCATCGTGCAGGTAAACGGCCTTGTCGGCGCACGCGATCACCTTAAAGGCAAACGACGTGTCCTGGAAAGAGGCACCCGGGGTCGGCAAGAACTTGATGCCGTTGCGCTCAAGAAAATCGCGACGGTAGACGGCCGACCAAATCGAGGGCTTTTGCTTAAAGAACTGTGTCGTGTCGCTTGGGTGCACCGGTTTGCCGCAGTCTTTGGGCTTAAACATCTCGTGCAGCGAGCGGCGCTCCTCGGGCTTGGACCAGTAGAAGTCAAAGTTCGCCTTCGCAAAGTCGGCATTATTGCTATCGGCGGCCGAGACAAGCTTTTCGAGTGCGTCGGGCGCCATAAAGTCATCGGACTCCAAGATGCCAACGTACTTGCCACGCGCCATCTCCAGACCGTGGTTCATCGAGTCGCCGTAGCCGCTGTTGGCTTTGTCGATCATCTTTACACGGGGGTCGCGCTCCATGTACTCGCGGATAATCGCGGGCGAGTTGTCGGTCGACCCGTCGTTAATGCAGATGATCTCAATATCCTTGAGCGTCTGCGCCAGAGCGGAATCGAGGCACTCGCGCAGATAGCGCTGAACATTGTAAATGGGAATAAGCAGCGACAGAACAGGGCTGCCAGAGGCGTTAGTAGACAAATGTGCTCCTTAGGAAATACCTGTCGTTTCATGGTATCAAAGGGTCAGCGCGCCAGCGGGCGTTTATATAATCTATGGAGCCTCTTGCGGGCAAAGCAGCCCCACGTCATGCGGCGGGCCCATGGCAGGTTCCTGCGTTTTATTCAAAGCTTGCCGTCAAGGTGCGCCGAGCCTTTACAATAGGACAGTCCCAAGGACGTATTCGATAGCTTCCGCGCAGCACTCGCCCGCCGCGCGTGAAAGGATATATTGCCCCATGCCTTCAACCCTCCCCGCTCCCATCGATAAGCTCGCCATCGTCGTCGTTACGTACAAGCGCCAGGAACTCCTGGCCAACTTGTTCGACTCCATGACCGAGCTCACGGCAACGCCCTGGCGCATCGTGATTGTCGATAACGAGAATTCGCGCGAGACCGAGGCCATGTGCACCGCATTCAACGAGCGCTTGGCCAACCTGTGGGGCATCGACACCGAGCAGCCCGACGCGCAGGGCGGCACCGACCGCGTCATCTACGCACCGCAGCTCGAAAACGGCGGCGGTGCGGGCGGCTTCTCCGCCGGCACTAAATGCGCCTACGACCTGGGCGCCCAGTGGTTCTGGGTGATGGACGACGACGTGCTCGTCATCCCCGAAGGCATCGAGCGCTTGGCCAAGTGGACCGACCGCTACGATGTCATCCAGGGTTCGCGCCTGGACTTCGACGGCGGCGCGTTCTTTTGGCAGTACCAACTGATCCTTTCGCTCGGCATTCCAAACCCTGTCGCCAAGTGGGATCTGGGTCCCGAGGGCTACCGCACCATGAACCAGCTGTGCTTTGAGGGCGGCATGTTCTCGCGCCGCGTGGTCGACAAGATTGGCCTGCCCGACGCGCGCTTCTTTATCTACGGCGACGATGCCTGCTATGGCTACGTGGCCAGCCAGCACTTCCCCGCCGCCGTTGTTGCCGACGTGGTTCTCAAGCGCGCCCGCGCTGTCTCTAACTGGGATATCGCCGGCAAGCGCCAGCTCAACTCTACGAGCGACACCAACCGTTACTACATCATGCGCAACCGCGGTTATCTGGCCCGCTACATGCAGATCTACGGCGACTATCACCCCGTGCTGTTCCGTCTGGGCAACGCCGCGACCTTCTGCAAGGAATTTATTCGCCTGGCCGCCGTTGACAAGTGCTTTAAGACCGGAATTCCGGCGCTGCGCCGCGGCATGAAGGACGCCCGCAAGATCATCAAGGACCCCAACTGGAAGCCCATGCCGCCCATGAAGGACACCGAGTAACGGAAGTCGGAAACACCTCGGCGCTTAAAGCCGCTGGCACACCGTAGCCACATGCTGCCCATCAAAACCGAACCCCCAGCGCATGCGACCCACGCCGGGGCGTGGCACACGGATTTCGTCGATGCCGTCGCGCTCTATGTCGAGTAGCGACTGCACGGCCAGCAATTCCAGGCCCAGCGCATCCACATCGGGGTCATACATCAAGTTAATCGTTATCAGCGGGCGCTCGTCCAGCATGCCAATCGTGTCTGCTACGTCGAACACGGCACCCGTAGGGAAAACCTGGATGTCCCAGCGACCCGCGCCACACTTTCGCCTCGAGGCAGGATTGGCATAACCCGGCAAGCCAAAGCAGAGCCCCTGCAAGAGCAGATGATATGGCAGCGGCTTATCTGGGTCGGTCTCACCGATTCCAGCATCCCCCAGGATGCGGCTTAGCGCCCGCCTCACGGTATCCTCGTTCCCACGGCACAGCCCGTCGCGAAACGCATCGACGTCTCGAATGTCTTCGGCAGCGCACTCAAACCACTCAATAATCACTAGACGCAAGGCCTGGCGAAGCTCGTTATTGGGCAATCGCAAAGCACGGAGGCGATCGCCATGCTCTGGCTCCTCAGTCATATCCGTCGTGAGAAAACCGGACAGATACAGCGCTGTCCACATGCCATCGTCAGGCGAGAAATCTGGCTCTGCAGTGCCCAAACAAAGCGGGACCTCAGCGCACCCATGGGCCTCGAGCAAATCAAACAAGACCGAAAGGCGGTCGAGATTCCACCCGGCAACTACCCTACTCAGGCAATCCGCATACCCATACAGATCGGCGCGCACAGGCGCCGTGCAGCCTCGGTCCAGAAAACCGATCACGCGCGCCGGACTCGAGCAATAGGCCCTGCCAAACCGATATCCCTCGAGCCATTCACGCGCATCCTCCAGGTATTCCTCGCGCCCAGCATGATTCAACAGAGCCTGGACCTCGGCATCCGAAAAACCGAAACATCGGTCACACCACGTCGAAAGCGGCGTCGACAGACAATACGAACAACTGCGCGAAGAAAGCGCCGCTTCGGCAGGACCGGGACACTCCCCCATCAGACACGTCAGCCGCAACGAATCGCGCGCAGTGGCAATGGCGTCGAACAGCACGCGATCGAATAGCCCTGCCGGATCGGCGTCGGAAGCGTCCCTCGCGCTCGCACGGCGAGACCACGCCGCATCGTACCCATCAACGAGCAATACAACCTGCTCATCGCAGGCCATCTCCAGCAGCTCAATGAGCACACCGAGCACCGAGTCAACCTCGTCCGCGCTCGCCACGCCACGCGCAACACGTTCGATGTGACGCACCTTATCTCGAGCTAAATCAGGAGCCTCCAAGAGCGCCAACAAGCGAGCGCACTCGCCCGAAAGGGCATCGCGCACGACGTCGGCAATAGCGGCACCACGCCTCGCAGCGCCAGAAAAGTCCAGCGATATCACCGGATAGCAAGCATATTCATCCCGATAGCGCCCACCGTCTGCATCCCAAATCTGAGCATTGGCAAACAAACGCTGATCAGCGCGACCAACCGCTGGACGCTCCAGAAAAGCCCTGAGCGTCGACAAGTTCATGCTTTTGCCAAAACCCTCGGGTCGACAGCACACCACAACGGACGCGTCGCAGTCCAACACATCGGCAATAAACATGGTCTTGTCGACCAGCGTGCAGCAACCAAGAGCCTCCGCATAGTCGTGCATGCCAATGGGCAAAGCCGCATCGTCGGCACAGCCGATCAAACGCACGCCAAAGCCAGCAGCACAATCAACATTTGCCTGTTCAGACACCAAAACGTTCCCCCTAAATCGCAGCACGATGCCAATTGTAATGACCGCATCGCATGTACCGATGTCGCCGCGCAAACATATCGGGCAACGGTAGTAACAAGAGGTGTGAGGGGGCACAATTAATCGTTGCACAACAAAACGGGGCCCGATACATTCGCACCGGACCCCGTCCCGACTATTTAGTTATCTGGCAACTGAGAGCCTACTCCCCCGAGTCGTCCTCCCCAGAAGCCTTCTTCTGCTGATCGAGCTTATGCTTACCACTTACGATAGACGTAGCGCCCAGCGTGGCCAAGCTCACGCTGGCAAGGCTCGCCATAACGATAAGGTCGCCCGTCTTGGGCATGTTACCGCCCGAAGTCTTAGTCGTTGTAGTGGTGGTTGTAGTGGTCACCGTCTTGGAGTCATTTTGCTCTTGGTTCTGGTTGTCGGTGTTGCCTTTACTGCTGTCCTCGCCCTGCTGCTTTCCGTCCTCGGTCTTGTCCTTGTTCTTGTCCTTCTCCTCAGATTCAGACTTCTTGTCCTCGTCCTTCTTCTGAGCGGACTTGTCGTCCTTCTCATCAGAGCTAGAACCCTTATCGGATTCAACCTTCTCGGAAGCCTTATCCTTGGAGTCGCCCTTTGCGGCTTCGGTCTTTTCCGTGGAAGCCTGATCAGAGTTGTCCTTGTTCTGGGCCGAGCCGTTATTGACGCCAGCCATCAGCGAAGAACCCAGCGTAGAACCAAGCTGCTCGGAGAAAGAAGGCTTCTTGTCCGGCGAAGCAACGGGAGCGTCCGGCGCCTTATTCGAGTCGTCCTTGGAAGCATCGGAATCAGGGGTTGCGTCAGAGCCAGAGCCGTTGTTAGAGCCGGTGTCAACGGACGAATCGCTCGAGCCGGTGGATGAGTTAGAGGTGTCAGCGTCGGTCGAACCAGAAGCGTCGCTGTCCGTATTGCCGGCAGAGCTTGAAGACGAATCGCCCGCAGCAGAGCCGTTCGAATTGGAGCCGTTCGAGGTAGAGCCGTCGTTGGTAGTGCCACCAGCAGAGCCATTACCGTCAGTATCGGTCGAGGGCGCATCCATCCTGTCATCGTTGGCATCGTCACTCGAGTCGTCATTCGAATCAGGTGTCGGCGAGGGCGCCGGTGTAGGCTCGGGCTGCACGGGCGTCGCAGCGGCAGCGGCCTCGTCCTCGGCGATATAAGCCAAGCAGTCCTTCAGCTCATTCTTATAACGGTTCTTCCAGCCCTCATGATACTGGGGCTGGCTCGAATACTTGGTGGCGACATTGTTGACCACGCTATTGGAGAGCGCCGTCACAAACTCACGGTCAGTCATATCATTAGAAAGATTCGCCCAGCGGAAGAAGTCCCTGCAGCCACCGGTGCCGCACATGTTGGTAATGCTCCACACCATGCCCTTGACGCAATCGGCACGGCCCGAAATATCAATACCAAGGCCGCTCTTGAGCCACGCCTCGGTCACCGCATAGTACGAGTTGTACGCATACGCATCCTGCAGAGCCGAAAACTCAGCAGGGTCGATGTTATAAGCGCCCTGGAAGGCCTCCTGCGCAATACGGCCCAACTCGGTGGGCTGGCCGTTCTCGTACATGGCATTGCTCATGTTGGAAATCTCGCTGCCGCGATCAATCGCATCCTTGAGCATGTTGTATTTTTCGGGGTTGTAGTTGTAGGCCTGCTTCATAAACGGGATGAGCGACCAACGACGGTCGAACTGGTAATAACCCAGCGCGTTGTAGCCGTCACCATACGAAAAGCCCTGGTTATAGTTGCCATGGCTCTCATATTTGGTGAAGTACTTCATCTCGGGAGTCACGTTGACAAACGAAACGCCCTGGACCGACCTCAGCACGCCCGAGAAGGACTGTTGGGTGTAAAGACCCTTATCGATATCGGTGGCATCCGAGGCAACGCCCGGCGTGGGCTCCTCGGCAGCGGCGGGTGCCGGCGCGGAAACGGCGCCAAACGAAAGCGCCAGCGTCAGACCCGCGACAATAGCAGAATGCTTGGGCTGCATAAGATCCTCCCTGCATTGGTGTAGTTAAAGTTCAGTTTGCAAAGATAAAAGTAAGTATTGCAGCTCGCCCGTTGTTACACAACAACCCCTCGGTAAACGGCAACAACCCTCCGCGAAATCTTAAGGAATTGCGCTCAACCTACAGCTTAATGTCAAAGTTGATCTCGGGGACGGCGGCCAAGTCGGC
>ERZ827150.2808-NODE-2808-length-17985-cov-5.740937_pt1 | contig 17985 bp, 15 predicted proteins | sample MGYA00519779_ERZ827150 | MGnify/ENA primary metagenome ERZ827150 (study PRJEB31778, sample SAMEA3449267) | human gut metagenome | biome: human gut; feature: human-associated habitat; material: faeces | place: United Kingdom | collected 2010/2012 ...
AAGCCCGTGCAGCGCCGCATCCTGTACACCATGATGGAGCTGGGCAACACCCCCGATAAGCCGCACCGTAAGTGCGCGCGCATCGTGGGCGATTGCCTGGGTAAATATCATCCCCACGGCGACAGCTCGGTTTATGACGCGTTGGTGCGCATGGCGCAGGGCTTTTCACTGCGCGCCACGCTGGTGGACGGCCATGGCAACTTTGGCTCCATCGACGGCGACAGTGCCGCCGCCATGCGTTATACCGAGGCGCGCATGGCTCCGCTGGCGCTGCAAATGCTGCGCGATCTGGATAAGGACACCGTGCCCTTCCACCTGAACTTTGACGATACCCTCAAGGAGCCGGAGATCCTGCCCGCGCGGTTCCCCAACCTGCTGGTCAACGGCGCGTCGGGCATCGCGGTGGGCCTGGCCACCAACATTCCGCCCCATAACCTCAGTGAGGTTATCCGCGCGGTGGATCTGCGCATCGATAAGCCCAAGGCCACGCTGGACGATTTTATGCAGGTGCTGCCCGCGCCTGATTTTCCCACCGGCGGTGTGCTGCTGGATACGCCTGAAATCCGCGCGGCCTATCAGACCGGCCGCGGCAAGCTGACCCTGCGCGCGCGGGTACACATTGAAAAAGGCCCGCTGGGGCGCTCGCTGATTTGCATCACCGAGGTGCCCTATGGGGTCAACAAGGCCGATATGCTGTCCAAGATTCTTAAGCTGTCGGATGAAAAAAAGGCGATTTTCGGCTGCATCCACGATATCCGCGACGAGTCCGACCGCACGGGCCTGCGCGCCGTGGTGGAAATTAAAAAGGATTACGATCCCAACAAGGTGCTGCAGAAGCTGTATAAATACAGTGATTTGCAGGTGACATACGGCGTAAACATGGTGGCCATTTATCAGGGCAAGCCCGTGCAGATGGGCCTGATCGCCATGCTGGACGCATTCATCGAGCATCAAAAGAACGTGATCACTCGCCGCTCTCAGTACGATCTGGATCAGGCCAAGGCGCGCGACCATATCGTAGAGGGTCTGATTCACGCTGTGGATGTGCTGGATGAGGTGATCAAAACCATCCGCGCGTCCAAGAACGGCAAGGAGGCTCGTGAGCGCCTGTGTGCGCAGTTTGGCTTTACCGAGGTGCAGGCGCAGGCCATTCTGGATCTGCGTTTGCAGCGCCTGACGGGGCTGGAGATTTTGGCGCTGCGCGAGGAGGCCGAGCAGCTGCATAAGCGCATCGCCGAGCTGGAGGCCATTTTGGGGAGTGAGCGCAAGCTGCTGGGCGTGATCAAAAAGGAGCTGGGCGAGATCGGTGCGCAGTACGGCGACGAGCGCCGCACGACCATTCTGCGCGAGGAGGAACTTCCCCCCGTTGAGGAGGAGGACGATCTGGAAACGCCTGTGCCCGAGGACGCAGTGGTGCTCTATACCCGCGGCGGGCAGCTGCGCCGCATGGCTCCGCGCATCTTTGACAAGCTGGATTTGACCACGCAGGAAAGCGATATGCCGCGCTATCTGCTGCGCACGCAGACCGATCATACCCTGCTGTTCTTTACCGATCGCGGGCAGTGCTACCCGCTGGCCGTATCGGCCATCAACGAATCGCTGCGTCCCAAGGAGCGCGGCGTGGCGCTCACGGGCATCCTGCAGGGTATCGAGGCCGATGAAAAGTGCGTGCGCATTCTGAATATCGCGCCCAAGGCGTTTGAAAGCACGCCGGATCTGCTGTTCTTTACCCAGAACGGCCTGGTCAAGCGCAGTGCTGCCACGGAGTACGCTGTGCGCCGTCAGCGTTTTGCCGCCCTGGCGCTGAAGGATGGCGACCGCGTGGTGGATGTGGCGCTGGCGCAGCCGCACGCCGATGTGGCGATCATCACCCGAAGCGGCATGAGCATTCGCTTCGCGCTGGATACCGTGCCTGCACAGGGACGCGCATCCGGCGGCGTAAAGGGTATTGCTCTGGCGATTGGGGATCAGGTGATCCGCGGCTGCACGCTGCAGAACAGCGAGCAAATGCTGGTGTTCAGCGAGTCCGGCTATGCCAAGCGCATTCCCGGCGCGATGCTGGATCCCCAGGGGCGCGGTGGCAAGGGCGTAAAGTGCTTTGGCTTCAATAAAAATGGCAGCAACGGTTCCTACATTGCTGCCTGTGTCAAGCTCAGCGGCGTGCGCGATTTTACCGTGCTGCAGGCTGGCGGCATGCTCAGTCCCATGAACAGCGAGTCCATTGCCTGCCAGAGCCTGGCGGACAAGGGTAAAACCGCGGTAATCGCGCTGATGGACGATGTGGTGACGGATATTATCCTGTGGTGATCAGGCTGCCTGCCTGTGCAGCAGCGGGATAGAAACGCGGCGGTTGAACCAGTCGATCAGCGGCCCCATGCACGCGGCGCACAGAATGGTGCCCGGCCCGGCAATGGTCATGATGTTGTCAGGCGGATTGCCGCCCAGCAGATACAGCGCGCAGCCCACGGCCACGCAGGCAAAGTCCGTCAGGATGCGAACAAAGCGGAATTGTCCCACACCCCAGGTGCGGGAGATGATCAGCGCGATGGCGTCGTAGGTGGATACGCCAAGGTCGGCCGTGATATACAGCGACAGCGAAAAGCACAGGCCTGTAAAACCAATGGCCATCAGGATCAGCCGCTGCCACAGCATGGGCGCAGGCAGATAGCGCGCCAGCAGATCATGCGTGAATTGCAGCACATATCCCAGAAACAGCATGTTCAGCACCGTGGCCAGGCCCACATAGCGCCTGTCCGCCAGGAGCGAAAAGATCAGCAGCACAGCGTTTAGCAGCACGTACAGCGTGCCATAGGCAATGGGCACAGCCGCGGCCACGCCAAATACGAAGCACTGAAAGGGATCTACCCCAAAGGCGGCATATTTGTATATGCCGGCGCTCATGCCGCAAAGGGTCACGCCCACGATGCTCATTAGGATGCGCTTGCATTTTGTGTTCATGCTGTTTCTCACTTTCTGCATTGTTTGTATTTATTGTACACTGCGCCGCGGGCGAAAGCAAGCGGCCGCGCCTTGAAATTTACCGAAAAAAAGGCTATACTATTGACGTAACGACGATTGGAGGCTTTGTTTATGAGCAGACTGGGCGATTTGATTAAGCTGGAACGCACGCGCCGGGGCCTGAGCGCCAAGCAGGTGGCCAAGAAGTGCGGCGTGGCCGAGAAATATCTGCTGGATGTGGAGCAGGGCACGCGCATCATTGCCGACGATCAGGCGCGGCGTATCCTTAAATCCATGGGCATGCAGCAGCAGACCGAGGCGGATTTTAGCCTGGACGATATTGCCGCCACGGTGGATTTGCAGTCCGCCAGCGACGAAATGACCCGCGCGCAGGCAACCCTGCGCAAAAAGGCAGATAAGGTGCGGCCCGATGCGGAAAAGGCCGCTTCCACGCAGGAGGAGGGCGTGAGCGGCTCCATCTGGCTGGACGCGCTGGCCAATGTGCTCAAGCGTGTGCCGGTGTACAACGCCGTGATGAAGGAAGTGGGGCATCGCCTGCTGCCGGTGGAAAACGGCAAGATCGAGGGCGCGTCCCCCGAAAAGGTGTTTTATTTCATGGCGCCGGACGACGATATGCGCGGCTTCCGCGTGACGCGCGGCGATGTGGTGCTGGTGGTGCCCGCCGCTGCGCCCGTGGACGGCGCAATGATGCTGATCCAGACCCCGCAGGGGCGCGTGCTGCGCGTGATCAAGCGGCTGGATAACTTCAAAGTGCTTTTGCAGCGCTACGACGCGGCGTGTGAAAGCGAGATCATGGCGGTGGACGAATTGCATATTGTGGGCCGCTGCGTGCGGCTGGAGGCCGAGCTGTAAGCAGGGCGGAATACTGAAAAGCTCTCCCGGCGGGTGCGATCCTGCCGGGAGAGCTGCGCTTTATGATGATATGCCATGATAAGATATGAATAAGGGAGCCTGACGAGACAGCGGGGGCTGCTGCGCCGCCCGTTATGCAGCCTGCATGCGGACATGCGCGGGAAGCTTCTTTTCCCAGCGGCCGCTGCGGTAGATGATAAACAGCGTGATCGTGCTGACAATCCAGCCCGCGGGATAGCTCAGCCCCACGAACAGGGGCGAGGAGATGAACTGCGTGCCGATGAGCAGATACAGCTGGCGGAACACCACAAAGGACGCGATGGTGACGATCATGGGGGACAGGCTGTCGCCCGCGCCGCGCAGCGCGCCGGAGTAAATCTGCGTGGCGCAGTAGGGAATATAGAAGGGCGACATGTACAGCACGAACATCCGCCCGTAGCGCAGCACCTCCGGATCGCTGTTAAAGAGCTTCAGCATGGTATCGGAGAAGCACATCAGCGGGACGACGATGATCAGCGTGCCCGCCATGGCAATCAGAATGCCGATGTTTACGCCCTTCTTGACGCGGTCCAGCTTGCCTGCGCCCAGGTTCTGCCCAACAAAGGTGGTGTTGGCCATGCCCAGGCACAGCATCGGCAGCCAGGCAAAGGCGTCCAGGCGGTTATAGCTGGTCCAGCCCGCCATGCAGGAGGACTGGAATTCGTTGATGTACGCCTGCACAAACACATTGGAAAAGGAAATGACGCTGGTCTGGATGGCGGCGGGCAGGCCGATGCGCAGTATGCGGCTCAGGATGGGGCCGTTGATGCGCAGCTCGCGCGGGATCAGGCGGTAATCCTCCTGCGAACGCATCAGCACAATGATGACCAGGACGGCCGAGAGAATCTGCGAGATGATGGTGGCGTAGGCAACGCCCGCCACGCCCATGTGGAAGGAGCACACGAACAGCAGATCCAGCACGATGTTCATGACCGCCGAGAAGATCAAAAAGTACAGCGGGCGGCGAGAATCGCCCACCGCGCGCAGGATGCCCGAGCCGATGTTATAGAACATCAGACCCGCCACGCCTGCAAAATAGATGCGCAGGTATTCGGCGGCCTCGCCGATCACGTCGGCGGGCGTATCCATCATCTCCAGCATCAGCGGGGCGGCAAACAGCCCCAGCGCCGTGCAGACAACGGAGGCCAGCAGCGTCAGCAGCAGCGAGGTATGCACGGCGTCGTGCACGCCGCGGGAATCCCTGGCGCCAAAGGACTGGGAGATGATTACGCCCGCGCCCATGGACAGCCCCGAAAAGAAGCCGATCAGCGCGTTGATGATATTGCCCGTGGAACCGACGGCGGCCAGCGCCTCCTTGCCCACAAACTGGCCGACCACCACGCTGTCCACCGTGTTGTACAGCTGCTGGAAAACCTGGCCGATCAGCATGGGAACGGCGAAGCGGATCAGATGGCCGGAGATGGAGCCCTGCGTCATATCGACGCTTTGTTTCTTGGCAGGCATAGCAAATCCTTTCATAAAAAAGCGGAAATTGCAATAATTATACCACATATTGCGCTGCTTGCCAAGGCCGCAGCAAAAAAGTTTCAAATCCGCAAAATGAAAAAAGCACCCAGGCGGCTTGCAAATTCTTCTCTGTGTGTTATAATGCATAACGCATGTTACTTAAAAGGAGCGAACGAGGATGAAGTCACGCTATCAAACGGCTCGTAAGTGGCTGATTTTCTGGACGCTGTTTATTGGAATCGGCGCGGTGGCTGGCGCAGCCTGACCAACCTGACCGCCGCCGTGCTGCTGCTGAAAAACCGTCGTGCCGGAGCCATCCTGGGCGGGATATTCGGCGTAACACTGATGCTGTGGATCTGCATTCAGTTTTATATTGTCCCGCTTAATTTCATGTCCACGGCTTATTTTATCTTCAGCCTGATCCAGACGATCACGGGCTACGTGGCCTGGGTATTTGCACGGCAGGAGGATTTTGCCGCCCAGCAGGCAGCATATCACCATGTCGCTGAAAATCCCAGGCGCCTGGTGGTGCGGGCGTTACGGCATGCATCGCTGGCCCATGCCCATTGCCCCGATTGCCGTCGATCTGAGCGCTTATGAGCATGTCACCGTTTGTTCGCCCATCGGGGTGTTCGGCCTGGCTGCGCCCATGCGCGCATTCTGCATGGCGGCGAAGGGGAAAATTCATCAGGCGGATTATATCCTGGTGCACCATAATCGCAGCGATTATCGTTCCGCGGCAGATGAGATGGATCGCCTGCTGGGAATAAAGCGCACGGGTCTGCGCAGCGTATGCTGTCGCGAAGGACGGTATTTGAGCGAGCGGCGCATTGAAGATAGCAAGAAATCAAATTGCACAATAATGCATTAATTTATGCATTTTTGCAAAAATGTCTATTCACATTCCCCTTGCATATGATATAATAGGTATAAACTGATGCAAGGAGGAAACGGATTGAGCGAAAGAAAGCAACTAACTGAAAAATTCCGCGAGGCGGTCGCATCGGTTCTGCCCATCACGCTGATTGTCACCATTGTGTGCTTCAGCTTTGTGCCGGTCACAACCGACCTGATGCTGTCCTTCCTGATCGGCTCGGTGCTGCTGATTGTGGGCATGGCGCTCTTTACCCTGGGTTCCGAGGTATCCATGACTCAGATCGGCACGCATATGGGTGCGAAGCTGACAAAATCGCGCAAGCTGTGGCTGATATTGACGGTCAGCTTCCTGCTGGGCGTGGCCATCACGGTGGCTGAGCCAGATCTGCAGGTGCTGGCGGCCAATGTGCCAAACATCGATACCACGGTGCTGATTATTACCGTATCGGTGGGCGTGGGCATTTTTCTGCTGCTGAGCATGCTGCGCATTTTGCTGGTGATTCCGCTGCGGTGGATGCTGCTGGTCTTCTATGCGCTGATTTTTATTTTGGCCGCGCTGGTGGACAAGGATTTCCTGGCCGTGGCCTTTGACTCCGGCGGCGTAACCACCGGCCCCATGACCGTGCCCTTTATCATGGCGCTGGGCGTGGGCGTATCCTCCATCCGCAGCGATAGCCACGCGCAGACGGACAGCTTTGGCCTGGTCGCGCTGTGCTCCATCGGGCCGATTCTAGCCGTGATGCTGCTGGGCTTTATTTATCGCGGCAGCGCGGACGGCACGGCCGCCATGGTGCTGAGCAATTATCAGGATACGGTGGAGCTGGGGCATAACTACATTGCGTCCCTGCCTGCATATCTAAAGGAAGTTGTCATTGCGCTTTTGCCAATCGTTGCCTTTTTTCTGGTGTTCCAGGTGGTTTCCCTGCGCCTGCGCCGCCTGCCCTTCATGCGCATTCTGGTGGGCCTGGTGTGGACGTGCGTGGGTCTGGTGCTGTTCCTGACGGGCGTGAACGTGGGCTTTTCCTCACTGGGCTATATCCTGGGCGAGCGCCTGGCCGCGCCTGGGCTGCGCTACTGGCTGATCCCGCTGGCCATGCTGATGGGCTGGTTTATCATCAACGCCGAGCCCGCCGTCCATGTGCTCAACAAGCAGGTGGAGGAGCTGAGCGCAGGCGCGATATCGGCCAGAGCCATGGGCGTCAGCCTGTCCATCGCCGTATCCTCGGCCATGGGTCTGGGCATGGTGCGCGTGCTGACGGGCGTTTCCATCTTGTGGTTCGTGGTGCCCGGCTATGTGCTGGCGCTGGCCATGGCTTTCTTTGTGCCGCAAACGTTTACGGCCATCGCCTTTGACTCGGGCGGCGTGGCCTCCGGCCCGCTGACGGCCACCTTCATGCTGCCTTTTGCCATGGGCGCGTGCACCGCCATGGGCGGCAACATCATGACCGACGCCTTCGGCATTGTGGCGCTGGTGGCCATGATGCCCCTGATCACCGTGCAGGCAATGGGCGTGGTGTATGTAATCAAATCCCGCCGTCAGGCAAAGACCGTGGCGCAGTCCGTCTATGCCGAGAACGATGTGATCGAGCTGTGGGAGGTGTGATATGAGCCTGAACCTGGTGATAACCATGATGGATCGCGACCGGCGTGAAAGCATGGAGGCCATCTTCAAAAGCGTCGGTCTTCCCATGTCGCTGACCATGCTGGGGCGCGGCACGGCCACGATGGAGCATCTGTCGCTCAACGGCCTGAAGGCCACCGAAAAGGCGGTGCTGTCCACCGTGGCGGACAGCGATAAAACCCGGCAGCTGATGCTGGCGGCAAAGGTAAAGATGTTTATCGACATTCCCGGCAACGGCATCATGCTGTCCGTGCCGATCAAAAGCGTAGGAGGCGGAAAAACATTGGCCTATCTGACTGAAAACCAGAAAAGCGGCGGAAAGCCGGATATGACGTTTGCGCATGAGCTGATCTACGTAATCCTCAATGAGGGCTGCTCCGACGAGGTGATGGACGCTGCGCGCGCGGCGGGCGCGGCGGGCGGCACGGTGCTGTCCGCCAAGGGCACGGGCCTGGTGGCGGCGGAAAAATTCCTGGGCATCTCGCTGGCCGAGGAAAAGGAGGTGCTGCTGATCGTCGCCCGCGCGGAGGACAAGGCGGCCATCATGCAGTCGATCATCGAAAAGACGGGGCCGGGCACGCCGTCCGGGGCGATCTGCTTCTCCCTGCCCGTATCGCAGGTGGCAGGCCTGCGCCGCATCGAGGAATAAAAGAATGATTCTTGGCTTTGTCACCTGATGGGCGGCGAGTGAAAAAAAGCAAACTCTTGCGAGAAGCGAGAGTTTGCTTTTTTGCATAATTTAATAAATTCATCATTCCGACTTCAATAAGATCACATTTCTTTTTTTTCATAAAAAAGCATCCATGGCTTGTTTGGCTGTTTTTACAATTTCCTTAATAACCATTGCCTGCATTACACTGCATTCTTCCAAGATGGCAGCGGTTTCTCCAATAACTGAACCGACGCTTCTCCTCGAATTGTCGAAAAGCAAAGCATCTGTCTGAACTTCTAAGGCTTCTGCAATATCGACAAAAACAGAGAGGCTTAGTTTTGTATTTGCTGTTTCAATGTGGCTCATATGAGTCGTAGAAATCCCAACCTTTTCAGCAAGCTGTTCTTGCGAAAGGCCTTTCGCTTTACGAATTCTCCGTATCCGCTGCCCAATTTCGTAATAATTCATACGTTCACCGCCTATACAGAAAAATATACTTGCATTGTATAGGCAAACGTGCTATTATTATATAAATTATATAGGCTATTTAATGCCTATGCAATTAAATTTTATGGAGGAAGGGAAAATGCTGGAACAAAAAAACAACGGGTTTGTGTCTGGTCAACAAGGTGAATGGAAGAATTTACAGTGGGCAGACACTTTGTGCGGGAGAAAGGAGGCTTTTAAAAGAAAAACGATACTATTGCAATACTGCTGCAGATGCATTAATGTATGCGCGGCAGAATGCGCTGACCCCGCAAAAAGTGGAATTTGTAAATGAAAAATACATTTGCAAAAGAAATTGAATTGCTCTGTAAATAGCCATAGAAAGGCAGGAAGGCATTATGAAGAAAACCATTTCCCTGTTCATCATCATGGTATTGCTCACGTTTCTTTTATCTGCCTGTTCTTCATCCTATAGCGGTTCCGGCAACCGTTGTGGTTGGTGCAGAGGTCTCGGATATGCTGCCAAAGGAGATGGAACCATGAGAACCGTTACTTGCTCCCACTGCCACGGCACAGGATACAGATAATCACAGTCAGAAGAAGGCTGCTGCAGAGCTTGGTGCTTCTGCAGCAGCCCCTATAAAAGAGGAACTGAAAGGAATAATGTCACGGGTATTCTCAAGGGTAAAGGCAGGGTTCTTAGTAATCGGTCATTCCACGCTTACATCTATCATCAGTATGTGATCTGAGCGATATGTATCAAGGCGTGACATTTAGGAAAGAAAGGCATGGTGTCAAAATGGTCATTATTACTCTGTTGATATTGATTGCGCTGGCTTCAGGGGCTATGCGACTGGCAATTCTCGCGGGCTTGAAAATAGTTGAAGAAACGAAAAAACAAAAACAACAGACAAATAATAATGATTTTGATAATTAGCAAGAAGCTTTTTTGTCAGCGCTCGCCGTTCCATTCGGCATAAAACTGCGTCAGGAAATCGCGCATGAAGGCCTCGCGCCTGGCGGCGATATCGCGCGCGGGCTGGGTGCAAAGCAGCTCGCGCAGCAGGAACAGCTTTTCATAAAAGTGATTGACCGTCGTGCCCTGGTTGGCGCGGTAGGCGGCTTCGTCCATGTTCAGCCGGGGCGGCTCGGCAGGGTCGTACATCTTGCGTCCCCTGGCGCCGCCATAGGCAAACGCCCGCGCCACGCCAATGGCGCCGATGGCGTCCAGGCGGTCGGCGTCCTGCACGATCTGCCCCTCAAGGCTGTCGGGGCGCGCCGAATCCGTGCCCTTGAAGGACACCGTGCGGATGATGGCGATCACCGCTTCGATCCGTTCCTGCGGCACGCCGCAGCCGGCCAGAATGCGCCGCGCGTTGGCATAATCCTGCGTGGCGAACAGCTTGGGGTCGTCCGCATCGTGCAGCAGCGCGCCCAGTGTGACCAGCTCCCGGTCGCAGGGCAATTGCGACGCGATGCGCTGCGCCGTGCGGGTCACCCGCAGGGTGTGAAACAGATCGTGCCCGCTGCTTTCGCCAGCGAACAGGGCTTGCAGCTCGGCAATAATTCTTTCTTCCATGGCGGCTCCTTTCGTGTTGAAGGCTGCCCTTATTATATCAGCTGTGGCCACGAATGCAAACAAAAATCCGCCTGCGTAAGCGGGCGGATAGATAGGATCACGGTTTACCGGACTTCGGGCTGAAAGGCGATGCTCTCCAGCGGCTCGAAGGGATCGTAGGCGCTCAGCAGCAATTGCAGGGTGTCCGGCAGCGTCTCCATGGGGGAGAGGAGCGAGGTGTAGGTTTCAAAGCCCTGCTCGTCCGGCGTGGCCGCGCTGCCCGAGGCGACCTCATAGCGGTTGCCCTGCGCGTCGCACAGCCAGATATCGCGGTTTTGGATTTCCTGCCTGAGCTGCACGTCCACGATCATGTAGGTATACAGGGGGCTGAGGATCAGCCGCCCGCCGCGGCAGGCAAAGCGCTGACCCTCAAAGGCGGGGATGGCGTATTCCCTGACCTCCGCCGCATTGCGGATGCGGAAGGAAAGCGTCTCGGTCACGCGGTTTTCGCGGCCGTTGGGGAAATAGCTGTAGTCATACTGCTGCACATCCTGGCCGGATACAGCGGCAAACTCCTCCCACAGGATCAGCACGCCGGGGCTTTCGTACAGGAAATCGGCCGTGTTCGCGGCGCCGCCGACGGGGTTGACGCTGTCATCCGAAGCGCCGGCCGGCGTCGGCATGCTCACCCTAACAGGCCTGCGCCCCGCGGCAAGCTGCTCGAAGGTGTATTCCTGACCGTCGATATCTACGCTGTCGCCGCTGCAAAAATCCAGCCCGTACAGGAAGATATCGGCAGCCTTGGCGCGGTATTCGTATACGATACGTGTGCGGTAGCCGTCGCACAGCGCCTCGCGGACGGTCAGGGTGAACAGGTCGTTTTCACCGCCCTGCTGATCAAAGTCCTTCTGCACCAGGCTCTGCGCGGTGGGCAGGGGCTGAATGCCGGTGTAGGTATCCAGCACGCCCGTGGCGGTCAGGGCGATGGCCGTGCCCATCAGCGCCAGCACGGCGGCTGCGGCGATGCACACAATGCGCAGGGATAGCTTTTTCATGGGTTCTTCCTCCTTCAAATGGGCGAGGGTGGTTTCCATCCGCCCGGTAAAGGACGCGGGCGCCTGCTCATAGGCTCGCTGCCAATCGGATTGTTTCATAGCGCCGTATCCTCCTTAAGAAAGCTTTGAAGCTGCCGCCTGGCGCGCGACAGGCGGGATTTGACCGTGCCCTGGGGCACACGCAGCAGGGAAGCCGTTTCGCGGATATCGTAGCCCTCCAGATAATAGAGCACCACGGCCGCGCGAAGGGTGGGCTCCAGCTGCTCGATGGCCTCGCGCAGCAGGGGATCGGGCGGCTCGGGCGCGATCTGCTCCGGAAGATTGTCCGATACGATCACGCGCTTTTTGCGCCGCTGCATGTCCACGCATACGCGGATGAGGATGCGCGTGAGCCAGGTTTTGAAGTATTGCTCTTCGCGCAGGGTGCGGCGCTTTTCCCAGGCGCGCAGCAGCGCCTCCTGCACCGCGTCGTCCCGGTCGGGCGGCGAGGCCAGATAGGCGCAGGCCACGCGGTAGAGCGATTGCGTCGCATCCCGCGCCCGGCGCGAAAATTCATCCTTGTCCATCGTGCGTCTCCTTTGCATGGTAATCAGCTGATTTCACCTATTAGACAGCTTACACGGCGCGGCGGTTCACGAGAATTGGTTTTTTTAAGCAGATCATAACACAAAGCGAAAAGGGCGCGCAAGAGACGGCAGAGGAGTTTTCAGAGGAATTTTTTCCCTGTTTGCATCGCTCCCATATTGACGCAATCGGCTGGATTTGGTAAGATAAAAGAACAAAAACGCCGCGCGCATCGAACAAGCGGCGATTATAAAAAGGAGGAACTCTCATGTCTTTCAAAAAGCTGATCTGTCTCCTGCTTAGCCTGGCGTTGACGCTGGGCCTTGCCCTGCCCGCGCTGGCCGAAGGCGGCGCGCTGGAAGGCAAGCTGGTTATTCTGCATACCAACGATGTTCACGGCCGCGCCGTGTCCGCCAATGGCGTATGGGGCTATGCCGCCATCACGCAGGTGAAAAAGGATCTGGAGGCTCAGGGCGCGCAGGTGCTGCTGCTGGATGCGGGCGACGCCTCCCAGGGCACGCCCCTGGTCAACCTGGACTACGGCAAGACTGCCTTTGAATTCATGAACGCCGCGGGCTATGACGCGATGGCGCCCGGCAATCATGAGCTGGACTGGGGCATCGACAACCTGCTGCAGAACGCCGAGCTTGCCAACTTCCCCATCCTGGCCGCCAACATCACCGATAAAATCAGCGGCGAGCTCAAATTCAAGGATCATGTGATCTTTGAAAAGGGCGATTTCAAGGTGGGCGTGTTCGGCCTGGACACCCCCGAGGCCATGACCAAGACCCATCCTGACAAGGTGCGCGGCATCACCTTTGCCGCGGGCGAGGAGCTGTATGCCTGCGCGCAGGCGCAGGTTGACGCGCTGAAGGAAGCGGGCTGCAACCTGATCGTGTGCGTCGGCCACCTGGGCGTGGATGACGAGAGCACCGGCAACCGCTCCAAAGATGTGATTGCCAACACCACCGGCATCGACCTGTTCATCGATGGCCACAGCCACACCGTCATCGACGGCGGCAAGGAAGTGGAAAGCAAGACCGAGGGCGTGAAGACCCTGCTGGTTTCCACCGGCGAGTATTTCGGCAATATCGGCTATGTCGTATTCGACGGCGAAAAGCTGACCGCCAAGCTGTGGAAGTGCGACAGCAACATTCTGTCTGACATGTACAAGCCCTGCGACGCCGAGGTTGCCGCCGTGGTAAACGGCCGCAATGAAGCGGTGGAAGCGCAGCTGTCCGCGGCCTTCGCCAAGACTGAAGTGGATCTGGATGGCAACAAGGCTCCCGGCGTGCGCACGCAGGAAACCAACCTGGGCGACTTTGCGGCGGATGCGATCCTGTGGTCTGCGCAGCAGGCCATGGGCGAGCAGGTCGTGGCCGCCCTCACCAACGGCGGCGGCATCCGCGCCTCCATCAAGGCCGGCGATATCACCATGAAGGATATGAAGACCATCTTCCCCTTCGGCAACCAGGTCAGCGTGCTGACCGTGACCGGCGCGGAGCTGCTGGAAGCGCTGGAAGCGGCTACCTTCTCCACCCCCGACGCCATCGGCGCGTTCCCGCAGGTAGCGGGCATCGTGTTCACCATCGATACCACTGTGCCCTTTGAGCAGGGCGAGCAGTATCCCGATTCCACCTACTTTGCGCCCAAGAATCCCGGCGCGCGCGTGACCATCGAAACCGTAGGCGGCCAGGCCTTTGATAAGGACGCGCTGTACACCATCGCCACCAACGATTTCACCGCCGCGGGCGGCGATACCTATTATGCCTTCAAGTATGCCAATGCGACCGCCGGCTACAAGACGGGCGTGGCGTTGGAGGACGCGCTGGTTAATTATGTGCAGCAGGTGCTGGGCGGCGTTGTGGGTCAGCAGTATGCGCAGCCCCAGGGCCGTATCACCATCAAGTAATCTCACCGCAACAGGGATTGCCGGGCAGCAACGCTCGGCAGTCCTTTTTTGTTGTCCTGTTTTATGGGCGATGTTTTCAAATCCCGCTTCCACTGTTATAATACGGCGGGAGTTTTATTTTTTAACGTCCATTTTGATCACCTTCCTCGTCAAACGTGTGAAAGGAGGCGAACAGCGTGCAAACGGATGAAACGCGGGACAGGCAGGCTGCGCTGGAGCGCCTGATGGCGCAGTACGGCACGGCGCTGCTGCGCATGTGCTGCCTGTACCTGCGTGATTATTCCCTGGCGGAGGATGCGGTGCAGGAAACCTTTCTGAAGGCTTATGCCCGGCTGGACAGCTTTCGCGGCGATTGCAGCGAGCAAACCTGGCTGATGAAAATCGCCATCAATACCTGCCGGGATATGCTGCGCTCCGCCTGGATGCGGCATCATGACCGCTATGCCGATCTGTCCAAGCTGCCTGAACGCGCCTACTGCCCGGAGCCACCGGACGATACGATTGTTCAGGCCGTATCGGCGCTGCCGCCGCGTCTGCGCGAGGCCGTGCTGCTGCGCTATTATCAGGGAATGAAGGTGGACGATGTGGCCCAGGCGCTGCGGACAACGCGCAGTGGGGTGAAGCATCGGCTTAAGCAGGCCAATAAGCTGCTGCGCACGCAATTGGAAGGGTGGTATTACGATGAAGAATGATCTGCGGCAAAGCGTGGATCGCGCGTTTGCCGGGGCAGCCTGGGACGAGACGCATGCCCGGCGCGTGATCTCAAAAATTGAAGAAAGGAAACAACCTGTGATGAAACGAAAGCTGACTGCGGCGCTGGTATGCGCCCTGGTTCTTGTGCTGGCAAGCGCCTGCGCGCTGGCCGCCGTGTTTGTACAGCGCTCGGAGCGCAGCAACGTTGTGCTTACTGCCCGCAACGCGCTGACACGCCAATATCGCTTCACGCCGGGTATGCTGGCACTGTTCAGAGCGGATGCGCAGAAAAACGCCGGTGGGGATTATACCGTTACCTTTACCACCAACGAAGGTATTCCCGAAACGCTGCTGGGCGTTTACACTGTGCATATGAACGGCAGCACGGCTGTCGCCAGCTGGAGCTATGACGGCCACGCGGGAGATATGGATCACTGGGACGCGAGCATCATGGCAGCCTATCTGGCTGAGGATGCGTCTGCCTGGATGATGGGGGAAACGACCGCACCGTATCATGAGTACGCGCTGCAGACCTTCTCCCTGAGCAGCGCCAACGCGACGCCTACGCCCTTTACGCTGTTTACCCAGCGCCCGCTCAAGGAGGACGAAGTACGCTATGATGGTGAGATTTCGCGCATCGTCGATGCGGGTTCGCAGGATATTGCCCAGGATCGTGCGGAAGAGCTGGGCAAGGCCGCGCTGCTGGAGGATTTTGGCCTGACCAAGGAGGGTTTTGAAGCTGAGGGCAGCGGACTGGTTTATGCCACGCTGTATCAGCGTCCCAATGGACAGCGGATATGGGATCTGGATTGGTATATCCCTGCTTATGTAAACGGTATAGAGTGGTGCTGCTGTGTTCGACTGGATGCGCAGACGGGTGAGATTCTGGACTGCGACGCGGTAACAGGCGGCATTGGCTAAGCGAAATATCAATAAAGCGCCGAGGGAGGAAACTCCCTTGGCGCTTTTGTGTAGGAGAAAAGGGACGAGAGACGTTACTGATCGCTCAGGTTCAGCACAGGCAGGGTGGTGGAGTCGCCGCCGGCCATGTAGGTGGGCAGCTTGCCATCCCAGCTGGATACCTGGGTGTACTCAATCAACTCGGGCGTAAGCGACTGGGCGATTTGCCGGTTGGCCTCAGCCTGAGCTTCGGCCTGCGCACGGATGGCATAGGCTTCCGCGTCGGCGTTGATCTTCTGCACGTTGGCCTCAGCCTCGGCGGCAATCTTCTTGCGCTCGGCCTGCTGCTGAGCCTCCATGGTGGCCTGCTCCTGCTCAATTTCAGCCTTCAGCTTGCCCTGCTGGGCCACCTGCTTGGCCTCCACCGCATCGGTAAAGGCGTCGGCAAAGTCGATATCCTCAATGGATACGCTGATGATATTGATGCCGTAGCCGCTCATTTCGCGGCTCAGCATTTCGCGGGTCTCAATGGACAGGCGATCACGGGAGGAAATCAGCTCCTCTGCCGTGTACTTGGAAAATACAGCCTTGAGGTTTTCCAGCAGGCGGGGCGAAACCAGGGTGTTGTAGTAGTTGGTACCCACGTCCTTGAACAGGTTCATGGCCGTGGTCTTATTGATGTTATAGTTGATGGAGCCGATCACCTGCACCTGCTGGATATCGCTGGAGAAGGCCTGCGTGTTGTAGCTGGTTTTCTGCTCGCGGTTATCCATCACAGTGACCACCTGGAAGGGGCTTTTCAAATGGAAGCCCGCGTCCAGCGTGTAGTCGGCCACCTTGCCGAAGGTGGTCAGGATGCCGGTATAGCCGGTGGGCACGATGGCGGTGCAGCCGCCGTATACAATCAGCGCCAGCACAATGACCACTGCGGCGATTACGCCCGCGCGGATTAGCTTTTTATTGCCGTTTTTGCGGGGAGCGGGGTTGGCGTTGGGGTAAGCGTTCATGGATGAAAAATCCTCCTTGTTTTTCGATTACGGTCAGATTTTACCATAATAAATCCCCATACCGCAAGGGCAGGGGGATAAAATATACGCAGGGCTGCTTTAATTGTCCGTTTTGCTGTCCGCAAGCCTGGCGGACAGGATTTCCTGCGCGCGTTCTTCCTCAAACTGGCTCATGTACAGCTTGTAATAGCTGCCCTTCATGCGAAGCAGCTGTTGATGCGTGCCCTGCTCCTTGATCTTGCCATCCTCGATGACCAGGATGCGGTCGGCCGAGCGGACGGTGGACAGGCGGTGGGCGATGATAAAGGACGTGCGGCCCGTAAGCACCTGGGAGATGGCCTGCTGAATCATGACCTCGGTTTCAGTATCGACGGAGGAGGTGGCCTCATCCAGGATGAAGATGCGCGGGTTGCTCAGGATCGCGCGGGCAAAGGAAATCAGCTGCTTTTCGCCCGTGGACAGCCGGCTGCCGCCCTCGCCTACATCGGTGTCATAGCCTTTTTCCATCTTCAGGATAAAGGGCTCGGCGTTTACCAGCTGCGCCGCGCGGCGAATCTCCTCGTCCGTAGCGTCCAGCTTGGAATAGCGGATGTTATCCCGAATGGTGCCCGAGAACAGCCGCGGCTCCTGCAGCACATAGCCCAGATTGGATTGCAGCCACAGCTGGCTGCGCTTGCGGTAGTCCACGCCGTCTATTTTGATTTCGCCGCCCGTAGGCTCATAGAAGCGGCACACCAGATTGACCACGGTGGATTTGCCCGCGCCCGTGGGGCCGACCAGCGCGATGGTCTCGCCCGCCTTGACGTGCAGGTTAAAGTCCGTCAGCACGCGCTCGCCATCCTGATACTTGAAGTCCACGTGCTCAAAGTCGATATCGCCGTGCAGCTCGGGCCAGTTTTCGCGCTTGGGATGGAAGTTATCGCCAAATTGCGCCACCACCTCGGGGCTGTCCACAATGTCGGGCTGGGTGTCCAGCAGCGTCATCACGCGCTCGGCCGCGGCCTGTGCCGACTGCATTTCGCTGAACACGCCGGCAATGTTGCGCACGGGCTCGAAAAACTGCACCGTGTAATTGACGAACACCTGAATAACGCCCAGGGACATGGCCCCAGCCAGCACCAGGTTTCCGCCGCGCCAGAGGGCGTAGGCTGTGGCCAGCGAGCCCAGGGAAATAACGATGGGCAGATACAGGGCGTTGAGCGACGCGGCGCGCACGGAGGAGCGGCGCATCTCGTGGGTCAATTCGCCAAACTCCTGCATGTTGGCTTCCTCGCGCACCAGGGTTTTGGTGGTTTTCGCGCCCATGATGCCTTCGTTAAACGCGCCGGTGATGCGGCTGTTGGTCTTGCGCACGGCGCGCCAG
>ERZ827150.2810-NODE-2810-length-17981-cov-14.276247_pt1 | contig 17981 bp, 18 predicted proteins | sample MGYA00519779_ERZ827150 | MGnify/ENA primary metagenome ERZ827150 (study PRJEB31778, sample SAMEA3449267) | human gut metagenome | biome: human gut; feature: human-associated habitat; material: faeces | place: United Kingdom | collected 2010/2012 ...
TATCATCGGCGGCACGATGCTGACCGGCGGCGTCGGCAACATCATCGGCACATTTTTCGGCGTTCTGTCGCTCAGCACGATCAAAAATATCGTTTCTTCCCTCGGTTTGGACGAAGCATGGTGGACAAATATCACCGTAGCTGGTATGATATGCTTGTTCCTTGTAATTCAAAGTCTGGTCCTTTCCCGCAAAAATAAGGATTCTTGAGGTGACAAGTATGAAACAGTATTTTCTCGGCATCGAATTCGGCTCGACACGGATCAAAGCAGTGCTGCTTGACGAGAAGCATGCGATCGTAAAAAGCGGCGACTATACCTGGAAAAGCAGTCTGGAAAACGGCGTGTGGACGTACCACATGGAAGACGTGCAGGAGGGCCTGCGCACGGCGATCCGCAACCTCGGCAAGCTGCCGGGCAAGATCTCCGCGATGGGCGTCTCCGGCATGATGCACGGCTATCTGGCCTTTGATAAAGACTGGAACCTGCTCGCGCCCTTCCGCACCTGGCAGAACACCATGACCGGCGAGGCCGCGGACAAGCTGACCGAGGCCTTCGGCTTCAACATCCCGCAGCGCTGGTCCGCCGCGCACCTGTATCAGGCCGTCCTGAACGGCGAACCGCACGTCAAGAACATCGCCCACGTCACCACGCTCGCGGGCTATGTGCATTACCTGCTGACGGGCGAAAATGTCCTCGGCGTCGGCGAAGCCTCCGGCATGTTCCCCATCGACAGCGAGACACTGACGTATGACGCGGCGATGCTGGACAAATTCGACGCGCTGATGGCGAAATACGGTTTTGACTGGAACATCCGTGCAGTCCTTCCGGAGGTCCGGACTGCCGGTCAGTCGGCTGGCCTGCTGACGCCGAGCGGCAGCGAATACCTCGGCGGCCTCCTGCCCGCGGGCATCCCCCTCTGCCCGCCCGAGGGCGACGCCGGCACTGGCATGACGGCGACGAACGCCGTCGCGCCCCGCACCGGCAACGTCTCGGCCGGCACGTCCATCTTTGCCATGGTCGTTCTGGAGAAGCCCCTCTCGAAGCTCTACCCCGAGATCGACATGGTCACCACCCCGACGGGCAAGCCCGTCGCCATGGTGCACTGCAACAACTGCACGAACGACATGAACGCATGGGTGGGCCTTCTCGGCGAGACGGCGAAGCTCTTCGGCGCGGACGTTTCGACTGGCGAGCTGTTCACGAAGCTCTACCAGAAGAGCCTTGAGGGTGATGCCGACTGCTCTGGCGTCCTGACCTACAACTATATGGCGGGCGAGGGTGTTACGCATCTGGACGAGGGCCGTCCGATGGTCGTCCGCAAGCCCGAAAGCCAGTTCACGCTTGCCAATTTCCTGCGCTCTCAGCTTTACGCGACCATGTCGACGCTCAAGCTCGGCATGGATATCCTTGCGGAGGAGCACGTTGCGATCGATTCCCTGACCGGGCATGGCGGCCTGTTTAAAACGCCGGTCGTCGGCCAGAAATACATGGCCGCCGCCTGCCGTGCACCGGTCACGTGCATGGAATCGGCAGGCGAGGGCGGCCCGTACGGCATGGCCCTGCTCGCATCCTACATGGTGCAGGGGAAAGACGGCGAGACGCTTGAAGACTACCTTGCGGACGAGATCTTCGCCGGAGTGCGCAGCACGACGCTCGCTCCCGACCCCGAAGACGCCGCGGGCTTCGACCGCTACCTTGCCAGCTACCGCAGCTGCCTCGCAGCGGAAAAGGCCGCCGTCGCAGCATTCTAAGGAGGATATCATGAAACACTATGAATTCTGGTTTATCGTCGGCTCGCAGACGCTCTACGGCGAGGATGTTCTGACGACTGTCGCACGGCGTGCGGAGGAGATGGCGCAGAAGCTGTCCGCCGTCCTGCCGTATCCGCTCAAATACAAGGTCACAGCCAAATCCAGCGCTGAGATCACGCAGGTCGTAAAAGAGGCTAATTACGATGATTCCTGCGCCGGTATCGTCACATGGTGCCATACATTCAGCCCGTCCAAAATGTGGATCAACGGCCTGGATATGCTCCAGAAGCCGTGGCTGCACTTTGCGACCCAGTATAACCGTGAGATTCCCAATGAAGAAATCGACATGGACTTCATGAACCTCAATCAGGCCGCGCACGGCGACCGGGAACACGGCTTCATCGGCGCGCGCCTGCGCAAGCCGCGCAAGATTATCGCTGGGTACTGGCAGGACGAGGATGTGCAGGCCCGCATCGGCAGCTGGATGAAGGCCGCCATCGGCGTCGCCGTCTCGAAGAACATGAAAGTCATGCGTTTCGGCGACAATATGCGCAACGTGGCTGTCACCGAGGGCGATAAAGTCGAAGTCCAGAAGAAACTCGGCTGGGAAGTCAACACATGGGCCGTTGGCGATCTGGTCAAGGAAATGAACGCCGTCACGGAAGCGGAAATTGACGAGCTCATGGCCGTTTACCGCGAAAAGTACGATTTTGCGACCGACGATATCGCTGCCATCCGCTATCAGGCGCGCGAAGAGATCGCTATGAAGAAGATGATGGATGCGGAGGGCTGCAAAGCCTTCTCCAACACGTTCCAGGACCTCTATGGCATGGAACAGCTGCCCGGCCTCGCGTCCCAGCACCTCATGGCGCAGGGCTACGGCTACGGCGGCGAAGGCGACTGGAAGGTCGCAGCGATGACCGCCATCCTGAAAGCCATGGGCGAAAACGGCAACGGCGCGTCCGCGTTCATGGAGGACTACACCTATCATCTCGTCAAGGGCCAGGAGTATTCCCTCGGCGCGCATATGCTGGAGGTCTGCCCGTCCGTGGCAGCCGGCCGTCCGCGCATCGAGACGCACTTCCTCGGCATCGGCATGAACGAAAAAGACCCCGCCCGCCTCGTCTTCGAGGGCAAAGCGGGCAAGGGCGTTGTCACAAGCCTCATCGACATGGGCGGCAGACTGCGCCTCATCGTGCAGGATATTGAGGCTGTCAAGCCCATTATGCCCATGCCGAACCTGCCGGTCGCCCGCGTTATGTGGCGCGCGATGCCCGACCTCACCACCGGCGTCGAGTGCTGGATCACAGCGGGCGGCGCACATCACACTGTCCTGAGCTACGACGTGACTGCCGAGCAGCTGCGCGACTGGGCAAGAATGATGGAAATTGAATTCGTCCACATCACGAAGGACACCACGGTCGAGGGGTTGGAGCAGGAACTGTTCCTGAACGACCTCGCGTGGAAGCTGAAATAAGTGCACAACGCTGAAACAGGAACTGCTGAACAGGCATGATTTTCTGCGGCTGTTTTGAAAGGCTACGGCCCGCTGCATGTTGCAGCGGGCCGGTTGTGTATGGAGCGTTATAGACAGGTCTGCAGGATGCACAGGATCATCTGCGCATGTTCGCATTCCTCTTCAGCAATTCTCAGCAGCATGCAGCGGTGCGTTCCGGCGTTCTCGGCAAGCGTCTCATATGCCTCGTGCGCGGTGTGCTCCTCGGAATAGCGTTGGCGGAGCGTCTCGTTGATACAGGTGACGCACGGCGCTTCCGGCCTGCCGGGGCAGGCCTTTTTGCCGGTCTTGAGAAAATAGACCGCGCCGAATTGCTTCGCGTGGCAGGCCTCCTGCCGGGCCATTTCACGCAGCATCGCCTGTGCCTTGCCCTTCATGCGGCAGGCGAGGTGCGCATAGAGCGCGCTGTCATTGCGTTCGTCCGCAATCAGTTCAAGCAGCTTTTCGGGCGTCAGGGAACCGGCCGCAGCGCTGCCGGAGCCGATTTGCTCGTTCATCTGGGCAGCAGGCACGGCCTGCGCGCTCATCACGCGGCTCCAGACCCGCTGCGCCTGTTTTTCCGTGAGTGGTTGCATGGGATCTCCCTCCTTCGCCTCATCGTATGCGCTGCGAGGCCGGATTGTGCGGTTTCACAAAAAATCCCACACGAAAGCGGCAAATTTGCACGATTTTCTCGCAGAAAAATCTTGTATTTCCAAGATGTCTGTGTTAAAATTCTTTTTTGTGAGATTTTTATTCAGGCAAAGAAGGAAGGGGCGCCAAGTATGACGCAGGATAAAATTCGGAATATTGCAATCATCGCGCACGTTGACCACGGCAAGACCACGCTGGTCGATCAGATGCTCAAGCAGGGCGGCGTGTACCGTGAGAATCAGGCGGTCGTTGACCGCGTGATGGACTCCGGCGATCTCGAACGCGAGCGCGGCATCACCATTCTCGCCAAGAATACCGCTGTCCATTATAAAGACTATAAGATCAACATCGTCGATACCCCGGGCCACGCCGATTTCTCCGGCGAGGTCGAGCGTATTTTGAAGATGGTTGACGGCGTTCTGCTGCTCGTTGACGCGGCGGAGGGTCCCATGCCGCAGACGCGCTTCGTGCTGCAGAAGGCGCTGGAACTTGGCCATAAGGTTATCGTTGTCGTCAACAAGATTGACCGCCCGGACGCCCGTGTGCATGAGGTCATGGACGAGGTCCTCGAACTGCTGCTCGATCTCAATGCGACCGAAGAACAGTTTGACTCCCCGACAATTTTCTGCTCCGCCCGCGAGGGTACGTCCTCCTACGGCCCCGACGACAAGGGCACCGATCTCATCCCGCTGTTTGAGACAATCGTCAACTATATCGATCCCCCGAAGGGCGATGAAAACGGGCCGCTTCAGGTGCTCGTCTCGTCCATCGACTATAACGAATTTGTCGGCCGTATGGGCATCGGCCGCATCGAACGCGGCACGATCCACCAGAACCAGGAGGTCATCGTCTGCGATTACCACGACCCGTCCGTCAAGAAGAAGGAAAAGGTTGTCGCCCTGTACGAGTTTACCGGTCTTGGCCGCAGCCCCATCCAGCAGGCATCTGCCGGCGAGATCGTCGCGTTCTCCGGCATTTCGGATATCACCATCGGCCGTACGCTCTGCGATCTGGAGACCGTTGAGCCGCTGCCATTCGTCAAGATCTCCGACCCGACCATCGAAATGACCTTCTCCGTCAACGATTCTCCGTTTGCGGGCCGCGAGGGCAAATACGTCACGTCCCGCAACCTGCGTGACCGTCTGCAAAGAGAACTGCTCAAGGATGTCTCTCTGCATGTGACAGAGATGGGCACCGATGCCTTTAACGTTGCAGGCCGCGGCGAGATGCACCTGTCTATCCTGATCGAGACGATGCGCCGCGAGGGCTATGAGTTCCAGGTGTCCACGCCGCACGTTCTGAATAAGACCATCGACGGCAAGCTTTGCGAGCCGATTGAGCGCATGATCGCGGATGTGCCGGAAAATTCCGTCGGCTCCGTGATCGATAAAATCTCCCAGCGCAAGGGCGATCTCGTCTCCATGACCCCGATCGGCAGCCGCATGCGGCTGGAATTCCTCGTCCCGACGCGCGGCCTGTTCGGCTACCGCAACGAGTTTTTGACTGATACGAGAGGCGAGGGGATTATGGCCTCGACGCTTGACAGCTACGCACCCGTCAAGGGCGAGATTTCCCGCCGCCTGACCGGTTCGCTCGTCGCGTTTGAAACCGGAGAGACGACCGCTTACGGCATTGGCGGCGTGCAGGACCGCGGCTCGATGTTCATCGGGCCGGGCGTGGAAGTCTATGCCGGTATGATCGTCGGTCAGTGCAACCGCAATGAGGATATGGCCGTCAACGTCTGCAAGAAAAAACAGCTGACCAATATGCGCGCGGCAGGTTCCGACGCCGCCATCCGCCTCGTTCCGCCGACGGTTCTGTCGCTTGAGCAGTGCATGGAATACCTTGCCGACGATGAACTGCTGGAGGTCACGCCGAAAAACCTCCGTATGCGCAAGCGCCAACTCGACCATTCAGCCAGAATGCGTGCCCTGATGAAATCCAGACAGTAAAAAACGCTCCTCCGTATGCCGCGGCATACGGAGGAGTTTTTCTAAAGTCAAAAATTGAAATACGGCAGGCCGCGGTATTTCTCCGGCAGTTCCTCTTTGCAATATACATTGTGAAGTGTTGTGACGAGCGAAGACGGATCTGTGCAGATATAACGGTTCAGATACTCGATAAAGTCCTTTTCGGTATAGCATACCACGACCGCAGAACCCCGTTTCACCCGATACCTTGCAGCATCGGGGCTTTCGTGCAGCCAATGACAGCTGAACTCCAGACAGTATGTTTCGAGATCATCCGCCACTGCATCCGGAACACAGTACACGCTGATCTCGCCGGCTGCGCTTAAAAGAACCTGTTTCATAAGCCCTCCAAATATTGTTCCTCCATTCGCCGTAGGGGCCGATGCCCACATCGGCCCGGCAGAATGCACTGTTTCTACGGAAATCTGCGGCGAATTCGTAACTTCCCAATGGGCCGATGTGGGCATCGGCCCCTACATTGCAATATGTCAGTGCATACGGGGCACTGGGGGATTTCTGTAGAACAGGTACTCTCTGCGCGCGGTGGACAGAGTCGTCGGCCTCTACAAATCACTTGCTGATTGTCAGAACACCGGCGCAGGGGGATAGCTGCGTAAATAAAAGGTCTGGAAAATCCTTTTTTATTTCTTCCGCGACAAAATAAATTTCATCGTCGTCCCAATGCGCTCCCGCTTCCTGCCTGCACCGGTTCAGAGCGTCGCGGGTTTCAAACGCAACGTCGCCGATCAGAATTTTTCCGTTTTCGTTCAGACAGCCGCGCAGCGCGGATAGGAATACGACCTTCTGCGTGTCTGTCAAATGGTGCAGCGCATAGGTTGCGACAATATAGTCATAGCGGGGGTTTTGCAGCGGTTCTACCAGACCTTGCGTAAAGTCGCCCTGATATAAATGCGCGCCCGGCATTTTTTCGGACGCCAGTTCGAGCATTCTGGACGAGAAATCCTGTCCGTAAATGGTGCAGCCCTGTTCATACAGCCTTGCCGTCAGCACGGCAGTTCCAAACCCAATGTCCAGCACAGAAGCGTTTGGGGTCTGCATGACAGTCTGAAAAATTGCGGCAAGTACCTTTTTGTATCCGGCAAATGGGTAGGTATTCGCTTCGTCAGAAAGACCGACACTTTTGTCATATCCATCTGCCCACAGGTCAAATCCTTTGTTGTTCAGCATAGCTGCCTCCTGAAATTCTAAATTGTCACTTTTTCCAGATCTTCGGCTGGTACTGCATATTGGAGACGTTATAGACCGTAATGAACGCCTTTGGGTCCTCGCGGTTGATGAAGGTCATCAGCCGCTGGTACTCGCTTTTATCGACGATGGTGATGATCTCGTTATGTTTCTGCAAATTGTATGCGCCAATGGCCTCGTAGATCGTGGCGCCGCTGTGCAGTTCGTTGATGATGAACTGCCGCAGCGCCTCCTCCTTTTCGGTGATGATGCAGACGCGGCGCTTTTTGTTGTGGTCGAAAATGAAATGATCCAGAATAATCCCGTTGAAATATGTGCCGAGGATACTCAGAACCACGGTTTTCTTGTCGTAGACAAGCGCTGCGGACAGTGCCACGCACATACCGGACAGAGACATGGCTCTTCCTAGATCCATGCGCAGGTATTTGTTCAGAATTTTTGCCACGATATCCAGTCCGCCGGACGATGCGTTCCGATTGAAAAGGATGCTCAAACCGATGCTGACGACCAGAATATAGCAGAGTACGTCCAACTCTTGGCTGCCGGTCATGGATTCAAAATCCGGAAACAGGATTTCAAACAGTCCTAGAAACAGCGGGAGCGTGATGCTTGTATAGACGGTCTTTGCTCCGAATTCTCTGCCGCAGGTCAGGAAGCCGATGATCAGAAGAACGATATTCAAAATCATTGTGATGGCCGACAGTGGAAGCGGAATAAAATTGGACAGCACGATTCCAAGACCGGATATGCTGCTGACAGAGGTGTGGCTTGGAGATAGAAAAAAGAAGACTGCCGCCGCAATGATTGCCACCGCTGCGGTCAAGATTGCCGCTTCTTTTCCAACTTCGAGATAATTCAACTTTTTATTTGTCATCATGGTTTCTCCAGCTTCTGAGTTGTCAGTTCCGCAGTGCGGTGGGAGTCTGCGTATCGTCGTGGTAGTCAGACTTCGGCAGGCTCCAGTGGTAATATGCTGCCAGCAGGCGCAGCACGACGATGGCTGCTGCGCCGAAGAGCATGGCCGCGTTCGCACCCAGCCGGTTCCAGCACAGCGCGCAGATGAGCGCGCCGATAATTGACGCGCAGGCGTAGAAATGCCGAACAAAGATATAGGGCCGTTCCCCGGAAAACACGTCGCGCAGCACGCCGCCGCCCACGCCGGTAATGAGGCCGACGAAAACGGTCAGGAACAGCGTATAGTGTTCCGCCTGCCGGTATGCGCACTGGACGCCGACAACCGTGAACACGCCAAGGCCGACCGCGTCCATCACCAGCAGAAGCCGATCAAAGACCGGCTCATGCCGCCCGACACGGGCGCGCACATGCGGCAGGAACATGAGAACGGACACGGCGGCCGCCGTGAGTGTGTAGACCGGATCCTGAAACGTCGCGGGCGGCGTGATGCCGAGAATGAGGTCGCGGACAATTCCGCCGCCGACCGCCGTGCAGACGCCGAGGACGATCACACCGAGCAGATCCATCTGCTTTTTGATGCCGACAATGGCGCCGGAAACGGCAAACGCGACAGTGCCGATGAGTTCTAATACAAAAACAAGAATGTTGGACATAATGGGAACCTCCGGAGGCTTACACGCGCACCGATTTTTTCTGCACAGCCAGCGCACCGAGCGCAATCAGCACGCCGATGGACGCACAGCCGGTCGAGAACCAGAGCATGAGCGTCGTGCCGCCGAGGTCGATCAGATACCCGGAGACGAGACTGCCCAGCAGCGTACTGAGCGAGATGGCGAGAATTGTGCGGATGGACTGGCCCTGTACCCGGTCGGCAGGGGAGACCGATTCATTGGCAAAATAGACTGAGGCAGGGAAGAACAGGCCGTAGCCCAGCATCTGTACCGGCTGCACAGCCAGCAGCATCCCGAGAGAGCCTGACGCGAGGATCAGCAGCGGCTTGGCCACCATAAATATGATCGAGATCAGCAGGATTTTCGCGCTGCTCATCTTTTTTTGTAGCAGCCCGAACACCAGTGCCGACGGCAGCTCCGAGGCGGCCATCAAAAACTGCGCGACGCCGAGCGCTGTGCTGCCGCCGCCGTGGCTGTTTACAAGCGAGACGAGGAAATTGCTGATCGGCATCACGCCCATCATGCCGAAGAAGCAGGCAATCAGCATGAGCGTAAAGACCTTGTTTTTCTTTAAGATCTGCCAGATCGAATGGCCGGAGGCCGCCTTTGCCTGCGGCTGCGGCAAAAGACGCGCCGGAATGCTCGGGAACGCCAGCAGGCAGACCAGCAGCAGAAGCTGCTCGGCGCAGTGCGCCAGAAGCGCTGTCTGCATGCCGAACCGCGCCGTCAGCAGGCCCGTCACGACGCATAAAACTGCGTAGGTCAGCGACCCCATCCCGCGCGCGAAGCTGTAGGGGATCTCCACGCCTGCGTTCACATACTGCATGCCCATCGAGTCGATCAGCGGATAGGAGTTCGTTTCCAGTACGCCGAACAGGAAAATGATCAGCGCTGTGAGCAGAAAGCCGGGGCGCGTGAAATAAAAGACAAGATTGAGCGCGGCGGCGGGCAGCAGCATGATGATCAGCAGCCGCTTGATGGGGACGCTCGGGTGCCGGTCAGCCCAGCCGCCGATGACCGGCTGTGTAAACAGGCTTGCCAGATAGCACAGCGCGCAGAAGATTCCGGCCTGTCCGGTCGTAAAGCCCCGGTCGAGGACGATCGCGGCTTGATAGGCGCAGATGGAGCTGATCATGCCCCAGAAGCTGGCCTGCAGGAGGATATAGCAAAGAACGATTCGTTTTCTGGACGCCATGGCATTCGCTTCCTTTACAGACAATATGGCAGACATTATTATAGAGCGCGGAACAGATAAAAACAAGCGGATTTTCCTGAAAAAACGCTTGATTTTCTGCGGCTCGTGTGCTAGAATACATTGGTCTGTGAAAAGGATGGTCCTCTGCCGCAGCCGGCACGAAGGTGCAGCGGCATTTCCTTGCGGTATGAACGTTCTTAATTTGAAGGAGGACACAATTATGGATCTCATGAAGGCTCTGACCAGCCAGTACATGAAGCAGGAGCTGCCTGAAGTTCAGGTCGGCGACACCGTTCGCGTTCATGTCAAAATCAAGGAAGGTTCCCGCGAAAGAATTCAGATCTTCGAGGGCACTGTCATCGCCAAGAAGCACGGCGGTATCGAAGAATCCATCACCGTCCGCCGCATCTCCTACGGTGTCGGCTGCGAGAAGGTTTTCCCGATCCACGCGCCCAACGTCGTTGATGTCGAGTGCGTCCGCCACGGCAAGGTTCGCCGCGCAAAGCTGTACTATCTGCGCGACCGTCTTGGCAAGGCCGCAAAGGTCAAGGAAAAGGTCTGATCTCCATCGTCCAGAAACCGCCGGTCCCCATGTGGGAACCGGCGGTTTTTCCTGTTTTTTATGCGGATGTGCTGGGCCTGCGGCATTCGTCTGTAATCTCGGACTTCAGCGCGCGCAGCGCGGGCTGCTCCACATCACGCGGGTAGGGAAGGGCAGACAGATCAAATTCGCGGATGGTGCTGTCCGGGTGCATGACGACGATTTTCTGCCCGAGGAGCAGCGCCTCTTCCAACTGGTGCGTGACAAGGACGATGGTGCGCGGAAGCTTTTTCTGGATGGCGAGCAGCTGCGATTGCAGTTCGCCGCGCGTCAGAAAATCCAGCGAGGCAAACGGTTCGTCCATCAAAAGCAGCTGCGCCTGACTGGCCAGCACCCGCGCAAGACCAAGCCGCTGCTTCATGCCCGTGGAAAGTTCTGGCGGGGTGAGGTCGGCGTAGTCCTGTAGGCCGACAAGCCGAACAAAATCAGCGGCCTTTTCATACCGTTCCTCCGGCGTCTTTCCTACGCCGCAGGCCATGGCAACATTTCGCTGCACGTTTGTCCATGTGATGACATATGGGTCCGGGCTCAGAAGCGCGCTGTGCCAGCCCTGCGGCATGTCGATCTGTCCCGCGTCCGGCTGCTCCTTCCCGGCCAGCAGCTTTAATAGCGTACTCTTGCCGCAGCCGCTGCGGCCAACGATGACCGTAAGCTGCCCGATAGGGAAGCGCACGGAAAGATCGCGCAGGACCTGCCGCGTGCGGCTCTGGCGCGTCTGACCAGTGATGACGATTTCGCTTGAATAAGATGTATAGGATTTTTCTACATGCTGCAGCGCGACTGCGTCCATAAAAATGTCTCCGTTCGATTGAGATTCACTGCTGAGCCCCGCAAGGCTGAGGCGCCTGCGGCGGGATCGGTGTCAACTCAGATATTCCTGTTCCAGATCGCGGACCATCTGCACATAGCGCGTCTTGCAGCGCTCATTGCGGCCGGCCAGCAGGTCCTCATAACACGGGGCCAGATACTCCTCGCGGATGCGGGCGTAGGTCGTATGGCGGTCTGAGCAGGTGTTGATGCACGTCACGATGCCCGGCGCGATATTATAGTACTCGTGGATGAGCGCTTCGCCGTCCGGCTGCGACGCAAGATAGCCGTCGCGGAAGGCGCGGAAGGCAGTGAGTTCCGCACAGTTGTCCGGCTTGCCGAGTTCCTGACAGACGGCGGTCGTGATGAAGCACAGACCGAGGAACTTTTTGCGGAAGCCGCCGGAAATAGAGTCGTAGTCGCCCAAATAGAACGGGGATTTCGGATACCGCTCGACCCACTTTTTCTGCAGCAGTGTCACAAATTCCTCGCTGACCGGCAGCTGAAGCTTGCGCACCATCGGCACGAAGAAGATTGCCAGAATGATCTTTTCATCATCCATGTCGGTTTTCTTCTCCCAGCCTGCGGAAAGTTCGTCCAGCATCGCCTCGGCCGCCTGGTCAAGCAGTTCTGTCTGCCGCTCGGGGGTTATTCCGTTGTTCAGTTCCTGAATGACCGGCGCGCAGCCGGTTTCATATGTTTCAAAGGCCTCAAAAAACGCGTCGCGCAGGATCTTCTTCTGATAGCCGCGGAAGTTCTTCACGCACCAGCCCAGCCGCGCCACGGCGCGGTCATAGCTTGCAGCACAGTCTTCATCCGAACGCTGCGCCGCAGCTGCCTGTGTAAGAAGCTGCCGCTTCGTCAGACGCTCGCCGCAGTACATACACGAGAAACTCTCCAGCTCTGCCGGGATCTGCAGCGCATGCCCGCAATTCGGGCACAGGCCGGTCGTCATTTCTTCCATTAAAGGCACCTGCTTTCCTTGTATTGCGTTTATTTTTTCACATTTTCGTGCTTCTGTCAAGCCCTTGTGGGCTGACACGGACACGCCGCGTAAAAAGCCTCCCCTTGCCATGCGCTGCATGGTAAGGGGAGGCGGCACTTGTGTAAGCAAATGATGGATGGAATATGCTGCATATTTCAGAGTGCTTCCATTATGCAAATGGGGATCTCCGGTGCTGACGCTTCTGTTACGGCAGCACCAGTACATATGCCGCTTCTTTTTCCGGCAGATCTGAGAATACGTCGTCGGGGGAATAGACCGCCGCGCGATATTCGTCCAGAATCGTCTGCGCCAGCTGGCCTGTTACACGGTACAGCCGGGCACCGTTTTGCTTCGCTTCATATGCAGTCGGTTCCAATTCGGACGGAACGCCTCTGTCCCACACCAGCAGCACGTCCAGCCCAGTCTCGGCAGAGAGCGTCGCGGCCTGCTGCGCGGCGGCTTCGTCCGGCGCTTCTGCACCGGTTTGCGTGAAGATCTGCTCGACTGCCGGGCCGATATTGACCGAAATCACATCGGTTTGTTCAAACCCGGGCAGCGCGATCAATCCCGCCCGGCCAGCCAGCAGCACAAGCGCGGCTGCCGCCGCGATTGCTGCAGCGGGAACCCACGCGCGGCGCGGCTTCTTCTGCTCCTGCCGAATCGCCTGCATCACGCCGTCGTGCAGCGCCGCAGGCGGCTCCAGTTCGCCATCCTGCAGCAGCGCGTCCAACTCGTGCAGCTGCCGCCATGTTTCCCGGCAGTCCGGGCAGGCGTCCAGATGGGTCCGCAGTGCTGCCGATTCCGATTCTGTCAGCGCCTCGTCCAACTCCCGGTTCATAAGTTCCAGCGCGTTTTCACAGTTCATGGCTCGCCCACCTCCTGTTTATTCCGAATGTTTAGACGTACCGGTTTCAAAAAAGTTCCCGGCGTCCAATCTTTTTTTCAGCTGGAGCCGCGCCCGCGCCAGCCGCGACTTGACTGTCCCGACTGGAAGATCCATGATCTGCGCAATCTGCTCATACGGCAGCTGCTGCACCACGCGAAGTTCCAGAATCTCACGGAAATCGACTGGCAGTGCGTTCATGGCGGCCCGGATGGCCTCTTGTTTTTCGTTGAAGATCACGCGTTCTTCCGGCAGCGGTTCAGGGTCCGGAACCGACAGTTCCTTTCCCTCGTCCTCGTCGTCGGAAAATGTGAGCGAAACGTGCTGCTGCCGCTTCTGTTTGCGCAAAAAGTCAATGCAGACATTCTGCGTCAGCCGGTAGAGCCAAGTGGAAAATGCCGCGTCAAACTGATATTGCGCCAGCGTTCGCCACAGCTTCAGAAACACCTCCTGCGACAGATCAAGCGCGTCCTCGGCATTTCCCGCCATGCGGTAACAGATATTATAGACCGGTTTCTGATGCAGCAGCATCAGCTGTTCAAATGCAGCCGCGTCCTGCGCGGCCGCTCTGCGGATCAGGCTGTCATCCTGCAAGGGCTTCACCTCAAATCTCTCTTGATCCCGCTTGCGATTTGTTCGATTTCCTCCATGGAGGAGATCGCCGAAATTTTTTCTTTATAATAGCCGCTGTGCGCCACGCCGCGCAGGTACCACGCGAAATGCTTCCGCGCCTCCAGACAGGCGATATACTCGCCCTTGTCCTGCGCCGCAAGACGGAACTGCCGCAGGGCCGTATCGACCCGGTCACATAGAGGCGGCGTTTCCGGCACGGCCTCGCCGCGCAGCGCGGCCTGCGCCTGTTCAAATACCCACGGGTCGCCGAACGTCGTCCGGCCCAGCATGAGCATGTCCGCGCCCGTGCGCGCTTTGCACCTCGCCGCATCCTCCGCTGTGAAAATATCGCCGTTGGCAATCACGGGGATCTTTACGGCTTCCTTGACAGCCCGGATGCAGTCCCAGTCGGCGACGCCGGAATAGAGCATCGTCTTCGTCCTGCCGTGGACGGCGATTGCCGCTGTGCCGGCCTGTTCAAGCATCACAGCCAACTCCGGCGCGTTGCATGAGCCCTTGTCCCAACCCTTGCGCATCTTGACCGTGACCGGCACCGGCACCGCCTTCACAACAGCCTCGACGATGCGCGCCGCCTTTTCCGGGTCCTTCATCAAGGCGCTTCCGTCGCCATTGTTCACAATCTTCGGCATGGGGCAGCCCATGTTGATATCTATAAAATCTGCGCCCGACGCTTCCAGCGCCAGCACTGCGCCGTCCGCCATCACAGACGGGTCATTGCCGAAGATCTGTGCGCCGCAGACGCCGATGGGTGTTTTGTGGAGCAGGCTTCTGCTCTTTTTATCCTGATAGATCAGTGCTCGAGACGAAACCATTTCCGTCACCGTCACCGCCGCGCCCAATTCCGCGCAGATCGTGCGGAACGCCAGATCCGTTACCCCCGCCATCGGCGCAAGCACCAGATCGCCCGTGATTTCCAAATTTCCCAGTTTCATGCTTACGGTTCCAAGGTATCGTCCTGATCGATCCAGTCCTGTACCGAAACGACCGTGAATTCTGTCTCTGTGTTGCGGATAACCACGCGCCGCAGTCCTGCGTTGATGATCATGCGCCTGCACATGGAGCAGGAGGTTGCATCGGACAAGATCGCCCCTGTCTTCGCGTCGTGGCCGACGAGATAAATGTCCCCTCCGATGCACTCGTTGCGGGAAGCGGAGATAATGGCGTTTGCCTCGGCATGGACGCTGCGGCAGAGTTCATACCGCTCCCCGCGCGGCACACGCATCTGTTCGCGCACGCAGTAGCCGAGGTCGGAGCAGTTTTTCCGCCCGCGCGGTGCGCCGTTATACCCGGTTGCGACAATCTCGTCGTTGCGGACGATGATCGCGCCGTATTGCCGGCGCAGACACGTCGAACGTTCGAGCACCGTCTCGGCAATGTCCAGATAATAGTTTTCCTTTACGATCCGTTCCATGGCGCGCTCCTCCGCAAACTCTGATTTCAGATTAGTATATCATACTCTTTTTTACAGAGCAACTGAAATCCTTGCTCTTATCCGCGATTTATGGTATACTGTGTAAGAATCTTAAGAAGAAAGGCGGCGAGGGAATGAAGCTGCGCAGATGGGTCTGCTTTCTGCTGTGTCTTGTGCTGACTGTATGCCTGTGCACGCCTGCGCTTGCCGATGGCGAATTGTTCTTCGTCGCCGTCAACGACACCATCCCCCTGACGCTGAGTGTGTTCCCGACCTACTCCGGCGGCACGCTCTATGTGCCCTATCAGGTCTTCGACAGCCAGCCGTGCGGCGTTACGCCGTCATACAATCAGACCAAGCAGACCTATGTTTTGCTCAGCCGCACCCGCCAGATGATCTTCGACCTTGCTGCCGGAACCGTCAGCGACGAAAGCGGCAGCGTCTCGACCGCAAACGTGCTGTACCGCGGCGGTATTCTCTACCTGCCGCTCACGTTCTGCGCCTCACATTTCGGCCTCAAGACCACGATGCTGGAATCCGCAGGCGGCTATCAGATCCTGCGCTTTACCGATGGCAGCGAGGTCTATGACGATTCCCTGTTTGTCGAGAAGGCTGAAAATCTGATTGCCTACCGCGTCCGGCAGAGCCAGAGCGGCTCACAGCCCCAGGAAAAGCCCACCGACCGCCCCAACAACGGCGCGCAGGGGACGCAGGAGCAGCCCGCAACCGAGAAAAAGCCCGCGACTGTCTATCTTGCTTTCACCGGCAGCGAAACCATGCGCGACAGCATGGCAGCGCTGGAAACTTACAATCTGCATGGAACATTTTTCTTGACAGAAGCGGAGATCCGCTCCGACCCGTCGCTGATTTTTGAACTGCTCGCCGCAGGTCACGCGCTGGGTGTCACCGCCGGGGAGGATGAAGAAGATATCTCTGCCGCGCTTGCGCGCGCAAACGACGCGCTCTGCGCCCTCACCTGCCAGAAAACGCTCCTCGCGCTCCTATCCGCCAATGCAGAGGCTCCCGACGGCTACTGCGCCTTCTACGCGCCGGATTCCCCGGTTTCCGCAGCGGATGCCGCCGCTTCCGAAACAGCGCATCTGCTCGTCTGCTCTGAAAACGCCGAAGCGGATCTTTACACTCTGTTTTCCGCCAAGGCCCACGTTCTCCAACTGCTCGAAACGACTGACCGTACATGACTCCCACACATTCGCACAGATTTTTTTCGGATTTCCGAAAAAAACACTTGCAATTTCCGAAAAGATCTGATAGAATAACTCCGCCGATGGGGGTATAGCTCAGCTGGGAGAGCAAGTCACCAGTAAAGCAACCCGCAATCGCAACGCGGCATCTAAAAAGTTAATATCCCGGAAGTCCAGTAAAATCAAGGGCTTCCGGTTCCATGGGGGTATAGCTCAGCTGGGAGAGCGCTTGAATGGCATTCAAGAGGTCAGCGGTTCGATCCCGCTTATCTCCACCAACAACAGACCGTAAGGCCAACGCCTTACGGTCTTGTTCTATCTACGGTTCAGATACACCTCCCCGCTTCCCGCAACAATTAAATCAAGTACACAATTGGCGTCCATTTTCAATACGAAGATGGGCGCTTTTTTATTTTATCAACGACGGAGGGAAAATAGCTATGAACGACCACAGTAAAGATTCGCAGACTCGCTACCTCAGAGAAGCAGCAATTGTCCTTGCTAAGGAGGGTTTCCAGTCGGACGAAATTCACGCTGACAGGCTGTGTATCCAACTTGACGGTTCGCCGTTGTGTGAGGTAACTGAGACCGGCGGCGTTGCCTACCGCAATGAGGATATTGACGAGCCAGAACGGATCGCCGCCAAGGACAAGGTATATGAGATCGTCAAGACCACAGCGGAATATATGCGGCAGCTCGAGACGGCGCCCTCTTTGAAAGCCGACGGCCTGGAGGATGGCTACAAGGTGCTGGCCGATTTCAACGGCACTGTGCTGGCCGGAGTCCAGAGCAAACACGGAGTCCACTTTGTCACATGGGATTGGGCCTATGGGCACACAGGCGTATGTCATGGTCACTATTTCATGGAGAACTATGCAGGAGCCAAACAGGACTTTGCCATCCGCTCCGGACTGATTCAAAAGGAACAGCTTTTCACCCCAGAGCAGATGACCGAGATTTATCGCTGCTGTGCAGACTCTGTAGACGGAGATTTCTTTGAACTCACGGGAGAGCAGGAAAAAATGATCCGCAGTGTTCAGCAGCAGATTGAGGAGTGTGTGCCGGATTTGGATGAGCGGATTCGGCAGCAGGAAGAAACCTTGGAACAAGCTGCGCAGGAACAGACAATGTAATATAAAACGGTAATGGCCGGAGTCTTAGCAATAAGATTCCGGCCATTTTTTGTTTCAGAGAGGAGTTCACTTATGACGCGCTATTTTATGCGAGACACGCCGCTGCAGGCGATGGAGCAGCTGATGATGTCTCAGCCCGGTCAAAAGCCCAGAGGCGGTGGAATATACCGCAGCCCATTCCATTACACGCCCAAAGATGTGGCGTGCGAATACTGCCAGAACTATGTCCGCAAGCATCCGTGCCGCTTGTGTGAATGCACCTGCCTGGAGGAACGGATCGAAGCAGGCGTACTGGAACTGAATGAGTTCGTGCGGGACTGCTTCGCACCCTCTATGGGGCCGCAGCTCCGAAAACGGATGCATCAGCAATTCAGAGAAAGAAAACCTCAATTCTTCCTGTCAGACGCCCACCGACGAAGATGGACACACTGGCGAGAGCGCTGCTGGCGCTTGTCCGACCGGAACAAAG
>ERZ827150.2824-NODE-2824-length-17908-cov-14.071585_pt1 | contig 17908 bp, 17 predicted proteins | sample MGYA00519779_ERZ827150 | MGnify/ENA primary metagenome ERZ827150 (study PRJEB31778, sample SAMEA3449267) | human gut metagenome | biome: human gut; feature: human-associated habitat; material: faeces | place: United Kingdom | collected 2010/2012 ...
AATACCGCCCCTACTTGGAGTTTATTTTATCACTTTAAATTTTTAATTGCTACGCGTCGATTTTTTGACGCTTACTTTCATTTTTTAGAAAAATACAAGTGATAAAGGAGAGAGAAATTATGCCAAAGAGTGGTTCAAATTACTCATACTTAAAAATTTGATATCTAGTTAATGAATAACGGGGCTGTCGCACTAAAAATTAGTACACAGCTCCTTTTTTGATAAAAAAATAAATCCCAAACTCAAAAAGTTTAGGATTTATGCTAAAATATTTTTATCACTCTAAATTTTTAATTGCTATACATCACTTTTTTGACATCTACATATATCTTCGTTCGTGTTATAAGTAAATTTTTCTTAAATGCAAAACTAAAAGTTATCACTAGCAGATTTTTTTACTCGCTAATACGACAGCTCCTTTTCTATATCTTTTATGTATTTATTAATATCTTGATACTTTACCTAAGGAATACTCAAAGTATGGTGCATTGTCAGCTTGACAACCTATATATAATCCGTCCTTCATAAATTCATCTACTGTTGTGTAATGATTATTAGAAAGAATGATTGTTAAACTTCCTGTAAATTTACCCTTTACTGCTTGTCTAATATCCTCAAGAATAGCTTTTTCCACATCGTTTCCTACAAATTCGAATGATGTTGGTTCAAACATGTAAACCTGGTCAATTTCTGAAAATTCGTTAGTATGCTTGTTCAATACATCTCTAACTACTGAAAGCGACATATCAATTGTTTCTTTGGCTATGGTTTGGTCTGATTTAAATATCGCTTTCGTTAAGTTATAATCTTCTACCGCTAATGTTGGAACTGGGTCAAAATGTTGTGTTTTACGTGGTTTGTGATTTTGTAGGCTTGACTGTCCTTTTAATAACCAGTTATTTCCTCCCCAAGTTGAATCAACCATGTACCATTGATTATCCACATTTACATAGTTCCATGCGTGATAACCAGCAGATGTATCTCCTGTCATATAAATCGCTTCTAATCCAGCACGTTGTAATATGTATAGGAATCCAAATGAATATCCTCCACAGATTGCGACTTGATTTGTTAACGCACCCACCGCATTTCCAATTTCTGAACCTCTACCATATTTCATAGTAGAATGATATTTTTCGTATAAAGCTTTTACTTTTTGGGATTCTGTCATGCGTGGATTAACCACACTTAACACTTCTGAAACATACTTTTCCATACCAATTAATGTTTTTTGGTAGGCGTTATCACCCATATATACACCAGCAATATTGAAGGAAACTGTTTCTACATTTCCTTCTGCATCTGTTTTATATTTTTGTGTTGTGTTACGAATATGAAATAAACGAGCATCACTAGCATTAAGATATTTAGTCAGATTTTTAATATCTTCACCCTTTACAGTAATACCTTCTTCTTTTAGATTAAGAGTAAATAGGCCATCACCTCCGTTGGCAGGCTTCGTTAAATTATCATAATTCTTAATAGGATTGAAAGCTAATAGCTCTTTTATCACATAATCCCATGCTTTTTTACCTTCTTCACTCAGTAAAGAACGTCCGTAATATTGGTTTGGTGCAAATGGTAGTTGTAATTCTTCGGCTGTTGCCTGTTTTACCAGTAGCCCCTGTGAATTAGCTAAATAGCCTTGTAGCCCTTGGTTGACTACTGATTGACTTTGTAGTTCTTCTGCTGCAGCTACATGAGTAATAGGGGTAGAAATAAATAAAATAGCAGCCGAAAGACCAATTGAAGCAAAGCTTGTCAATTTTTTCTTCATTTTTTGTTTCATCATATCTCTCTCCTTATATATTAATACAATCTGTTAAGTTATATGAACATTACTCTTATCAAATTTAGGAAATAAAATAAGTTTAATCAAAATAATATCCCCTAAAAAATGATATAAGAACAATGAACAAAACAAATATAAAATCTCCTAGCTTTCATTCAAATGAATTATATAAGTTTGGTTTAGAAAATCAAGCTAATCAAAAATATCAATGTCAATCTAGTGGAAAACTCTTCAGCTCTCTTTCTTTAAAAGTAATAGATTCTCAAAGTGAACTTTATCATTATTGATTTTACCTTATACTACTTCTAAATAATACATCAACCTGAATTATGATTATTAGCAAGTCTATGAAACAATCACCAGTTTTATAGTATTATTTCATCTGAGTAAATTTAGAGTTATTTATAATAGAAAAATATAGTCAAACTTATATAAACTTCAATGACTAAGAAATTCTATAGTTTATTAAGCTATTTCTGAATAATAGCTTAACAGATTATATTAATATATATTTCATATACCATTCTAATGCATTTACGTAATTTTTAAAAGGTACTATTTCACAACTAAGATCACGAAATAGTACCTTTTTTTATTTTGTTTATAAATAGTAAACAATTAACTACTATTTTTCTATTATAACATAGTTTATAAATGGCTTGAATTCGTTAATTTTTGTTTCTTCGTGAAATCAGAATTTAGCGAAATCAATATAGAAATATAAAATTAGGTTAAATATAGTGGTATTTTATAAAATTTATATAGCATACATAATTTAACAAATTACGACAATAAAATTATGATAAAATTACATAAAATATTTATAGAAATATTTTTATAGAAAGGATATATTTTGTGAAATTATTAAAATATTAACTTACATACAAAAGGAGAATTATTAATGTCATATAAGAAGTATTTAGTTAAACAACATGATATTACAGATTGTGCCGCAGCCTGTTTAGCTACAGTATGCATGTATTATAAAAAAGAAGTAACAATTACTAAATTAAGAGATATTCTTGGAACTGATATAAAAGGAACAACCTTATTAGGATTAGAAAATGGAGCTAAAAAATTAGGTTTTGATGCTAAGGCAATAAGAGTAGATAAAGTTGGGTTTAAGGAAAAGTATACCTTGCCATCAATTGCTCATGTTATTACAAAAGAAGGATTAAGTCACTTTGTAATAGTACATAAAATAAAAAAGAATGAAGTAATAATATTAGATCCAGCAAAAGGAAAAGAAAAAAAGAGTATTGATGAATTTTTTAAAAGTTTTGATGGCATATTGGTATTATTAGTTCCTAATAATGAATTTAATATAGGAAAAGTTAAAGGTAATGGAATTCTTTCTAGATTTATACAACTCTTATTACCTCAAAAATCACTTTTTATATATAGCATAATTGCTTCAGTAATACTTACAATACTAGGAATAGCATCTGCATTCTTTAATAAAATACTTATGGACGAAATACTTCCGTATAACTTAGAAAATCAATTAAATATATTTGTAATAGGTTTTTTGCTTTTAGCAATAACTCAAATAGGATTAGGAGCTATAAGGCAACATATGTTGCTATATTTATCTCAAAAAATAGATATTCCATTACTACTAGGGTATTTTAAACATGTATATAAACTACCTATGAAATTTTTTGCATCAAGAAAAGTAGGAGATATATTAACTAGATTTAGTGATGCTTTCACAATTAAAAATATATTAACTTCAGTATCATTATCTTTAATTATGGATATTGTTTTAGCTATTGTATCTGCATCAATACTTTATATAATGAATCAAAAGTTATTTATTGTTATTTTAGTTTTAACTATAATTAGTGCTGTTTTAATTTACATATTCAAGGCTCCATATAAGAAAATAAATATAGATCAAATGGAGGCTAGTGCAAGATTAAATAGTCATATAATAGAAACATTAAAAGGTGTAGAAACTATAAAAGTTCATGCTTCAGAAGAAAAAAGTATAGAAAAATTAGAAGTAGAATATATTAGAAATTTAAAAATAGCATTTAAAGAAGGAGTTTTATCAAATATTCAAAATTCAATTTCAGGTGCAGTATCTACCATAGGTAATCTTGCTCTTATGTATATTGGTGCGAAGATGATTATGAATGGTGATATAACTTTAGGTAGTCTTATGTCATTTTCAACTCTTTCAGGATATTTTATGGATCCAATAGGAAGACTTATAGGCTTACAATTAAGTATTCAAGAAGCAAGTATATCATTAAAAAGAATTTCTGAAATTTATGAAGTAGAAAAAGAACAAGAAGATACTGAAATAGATAAAATTAAAATAGAAAAAATAGATGGAGATATAGAATTAAATAATATTACTTTTAGATATGGTAGTAGGTCTCCAGTTTTAAATAATATAAGTATAAAAATACCTAAGGGTAAAAAGGTAGCTTTAGTCGGAGAGTCAGGAAGTGGAAAGACAACTATATCTAAGCTATTACTAAAATATTATACAGTTGAAGAAGGAAAAATAAATATTAATGGTTATAACATAGAAGAATTAGATATATATAGCTTAAGAGAAAGTATTTCATATGTTCCTCAAAATGTTGAATTATTTTCAGGATCTATAAGAGAAAATATAACATTAGGAAAAGTAAGTTCAACCTATGAAGAAATAAAAAGTGCTTGTGAAAATGCGGGTTGTCGGGGATTTATAGAAAAACTACCAGGTAAGTATGATACCTTCTTAGAAGAAGCAGGAGGAGGGCTTTCTGGTGGTGAAAAACAAAGAATTGCACTTGCAAGAGCTTTAATTAAAAAGCCAAGTTTCTTAATTCTTGATGAAGCAACAAGCAATTTAGATTTTATAAGTGAAGCAAAAATATTCGATACCTTATTTAATAAGGGAAGAAATGTTACAATGCTTATGATAGCTCATAGATTATCAACTATAAGAAACTGTGACATAATTTATGTTATGGATAAAGGAAAAGTTGTAGAAGAAGGAGATCATGAAAGCTTATTAAAGGAAAAAGGTTATTATTACAAGCTTTATATAAGCCAAGTGGGCTCAATAGAAGAAAAAGAAATTATATATAAAGATGATTTAAATATAGAGAAAAATAAAGAAATAAAAGCAAGTATTTTAGATGAAGGTGAAGAATATGAGTATAATTGAGAAAATAGCAATTAGAGAAAATAAAATCTTAAAGCTTAAAAATGTATTAATTAGAGAAATAAGTGAAAATGAATTAATTGATATAAATAAAATTAGCTATATGATGGATAGTTATATTAAGTCAAAGGGAAACTCAACTATTGGGCCTATGATAAATTATTCTACTCTAGAAGTAGATGAGAATGGACAAGCTAAAGTAATACTAAAGCTAATGATTCAACTAAAAAATCCTATTTATAATATTGAAAAACCTTATGAATTAAATGAAGAACTAAGGGTAACTAATTGTCTTTTTGCTAGATTTACTGAGAAAGAAGAAAAATTGCAATTTGCATATCAAAAATTAGGTGTATATGCTTTTGAAAATGACATTCAGTTAAAAGGTGATTCTTATACTGTCTTTGTAAAAAAAGAAGAAGAAAATATTGTAGCTGATGTATTTATGGAATGTTTGAAGGGTGGAGATTTACTTGAAAGTATATAACTTAAATGAAATTACTGATAGTAAAATTCTTTATGATAGAAAGCTACCAGCTTTTATGACTTATATTATTTTAATAGTTACAGCATTAATTGTAGCAGGAGTAGTTTGGGCAAATAAATCAGTTAAAACATATATGGTAAAAGGACAAGGATTAGTAGTTTCAGAAAATAAGTTTCATATTATGACTAAAGGCTCAGGAGAAATTAAAGATGTATTTATTAAAGAGGGTAGTGAAGTAAAAGAAGGAGATGTATTATTTACAACTAATGGACTAGAAACAGATCTTCAACTTGAACAAATAGTAGCACAAATAGAATCCTTTAATAAAAGAATAGATCTTTTAAAAAAAGCAGAAGAAAATGCAACTAATGGAACTAATAACTTTGATCCTAATATTGAGGGAGAAACAGAGTTTTATAATAAATTAAATGCAGCTTATATATCTAGAAAAGAGTTTAGTGTAAATGAAAAAGCATTAAAAGAGCAAGGTGTAGAAGAAAAGCAAATAAAAGAATATGTTAAAACACAAAAAAATAAAGCAGATGAACACTATTACAAGACTATTTCAGAGTTTACAACTGAAAAAAATCAATATGAAATGGAGTTAGCAAAGGTAATAGCTCAAAAAGAAGCTTTAGAAAAGAGTAAAGAACAATATAAAGTAGTTGCTCAAAAAAATGGAGTAGTTCATTTAAATACCCCGTTGACTTCGGGAATGGTTCTTCAGGGTGGAAATTTAATAGGAACTATAACAAGTAAGGAAGAAGAACTAATAATAGAAACAATGCTACCTTCAAGTGATAGACCAAGAATACATATAGGTAATGAAGTATCTTTAGCTATAGGAGGATTATTACAATCAGAGTATGGAACAATACCAGGAAAAGTAATAAGTATAGATGAAGATGCAACAATAGATAATGAAAATGGAAATGCATATTTTAAGGTTAAAATTAAACTGGAAAAAACATACTTAGAAGATTCTAAAGGAGAAAGAGTTAATTTAACCTTAGGAATGGTAGCTGAAACAAGAGTTAAGTATGAAAAAATAACATATATGAAATACATTTTAGAGTTGATAGGAATTAAATTTGATTAATTAAATTGAGTTAAAAGAAATTTAAATTTATTAAATTTAATGTACATAGCGCGCGAATTAATTAATTGTATATTAAATTTTATAAAGAATTAAAATTCTTTTAAAATATATATAATTAAAAATGGAGGAAAAGAAAATGAGTACATTTGTATTAAAAAAGCAATATGCTTTACAATTACCAAATAGCTATGTAGAAATTGACAGAGATGAAATGGAATATGTTGATGGTGGAGGAAAAGTTCCTAGATGGGCAGCAAGTGCAACTCTTGACGCATTATTGCTTGCTACTCCAGTAGGGGTAGGAACTGCACCATTAAAATATCTTGGAAAACAAGCAGCAACAGCATTAGTAAAAAAATTCGCTCCCAATATTGCAGGGATAGCAGCATGGGCTTTACGTACTGCACTTGGAGCAGGGATTAATATGAGTACATCCACTATAACAAATCTTATTATAAGTAATGCTGCATCATTTTTAAGTGTAGGAGGAATTGTTGCTTTTGTTGGTGATTATGCTGATGGTAATCTTGATGGATGGATATCTTGGTAATATAAATTAATTAAATATGATAAGGAGAACAGTAAATGAAAGTATATATTTCTTCAAAAGATATTGATTTCGCATCACAACCGAAAGAATTAGTTATTTATTGTGATAAAGAATTAAACAAAACATTAGATTTAGCTAAAAGTAATACTATTGATATTGATGACAATGTAGATAAACTAAAAATAGTATGTAAAAGCTATTTTAGAAAAAATAGTGTATCTAAACTCATTTTTTTCTTTTTATCAATATTTTCAATGATTTTTGGAACTAATGGAAGTGAAATATTAGACTATATTTTTGATGATGTAATAGAATTAAACTCATTAAAAGGAGATATTTACCTTAAATATGCTTCAAAGAATAATTATCCATTTTCTGTAGAAAAAGGAATAGGTACTATTATAGCAAACTATAGAAGTGTTGAAAGAAAGGTTTTTAATACATGGATATTACTAGTAATTATTCCTATAGAAGTTATACTATTTACTGTTGTAACTATTCTTATGCTAGCAGCAAAATTAATATGGTTTAATTTTATATTAATAGTAATTTTATTTGGATTTGAAATCTTTATATTTACTAAGGTAAAGCAAGCATATCTATTTATAAAATAATTAAATCCAATATTATCACATAATATAATTGATAGTTTTTAGGATTGTTTTTAGTTAGTGTTAATCTAATTTTAAAACAATCCTATTTTTTTGTTAGTTTATTTATATAGTAAGGATAAATGATGTTGCGTCCATAAAATATAGCTTTACAATGTTAAAAGAAAAGAAATTAAATTATTATTTTCAATACTTTTCAGAGTTTTGATTTTTATCAAAATTTAAAATTATTTTCAAAATAAATTTTGTAGAATATTCTAAAAATTTATTAATATATACCGATTTTAAGTATTATTATTTCACTATTTAATATTATATTTTATTGATATATTAAATATATACATTGAATATTAAATATACTATTTATTGTTATTAATATACTATTTGCAAAATACATATATTAAATCTTGAAATACATTCTTTATTAAGATATTTATTCATAGAATCTATTTAAAGCACTTCAATAAGCAAACGTATTTTATTGTTTTAGGTTGTTTTATATATCGAGCAATCAATTTAAAGCAAATAATATTTAATCTTATTTTTTAAAGGGAAATAAAAACAAAAATAGAATTAGTAAAATATGTAAAAATATTTTGTTAATTTGAGGTGTAGAAAATATGTTAAAAAGTATTAATAATGTATCTAGAGAACTAGGGATCAGCAAGGCTACAATATACAAAAGACTAAAAGAGGAAAAATATAAAAAGTTAATAATAAAAGAAAATAATGTAATAAAAATAAATGAGATGCTTTATGAATTATTAAAGAATAATACAAAAAGAAAAAATATTGAAGAAGCAGAAAGTGTAGAGATAGTTAATAAAGGAGCATGTGCAGTAAATATAGAAGCTAGTATAGAATATTTGTGGAGTTCTTCTTTAGGCCAAAATTACTATAATAAATGTAGTTATGTTAATTCTTTTCTTTCAGGATTATATTTTGGAAATGATTGGACACAAACATCATATAGTTCAAATATAGTAGATTCAGGTAGACAATTGGATGTAACTGTAAATGGGAAATTTGATTATTATATACTTATAAATACATCATTAACTAGCTTTGCAGGACAACAAAAATCCTATTCAGTATCATGGAGAAATCCTTAATAATTATTGAAATTAATGATATAATTAAATAATTAGATTTATATTAAGGAAGTGAGTAAATGATTATTGACATTGATACAACATCTATAATATCAACTATATTGAATATATTATTAATAGGATTAATAATTTTGTTTGTAAATAGATATATAAAAAGAAAAAAGATGGCTAAATAAAATATATGAAAATGGAAAAGTTTTTGACTATTCCATTTTCATATATTTTTGATTTAAAAGATATCTACATTGAGTGGATAAAGATTAGATAATAAATTAGTATATTTAGAATAAATATTAAAATATCTATAAACTATTTTAATATTGGAGAGATAAATATGGAGAAAAAAATTATAATTATTTTTATAATTGTTATGATAGCAATGGTCTTGGATGATATATTTTCATCTTTAGAATTAGTTTGGTATATAAAATTATTACCTTTTGCAATAGTAGTAGTAGGTTATTTTATAATACTTTTTAAAAGTAGATTAAATAAAAATGATAATTAATTAGCTTATGTATGAGGTTTTGCTACTTTTACTGCAAATGTAATTCGTGAAGATAAATGTATGTGCATTAGACTTAAAATAAAGTAAATATCAGAATAAGTAAAACACTTATTTTGGTATTTACTTTTTAATAATATATAATTTTAATTTTATAATTTAAATTAGGAGGAGATGATTATATATGACATTACAACAATTAAGATATATAGTTACAGTAGCTGAAACTGGGAATATTACAGAAGCTGCTAGAATTTTGTTTATTTCTCAACCTAGTCTTACAAATTCTATTCGTGAATTAGAAAAACAAATGAATATTAGAATATTTAATCGTACTAATAAAGGAGTATCTATTTCAAATGAAGGGGATTTATTTTTATCTTATGCAAGGCAGATATTAGAACAAACAAGTCTCCTAGAAGAGAAGTTTTTAAATAAAAAGGTACAAAGCTCTAAGTTTTCAGTGTCATGTCAGCATTATTCTTTTGCAGTAAATGCTTTTGTAGATGTAATTCGTGAATTTGGAGGAGATAAATATGATTTTATATTAAGAGAAACGCAGACACATGAAATTATCGAGGATGTTAGTAGGCTAAAAAGTGAAATAGGAATCCTATATACATCATCTAAAAATGAAGAAGTTATTTTTAAATTAATTAAACAAAAGGGATTGAAATTTCAAGAATTATTTATTGTAAAACCTCATGTATTTATATCGTCTAGCCATCCATTAGCTAATATGGGCTCATTGACACTAGAAGATCTTGAAGAATATCCATATCTATCATTTGAGCAGGGGGAGTATAATTCATTTTATTTTTCTGAAGAAATATTAAGTACTCTTGATAGAAATAAAAATATAAAAGTTAGAGATAGGGCTACTCTTTTTAATTTAGTAATTGGTCTTAATGGGTATACAGTAACAAATAGTTTATAAAATTTTATAAGAAGAATATAAAAATATAAACTATACTGCGTATGTAGAGAAATCTGCATAGGACACCACTTTAAAACCAGTAAATCCTAAAGCTCTGCTACCACAATAAAGGATAGAACCAGAAACCTTTATGATGGTGAGAAATCATAACAAGTGTAGAGATGACATAAGGTTAAATCCTAAGTGTTAATATAATGGAAATTTGGTCGCCAAGCCTAGAAATAGGAAGGTCAAACGACTATCCCGAAAGGGAGTAAAGCCCTAAGCTATTGAGGGAAGAAATGGGTGGCTCTTAACAGGTAAAGCTGAAGATGAAGAAATAGTCTTTGCACGTTCCGAAAGGAAGTGGCTATTATCGTGAGAGAAATAGCATCATATAGTAGCGTTGTATGGTAAAAAGTACAAACTCTATAAGTTAATATAAATACTTTATAAAAATTATAGACTTCTTCTAAGGATATGTTAATATATTTTTAGGAGGTGGTCTTGATGAAAAGATATTCGATAGGTCAATTTGCTAAAAAAATTAATAAGACACAACAAACTCTCCGAAATTGGGATAAAAGTGGAAAGTTAAAACCTGAAATTGTAGATGAAAAAACTGGCTATAGATACTACACAGAAAAGCAAGTTAAAGAATTTTATGGAGAGGTTACTAATAAAGAAAGAATAGTTATAGGTTATTGTAGAGTTTCAAGTGCAAAGCAAAAAGAAGCACTTGAAAGACAAGTTGAAAATGTAAGAACTTATTTAATTTCAAAAGGATATCAGTTTAAAATAATAACTGATATAGGTAGTGGTATAAATTATGATAAAAAAGGTTTCAATCAATTAATTCAAATGATTTTACAGGATGAAGTTTCTAAAGTTGTTGTATTATATAAAGATAGACTTGTTAGATTTGGATTTGAATTTATAGAAAATATATGTGAATTTAAATCAGTAGATTTAGAAGTTATAGATAATACTGAAAAATCAGAAGAACAGGAAGTTGTAGAAGATTTGATACAAATAATTACTGTTTTCAGTTGTAGGCTTCAAGGTAAAAGAGCGAAGAAAACTAAAGATATGATTAAGGAGTTAATTGATAATGATTAAAACAATTAAAGTTAGATTATATCCTACTAAAATACAAGAAGAGTTAATGTTTAAAAGTGCTGGTATTGCAAGATTTTCTTATAACTGGGGGCTAACTTTTCTTAATAAATATTATGAAGAAAATAAGAAAACTTTATCAATAGGTGAATTAAGAAAAGAATTTACAAAGATAAGAAATGATGAAAAATTTAGTTGGTTAAAAGAAGTATCATCAGAAATACCGCAACAAGCACTTAAAGATTTAGGCGAGTCATTTAAGAAATTCTTTAGAAAAGAATCAAGTTTTCCTAGGTTTAAGAAAAAGGGTAAATGTGAAGTTTCATTTTTTCATTTGAACAATAAGTTTATTGTAAAAGATAAATATATCAAACTTGAAAAAATAGGTTATGTGAAAATGAAAGATGAAGGCAGACTTCCGATTGGTAATTATAAAAAGAATAAAATAAAAGTTTTAAATCCAAGAATAAAGTTTAACGGGAAATTTTGGTGCGTATCTTTAGCTTTAGAAGTTGAAGATAAAGCTGATACTGGTCTTACAGATGAAAGTATAGGAGTTGATTTAGGTATCAAGAATTTAGCAATAGTTAGTAATATAGATAAGCCTTTTAAAAATATTAATAAGTCAAAAGAAGTAAAGAGATTAAATAAGAAACTTAAAAGACTCCAAAAACAAGTTTCAAGAAAATATGATATGTTGAAAAGTGGTAATACATTCAAAAAGGGTGAAAAACTTTCTAAAACGAAAAATATCATAAAAATTAAAAAACAGATAAAAATTGTTCATAAAAAAATTGCAGATATTAGATTAAATCACATACATCAAACTACTAATACAATAGTGAAAACCAAACCTTGTAGAGTAGTAGTTGAAGATTTAAATGTAAAAGGACTGATGAAAAATAAACACTTATCTAAAGCAATTTCAGAACAATGTTTTAATAAATTTATAGCTATACTTGAATATAAATGTAAGTGGAGTGGGATTGAATTTGTTAAAGCAGATAGATTTTATCCAAGTAGTAAAATTTGTTCTTGTTGTGGAACTATCAAAAAAGATTTAAGACTAAAAGATAGGACTTATATATGTACTAATCCAAAGTGTAATCTTATAATTGATAGAGATAAAAATGCAAGTATTAATTTAGCAAATTATAAATTAGCATAGAAAATCAAATAAAAAGATTATGCTAATATGTAGACATTGACGAGGTCGAATTTAAGCCTTTGGACTGCTATATAAACTAGAGTAGATATTCTTATGAATTTCAAAATAGGGCAGGATGAAAAAGGAAATAAAACTATAAAAATTATAAAGTATTTATATTAATTTATAGAGTTTATACGTCAGTTAGCTCAGGGATTATAAGTAAAGAATTGAATGGAGAAAATATAATATCAAAGCCTTTAAAAGTTGATGAGTTTATGAAAGTTGGTACAATAACTCAAAAAGATATGTCACTTAGTAGATATGCTAGTGCATATATAGAATATCTTAAAAGATATATATAAATAAAACATATATTTTATTATTAAAATAACATTTTGAAATAGTTTTAAACTATTTCAAAATGTTATTTTTTTATATTTTTAAAACTACTTTTTGAAATATATACTTAGAATAATAAATTAGTAAATATTTAAAGAGATTTAGGAGGGCAATTATGGATAGTGCAGTTATTAGTTTTCCAAGAGTAGGAAAATTGAGAGAATTAAAATTTGCTTCAGAAAAGTATTTTAATAAAGAAATAAATAGTATACAGTTAAATGATATTGCAAGAAGTTTAAGACAGGAGCATTGGGATTTTCAAAAACAATTTAGTATAAAATACATTTCATCTAATGATTTTTCATTTTATGATAATATACTTGATACAGCTGTTTTATTAAATGTTATACCAAAATCTTATAAAGATTTAAAGCTTGATGAGCTTGATATTTATTTTGCTATGGCAAGAGGATATCAAGGAATAGCTGGTGATGTACCTGCTCTTGCAATGAAGAAATGGTTTAATACAAATTATCATTATATAGTTCCTGAAATTTATGATGATATAGAAATTAAATTAGTTGGTGATAAACCATTTAAAGAGTATATTGAGGCAAAAATGGAAGGCATCATTACAAAGCCTGTAATAATTGGACCACTTACATTTTTAAAACTTATTCGCTACCAAGGTAGTAAAAAAATTAATGATTATGTGAATGATATAATTAAAGCATATAAGAATATACTTTTGAAATTTAATGAATTAGGAACAGAATGGATTCAGTTTGATGAGCCAATACTTGTAACTGATTTATCAAATGAAGAAATAGAATTATTTAAATTAATATATAAAGAAATTCTAGAATGTAAGAATAAGACTAAAGTTTTATTACAGACATACTTTGGAGATATCAGAGATTGTTATGCAGATGTCATCAATATGGAGTTTGATGGAATTGGTTTAGACTTTAGAGAAGGTAAAAAAACTAAGGAGTTGGTTGAAAGTTTTGGATTTCCTAAAAATAAAGTTTTATTTGCTGGATTAATAAATGGGAAAAATATATGGAAATGTAATTATGGAAAAATTCTTAGTGAAATAGAGTTATTGAAAGGGTATGCAGAAAATATTGTTTTATCAACATCCTGTTCATTATTACATGTACCATATAGTCTTGAAAATGAAGGAAATTTAAAAGAAGATGTAAAAGAATATTTTTCATTTGCTTTAGAAAAACTTAAAGAACTAAAAGAAATTACTATATTAACTGAAAGTCTTGATTATAAAAATAAAGAAGAATTTATAAAAAATAAAATTATATTTGATAAAAAAAGACTTTATCAAAATTCTGAAGTCAGAAATCAAGTTAAAAATCTTTCTGAAAGTGACTTTATTAGAACTATGGAACGTTCAGAAAGAAATAAAATTCAAAAAAATATTTTTAATTTACCAATACTTCCGACCACTACAATAGGATCTTTTCCTCAAACTTTAGATGTTAAAAAGAATCGTACTAGATATAAAAAAGGGGAAATTAATAAAGAGGAATATGATAAAGAAATATACGCTTTTATTAAGGAATGTATTGCAAAGCAAGAACAGATTGGCCTTGATGTTTTAGTACATGGTGAATATGAAAGAAATGATATGGTTGAATTCTTTGGAGAAAATCTTGAAGGATATGTATTTACAGAAAAAGCCTGGGTGCAATCTTATGGGACAAGATGTGTAAAGCCACCAATTATATTTGGTGATGTAAATAGATCTAATTCTATAACTGTAGAATACTCTTCTTATGCTCAAAGTTTAACAGAAAAACCAGTAAAGGGTATGTTAACAGGTCCGGTTACAATTTTAAATTGGTCATTTCCAAGAGAAGATATTACTTTAAAAGAAATGGCGTATCAAATTGCTATTGCTATACGTAAAGAAGTTCTTGATTTAGAGAAAGCAGGAATTCGTATAATACAAATAGATGAAGCAGCTCTTAAGGAGAAACTACCACTAAGAAAGAGTGATTGGTATAGTGAATATCTTGATTGGGCAATTCCTGCATTTCGTTTATGTCATAGTAGCGTTAAAGCAGAAACACAAATACACACACATATGTGTTATAGTGAATTCAATGATATTATAAAAGATATTGATAATATGGATGCAGATGTAATTACATTTGAATCTGCTCGTTCTAGACTAACTATATTAGATGCAATTAAAGATTCTAATTTTAAAACAGAAGTAGGTCCAGGAGTGTATGATATTCATTCACCAAGAGTTCCTTCTGTAGATGAAATTGTAATAGCATTAAAAGAAATTCTTGTTAAGATAGATAAAAATCAATTATGGGTAAATCCTGATTGTGGTCTTAAGACTCGAGGTATAGAAGAAACTAATGCTAGTTTAAAAAATATGGTTGAAGCTGCAAAAATTATAAGAAGTATAATATAAAAATTCATATTAATAATGTGGAATTTTTTGAGTCTATTTAATAAGATCTAAAATATAGTAAGTTAATTTTCTATAAGAGAAAGAAGGCTTGAAGTCTTTTTGTATACAAATTTAAAGGGGGTATGTACTAATTTTTAGTGTAACAGCCCCTTTATTTAGTTTCTTGATAATAATAATTAAATCTATTATTATTATTATACTTAAGTTTAAGGTGGTGTTTAAATATGAAAGAAAATTACCATAATAAAATGTTGATACAAATTAGTGAAATTATAGATTCTTTTGAAAAACCAAGGTTACTATTACATAGCTGTTGTGCACCTTGTAGCTCATATGTTATTGAATTTTTATCTAAATATTTTGATATAGAAGTATTTTTCTTTAATCCTAATATTTATCCCAAAAATGAATACATAAAAAGATTAAATGAACAAATTAAACTTATAAAGGCAATGGGATTTGATTATAACGTAATAGGAACAGGTTATGAAAGTTATTTATTTTATGATGCTGTTAAAGGCTATGAAAAAATGGGCGAAGGTAGTGAAAGATGCGAACATTGTTTTAGAATTAGGTTAGATAAAGCTGCTCAATACGCTAAATCAAATGGATTTGATTATTTTACCACAACATTAACAATAAGTCCTATGAAAAATGCAGAGATAATAAATAATATTGGATTAGAATTAGCACATAAATATAATATTAAATTTCTTAATTCTGACTTTAAGAAAAATAATGGATATAAACGTTCTGTAGAATTATCAAGAAAATATAATTTATATCGTCAGCATTATTGTGGATGCATTTTTTCACAACAAGAACATGTTAATAAAATAAACTAAAAAATAGTGAATGAATGTAATTTAACAAATATAAATAAGAATAATCAGGAGTAAAGTAATGAGTAATATTATAACAAAAGTTGGCTTAGGTGGAATTGCAGCCGAGGTTGGAATAGAAGAAAATGACAAACTATTAACTATTAATGGAAATGAAATAAATGATATTATAGATTATAAATTTTTATCTGCTGATGAAGAAATTGTATTAGAAATAGAAAAATCCAATGGTGAAATCTGGGAAATAGAAGTCGAAAAGGAATTCGGTGAAGATTTAGGAATAGAATTTGGTGGCGGAATAATGGATAAGGCAAAAAGCTGTAGTAATAAATGTATATTTTGCTTTATAGATCAACTTCCAAAAGGAATGAGAGAATCCTTATATTTTAAGGATGATGATTCTAGATTATCATTTTTACAAGGTAATTTTGTAACATTAACTAATATGAAAGAATGCGATATTGATAGAATAATAAAATATAATATAAGTCCAATAAATATTTCTGTACATACAACAAATCCTGAGCTTAGAGTTGAAATGCTTAATAATAGATTTGCAGGAAAAATTTTTGATATTATGAAGAGACTAGCTGAAGCAGGTATAAATATGAATGCTCAAATAGTTTCAGTTCCAGGAGTAAATAATGGTGAAGAACTTAAGAAGACAATTAAAGACTTATATACATTATATCCACAAGTTTCAGATGTTGCAGTAGTGCCAATAGGAATAACTAAATTTAGACATGGGCTTAAACATGTTGAAACTTATACAAAACAACAATCCATAGAAGAAATAGAGAAAGTTAAAGAACTACAAGACATATACATGAAAGAAATAGGAAAACCATTTGTGAGATTATCTGATGAATTTTATTTAGTTGCAGGTAAAGAAATACCAGATGAAGAATTCTATGATGATTATCATCAAATAGAGGATGGTATAGGGATGGTTAGATGTTTTAGAGATGCAATAGATAATACTTTAAAGGATTTAGATGAAAATATGAAAGGAAGTTTTTCTATTGTTACAGGAACATTAGCTTATCCTGAACTTTTAGAAGCAAGTCTTAAAATTAAAAATAAGAATCCTAATATACAATTGGATGTTTATGGAATAATAAATAATTATTTTGGAAAGACAATTACTGTTGCAGGACTTTTGACTGGAACAGATATAATAGATCAAATGAAAGGAATAATAAATAGTAAATATTTAATTATGTCTAACAATATGTTTAGAAAAGGATACGAACTAGCAGATTCATATGAACAAATCATGTTAGATGATACTAAAATTAAAGATATTGAAGAAGCTTTAGATGTGAAAGTAATAGTAGTTGATTATACAGGAGAAGATTTAATAGAAAAAATTAACGAATATAAAGATATATAAAAAATAGGCTGTAATAAATTAAAGATGAGTTATAATTGAGATAGAAGTGAGAACAAATAATTTAAATAAGGTTAAAAGAATTATTGATTTTTGGATTCTATTTGCACTAGCTGTAATATTGGTACGAAGATTAATCGTTTCTAGATTCACTTTTAGTATATGTATAGATAATTTTCTTCAAGAATTATTTATTGGAATTATAAGTTCAATAGTTGTTGGAATTTTTATTGGGATAAACAAGTGGAAAAAAGAGTTAAAATATTTAATTAGTGAATGGAGTATACCCGATTTGATAGACACATAGAAAATACGTATAATAAAAATTAAGAAGGATATGTTTATTATATGGGAAACAAAAGAAGATTTACTAAAGAATATAAAGAAGAA
>ERZ827150.2828-NODE-2828-length-17900-cov-4.689213_pt1 | contig 17900 bp, 15 predicted proteins | sample MGYA00519779_ERZ827150 | MGnify/ENA primary metagenome ERZ827150 (study PRJEB31778, sample SAMEA3449267) | human gut metagenome | biome: human gut; feature: human-associated habitat; material: faeces | place: United Kingdom | collected 2010/2012 ...
AATTGCAAAATAATACTGCAAAATTCTATTTTGCAATTCTGAAAGCAGCTTGGCGGAAAAGCCCGAAGGGATTTTTTGACAAGCTGCTTTTATTCCTGCAGCATATCGAGGAACTGCTGCTCCGTCAGAACAGGGATCCCAAGCTCGCCTGCCTTGCGCAGCTTGCTGCCCGCATTCTCGCCTGCCACGACATACGTCGTCTTCTTCGAGACGGAGCCGGAGGCCTTGCCGCCGTGCGCCTCGATCTTTTCCGTGGCCTCGTCGCGCGTGAACAGCGACAGAGCGCCCGTGAGGACGAATGTCATGCCCGCAAAGCGGTCGTCCGACGGCGCGGCCGTGCTCTCAAAATTCACGCCTGCCTCGCGCAGGCGGCGCAGCATGTGCTGCGACTGCGGGCTTGCAAACCACGACACGATGCTCTGTGCCGTGATGGCCCCGATGTCGCTGACCTGCGTGAGCGCGGCCTCGTCCGCCTGCATGAGCGCGTCCATGGAGCCAAACGTGCGCGCAAGCACCTTGGCGGCCTTTTCGCCGACCTGCCGGATGCCGAGCGCATAGATCAGGCGGCTGAGATCGGCGCTGCGGCTGGCTGCAATGGAGTCCAGCAGCTTTTGCGCAGCGCGCGTGCCGCTCTTCCAGAGGCTCTTCAGGTCATCCAGCTGCAGGTAGTAGATATCCGCCGGAGAATGGATGTGGCCGCCCGCGATGAGCTGGTCCACAATGGCCTCGCCGAGGCCCTCGATATCCATGGCGCCGCGCGAAACAAAGTGCGCGATGTTGCGGCTGAGCTGGGCCGGACATTCCGCACCCGTGCAGCGCATGGCCGCACCGTCCGGGTCCCGCTCGACCGGCGCGCCGCAGACGGGGCACACGGACGGCAGACGGAACGGCACGGCGTCCTGCGGGCGCTTTTCCGGCACGACCGCAAGAATTTCCGGGATGATCTCGCCCGCCTTGCGGATGGTGACGGTGTCGCCGATGCGGATATCCTTTTCGGAAATGAAGTCCTGATTGTGGAGTGTTGCGCTTGTGACCGTTGTGCCCGCCAGCCGGACGGGGCTGACGACAGCGCGCGGCGTCAGGACGCCGGTCCGCCCGACCTGCACGACGATGTCCTCCACAAGGGTCTCACGAATTTCGGGCGGATATTTATAGGCGCAGGCCCAGCGTGGGAATTTCGCCGTGCTGCCGAGCTGCGCGCGCTGCGGCAGGCTGTCGAGCTTGACCACCGCGCCGTCGATGTCAAAGGCAAAGCCGTCGCGCGTCTCGCCGATCCCGGCAATGCGCCGCAGGGCCTCATCCGCCGTGGTGCAGCGCGTGTGCGGGATAACATGGAAGCGCAGCGCCTGCAGGAATTCCAGCGTCTCGATGTGCGACGTGAACTCCCGCCCCTCGGCAAGCTGGAGGTTAAAGACGAGAATGTCCAGCCTCCGCTCCGCCGCCACGGCGGGATCGAGCTGGCGCAGGCTGCCCGCTGCGGCATTGCGTGGATTGGCAAACAGCGGCTTGCCCTCCTCCTCGCGCGCCTCGTTGAGCTGCGCGAAGACCGCGCGGGGCATGAAGACCTCGCCGCGGACGATGAGACGGTGCGGCGCGCCGTCCAGATGCATGGGAATGGAGCGGATCGTCTTGAGATTCTCCGTCACGTCCTCGCCGATGCGGCCGTCGCCGCGCGTTGCACCGCGGACGAACGCGCCGTCCACATATTCCAGCGCAACGGAAAGGCCGTCGACCTTCGGCTCGACGCTGTAGACGGCGTCCGGCACGCTCTCGCGCACCCGGCCGTCAAACTCGCGGACCTCGTCCGGCGAGAACACGTCCTGCAGACTCTCGAGCGGCACGGCGTGCTCGACCTTTTCAAACTTGCTCAGCGCCTCGCCGCCGACCCGGCGTGTGGGCGAGAGCGGCGAGGCCAGCTCCGGATGCGCGGCCTCCAGCTCCTCCAGCCGCCGCAGCAGCCGGTCATATTCATAATCCTCCATCTCGGGCGCATCGAGCACATAGTACTGATGGTTCGCCCGCTCCAGCACCTCGGTCAGGTGCGCGATCTCTTCGCGTGGGTTCATGTTCCTTCCTCCTCCGGGCCGCCCAGCCCGATGTAGGTGGACGGCACATTGCCGACGATGACGGTCTCCGCCGCAAGGACGGTCACATCGACGGCGAGCTCCTGCGTACCGGCCAGCGACAGGATCGTGACCGTAACGTGAATATCGATAAAAATCTGGTGCAGTGTCTGGTTGATCCCGACCGTGCTGAAGCGGTTCCGGAACGCGGCGTCCGAGGTCCGCACGGCCAGCACGCGCACGACCAGCCGCGGCCCCATGCCGGAAAACAGCTCCGGCAGCACGACGCTCCCGACCGGGATGCCAAGCTCCTCAACGGACAGGTCCGCGAGATTTTCGTCGATCCGGGCCGTCAGCGCCGTGCGGAAGCGGTTCAGCCCCGCCACGTTCGACCGCACGGCCGTGACATTGCCCTGCGTATCCTTCTCCAGCGCAACGAGCTTGTCATAGGTGATCTCCTCCGCCGTGAGCGTGTCCTGCACGGCGTCGTTGATGGCCGCCGAGGCCTGATTATCCAGCTGCAGCGCCGCCAGCTGCGCCAGCACGGGCGCATAGTGAAGCCGCGTCAGCAGCACGAGGACCGAGACCGCCGCCAGCAGCACGGCAAGCGCCGCGCGCAAGCGGTTCCGCTGCACAAATGTCATTCTGCCCACCACCCCCTGCAGCTTATGCGGGGCGCGGGCGTGGTATGTTTATAGCTTCTTCATGCGGGAGGCGGCGAAGTTCGCCATCAGGCGCTTCGTGCCGATCTGGTCAAAGGCGATCTCGAGCATTTTGTCATTGCCCGTCGGCAGGACGGACAGCACAAGGCCGCGGCCGAAGACGTCGTGCTCGACCGTGTCGCCCTTGCGGAAGTCGATCACGGGTCCGGATGCATGGTGCGAGCCGAGCGTGTCGCTGTGGGGCATGGTCGGGCGCGGGCGCGGCTTGGCCTGCTGCACGAAGCGCGGCTGCGTGTGCTGCTTGCGCTCGACAAGCTCCTCCGGGATCTCCGCAAGGAAGCGGGACGGACGGCTGACCGTTGTGCGGCCGTAGAGCATGCGCTGGTGCGCGCAGGTGATGGTCAGGCGGCGCTTGGCGCGCGTGATAGCCACATAGCACAGGCGGCGCTCCTCCTCCATCTCCTCCGGCTCGCCGATGGCGCGGGCGCTCGGGAACAGGCCGTCCTCCGCACCGACAAGATAGACCTCCGGGAATTCCAGGCCCTTGGCCGAGTGCACCGTCATCATGACGACGGCGTCCGCCGTGCGGTCATACTGCTCGATGTCGGTATAGAGCGCGATCTCCTCCAGAAAGCCGCTGAGGCTCGGCGCATCCGCATTTTCCAGATACGTCAGGATGGAGGAACGCAGCTCGCGCACGTTCTCGAGACGGGTGCGGCTCTCCACATCGCCCTTCTGCTCGAGCATGGCGGCGTAGCCCGTGCGGATGAGCAGCTCGTCGTAGAATTCCGGCAGCGGCATCGTGCGGGAAAGCTCTGCGCACGATTCGATGAGCTCTGCAAACTGCTGCAGCTTCCCCTCGGCCCGCTCAAGCGCAGGGTAGGAGCGCGCATTGCACAGCACGGAATACAGCGGGCGGCCCTCCGCCGCGCTCTGGCGCTCGATGACCTCGAGCGTTTTGCCGCCGATGCCGCGCGGCGGCTGATTGATGATGCGGCGCAGGCGCAGATCGTCCGCACGGTTGTTGATGAGGCAGAGATAGGCCAGCATGTCCTTGACCTCCGCCCGGTCGAAGAAGCGCGTGCCGCCGATGATGCGGTACGGGATGCCGTTTCGCTTGAAGGCATATTCCAGTGCGTTCGACTGCGCGTTCATGCGGTAGAGCACGGCGAAATCGCCGTAATTCTGGCCGTGGGAATCCGTCAGGATGCGGTTTGCGACGTAGTTGGCCTCCTCCACGCCGTCGGAGGCCTCATAGATGCGCACGCGGTCCCCCTGCCCGTTCTCCGTCCATAGCTTCTTGCCCTTGCGGCTGTGGTTGTTGGCAATGACGGCGTTGGCCGCATCCAGAATGCACTGCGTCGAGCGGTAGTTCTGCTCCAGCCGGATGAGGCGCGCGCCCTGATACTCGTTTTCAAAATTCAGGATGTTCTCAATCGTCGCGCCGCGGAAGCGATAGATGCTCTGGTCATCGTCACCGACGACGCAGATATTCTCGTGCCGGCCCGCCAGCAGGGAGGCCAGCAGATACTGCAGGTGGTTCGTATCCTGATACTCGTCGATCAGAACATAGCGGAACTTGCGCTGATAGTGGTCGCGCACATCCTCATATTCCTGCAGCAGGCGGACCGTCAGCAGGATGATGTCATCAAAATCAACGGCGTTCGCCTCCTGCAGCCGTCTCTGGTAGGACGCGTAGAGCTGGCCGATGCACTTCAGGCGGTAATCCGAGTTGACGGAGGCCAGAAACTCCTCCGGAGGCTGCATCTTATCCTTCAGGCGGGAGATCTGCGCGAGGACGGCCCGCGGCGGGAACGTCTTCTCGTCCAGCCCGCGCTCACGAAGGAGGTCCTTCATCACGCGCTCGGAGTCCGCCGTGTCGTAGATCGTAAAGCTGCGGTCATACCCGAGGCGCTCGATCTCGCGCCGCAGGATGCGGCAGCAGGCCGAGTGGAACGTCATGGCCCAGATGTCGTTCGCCTCCGGGCCGAGCAGGTCCGTCAGGCGTTCGCGCAGCTCATTTGCCGCCTTGTTCGTGAAGGTGATGGCCAGAATGCTCCACGGCGCTGCCGGGCGCAGGGCACAGAGGGCATCCGCCCGCTGCACGCCCTCCTCCGTTGGGTATTTTGCCTGCTCCTCCAGAAAATCGATGTCCTCCGGCACGGCATCCGGCGGAACCTCCGTGCTGTCCGAGGCGCAGCCATAACGGATCAGATTGGCGATGCGGTGGATGAGGACGGTCGTCTTGCCGCTGCCGGCGCCGGCCAGCAGCAGGAGCGGCCCCTCCGTGGTCAGAACGGCCTCGAGCTGACGCGGATTCATACGCGAAAAGCGCGAGGCGATATAATCTCTGCGTGCGGCGCAAAAGCGCTGCTCCAGTTCCTGTGTCATAATTACTCCCTGTCAAGAAACCCCGGCCGGATCGGCTGTAGGGCGAAATGGTTTATCCTTGTTTTTACCCTTATATTTTAGTACATCCGCGCGAAAAAAGAAAGCCCGATTTTGCTGCCCGGTCACAGCAGCACACCCGCAAAATAAAAATGCCCTGCCGAGAGGCGCACTCTGGAAGGAAGTGCGCCTCAGTTATATTCGCCTGACAGCGAGTGAAATTGTCCTTCGGACAGTGATAGGATACTTCGCATCGTGATATTGCCTGCGGCAGTTTAACCGGCGAATATAATATCACAAAAACCGAGAGGCTTTTATATCACTTTCCGAATAGGAAAATATCACTCCGGGCAAAGCCCGGAATATCACTTGCTCTTTCCGGGCGGCCTGACATTTGACGTCGATTGTACCTTTTCTTTCCGGTAATTCTCTGCTATAATGAGGAAAACCGATTTCAGGAGGCAAGCCTATGCCGATCTCTGCAGAAGCACCGTGGCTGAATTATTACGGTGCGATTCCCCGCACGCTGAATTATCCGCGCCTGACCATCTACCAGCTCGTCGCGCAGACCGCGCGGGAATGCCCGGATCTGCCCGCCTATGAGTTCATGGGCCGCAGAACGAGCTACCGCAATTTTCTGGCGCGCATCGACCGCGCCGCCCTCGCGCTCTACACCGCAGGCATCCGCGCGGGCGACCGCGTGACGATCTGCATGCCGAATACGCCGCAGGCGCTCGACTGCTTCTATGCACTCAATCGCATCGGGGCCGTGTCCAATATGATCCATCCCCTGTCCGCCGAGGAGGAGATCCGCTTCTACCTCGATGTCTCGGGCAGTCAGGCCATTTTAACGCTCGACCGCTTCTACGGCAAGGTAGCCGCGGCCGCCGCACGGGCCAAGCGCAAGCCGAAGCTCTGGATCGCCCGCCTGCAGCCGGAGCTGAAGCCGCTCATGCGCCTCGGCTATGACCTGACGCAGGGCCGCAAAACGCCGAAGCTCCCACAGGAGGGCTGCACGCTCTGGACGGACCTGCTGCGCAAAGCCGCAGGTACGCTTCCGCCGGACGACGGCCGGTGCGACGCCTGCGCCAGCATCCTCTATTCCGGCGGCACGACCGGCACAACGAAGGGCATCTGCCTTTCCAGCTACAACTTCAACGCCCTTGCGCTGCAGACCATCGCAGCCAGCGGCTATGAGAGCATCCGCGGCTGCACGATGCTCTCCGTCATGCCCGTGTTCCACGGCTTCGGCCTCGGCATCGGCATCCACACGGCGCTCGTCGGCGGAGCCTGCTGCATCCTCGTGCCGAATTTCAACATCCGGACCTACGCCGACCTGCTGCGCAAAAAGCACCCGAACTTCATCCCCGGCGTGCCGACGCTGTTCGAGGCTCTGCTGCGCACGACCGGGTTGGAAAAGCTCGACATGTCGTTCCTCATGGGCGTATTCTCCGGCGGCGACTCTCTGTCCGTGGAGCTGAAGCACAAGGTCGATGCCTTCCTGCGCGCGCACAACGCGAAGGTGCAGATCCGCGAGGGCTACGGCACGACGGAATGCGTAACGGCCAGCTGCCTGACCCCGGTCGATACCGCGCGCGACGGCTCCATCGGCATTCCCTTTCCCGATACGTTCTACAAGATCGTTCGCCCCGGCACAACGGAGGAGGTCGCCCCCGGCGAGGAGGGCGAGATCTGCCTGTCCGGCCCGACGGTCATGCTCGGCTATCTCGACAATCCGAAGGAGACGGCGCTCGTTCTGCAGCGGCACAACGACGGCCGCATCTGGCTGCACACCGGCGACCTCGGCTGCATGGATCCGGACGGCTTCGTCTATTTCCGCCAGCGCATCAAGCGCATGATCATCACCTCGGGCTACAACGTCTATCCGAGCCAGCTGGAGAATATCATCGACGGCAACGAAAACGTTCTGCTGTCGTGCGTCATCGGCGTGAAGGACCCCTATAAAATGCAGAAGGTCAAGGCCTTCGTCGTGCTGAAGCCGGGCGTCGCCCCGACGGAAGCCGTCCGGCAGGACCTGATGGCCTACTGCCGCAAGCGCATCGCAAAATATGCCATGCCCTACGAGATCGAATTCCGGGAGGAGCTTCCCAAAACGCTTGTCGGCAAGGTCGCTTACCGCATGCTGGAGGAGGAAGCGGAAAAGGAGCAGAACACATGACAAATGAAACCTCTCTGCCCGCAAAGCAGCGCATCTGGGAGCTGGATGCCCTGCGCGGGCTGTGCATCCTGTGCATGGTCGCCATCCACGCCTTCTGGGACCTGAGCGCCTTCGGCGGGTTTGCCTTTGACCTGCCCGGCTGGTTTCTGTTCTGCCGGCAGTACGGCCACATTCTGTTCATCCTGCTCTCCGGTCTGTGCGCCACGCTGGCCTCGCGCAGCTTTCAGCGCGGCGTGTATGTGTTCGGCGCGGCCCTTGTGATCTCGTATGTCACGTTTTTTATGGTGCAAGTCCTGAACTTTCCGGACGATATGCTCATCTGGTTCGGCATCCTGCATCTGCTCGGTGTGTGCATGATGCTCTTCCCGCTGTTCAAGCGGCTGCCGGTGTGGGCGCTGGCCGTGCTGGGCGTTGGCTTCGTGGCGCTCGGCGTCTGGTTCGAGTCATTCCGTATCCCCGTGAATTTCCTGTTCCCGCTCGGTCTGCGCGCACAGGGCTTCTACTGCGGCGGCGACTATTTCCCGCTGCTGCCGGGCTTCGGCTGGTTTCTGCTCGGCGCGGTCATCGGCCGCACCGCCTACCGCAAAAAGCAGAGCCTGCTGCCGCGCGTGAACGCCGCAAATCCCGTCATCCGCTTTTTCTCGTTCTGCGGACGGCATTCACTGCTCATCTACATGCTGCATCAGCCCGTGCTGACCATCGGCACGATCCTGATCTTCGGCTGAACCATATTCCCGATTTGACGCGGGTCTGTTCGACGCGGAAGTGTTGACAGGCCCGCGCCGTTTTGTTATAATGTATCACAGATAGATAGTGATACTATCAGAAAGCTGGGGTGCCTTATGACCCAAAAGGAGCTGCGCGAGCAGAACCGCGCCGCCGTCATTCGGGCGGCACAGGGGCGCTTCCTCGCCCAGAGCATTGACAAGACCACCATCGCCGAGATCGCCGAGGACGCCGATCTGACGCCGATGTCCGTCTACCGCTATTTCGGCAGCAAGCAGGCCATTGCCGTCGCCGTCGCCAATCATCTGCTCGACGCATATCTCGCCGAGCACAGTGCGCGCTGCGAGGCCACCCGGAGCGGTGCGCCGGAGAACGGTTATGAGACGTTTTCCCGCGTACTGGGCGCATATATCGATACCTACGAGGCCCATCCGGAATACATCCGCTTTCTGCAGGACATGGCGTTCTACGCCCTGCGCGAGCAGCTGACGGAATCCGTGCGCTACATGTGCTTCAGCCGCCCCGTGGCGACTGGGCTGGACAAACCGGGGCGCGAGGCGCTCGTGCGCGGCATGGAGGACGGCTCCGTCCGCCGCGACCTCGATCTTGAGATGGTCTACCTCAATCTCGTGAACCTGCTCACGGGCGGCGTCAATTTCCGCATTCTGATCGACGAAGCAACACAAATGAAGATCATCCGCTCGTCTGCGGAGATCCTTCTGTATTATGTAAAGAACTCCGGGAGGTAAGAACGATGGAAAAGAATTATGTTGTGATGACCGACTCCTCTGCTGACCTGAATCCGGCACTGGAGCAGGAGCTGGGCGTGGATATCATCCCGCTGAGTGTCAACTGCGGCGACCGGACCTTCCTGGACTATCCGGATGAGCGCGAGATCAAAACCAGCGAGTTTTACGGCATGCTGCGCAGCGGCGCAAACGCCAAGACCGCAGCCGCGAACGTCGAAACGTTCCTCACGGCAATGTCCCGCCATCTGGAGCAGGGCAAGGATGTGCTGTATCTTGGTTTCTCATCCGGTCTGAGCAGCACCTACAGCGCCTCCGAGATCGCCGCGCAGGAGCTGCGCGAGCGCTATCCCGAGCGGAAGGTTCTGACGGTCGACACGCTGTGCGCCTCCATGGGTCAGGGCCTGCTGGTTTGGCTGACCGTGCAGGAGCTGAAGCACGGCGCAACGCTGGAGGAAGCCGCAAAGTACGCTGAAGACAACCGCCTGCACCTGTGCCACTGGTTCACGGTCGACGATCTGTTCTTCCTGAAGCGCGGCGGCCGCGTCTCGGCGGCGACGGCCCTCGTCGGCAGCGCGCTCGGCATCAAGCCCGTGCTTCATGTGGACAACGAAGGCCACCTCATCAACGTCTCGAAGGCCCGCGGCCGCAAAAACTCCATCCTCGCGCTGGTCGACCGCATGGAGAGAAGCGCCATTGAGCCGGAAAAGCAGACCGTCTTCATCAGCCACGGCGACTGCCTTGCAGACGCGGAATTCCTGGCGCAGGAGGTCCGCCGCCGCCTGCACGTCCCGCGCATCGAGATCAACTACGTCGGCCCGGTCATCGGTGCGCACTCCGGCCCCGGCACACTGGCCCTGTTCTTCCTCGGAACAGCGCGCTGAGCCACATAGAATTCATAGAATTACAGAAAAACCGCTGCGGTCCATTGCTCGGATCGCAGCGGTTTTTCAGATATCTCTTCTGCCCTCGAGCGCGCGCAGCAGCGTGACCTCGTCGGCATACTCCAGCTGGCTGCCGACGGGAATGCCGTAGGCAAGGCGCGTCACGCGCACCTCCAGCGGGCGCAGCAGGCGGGAAAGGTACATGGCGGTCGCCTCGCCCTCCGTGTCCGGGTTCGTGGCCATGATGACCTCGCGCACGCCGCCCTTGCCGACGCGCTCAAGCAGCTCGCGGATGCGCAGATCGTCCGGGCCGACCTGATTCAGCGGGGAGATCACGCCGTGCAGCACATGGTACACGCCGTGGTATTCCCGGGCGCGCTCCATGGCGACAACATCCTTTGGCTCCGCCACGACGCAGACGAGACCGTGGTCACGCTCCTCATCCTCGCAGATGGGGCAGATGTCACGGTCCGTCAGGTTCTGGCACACGGGGCACAGGTGGACAGACTTCCGCGCCTCGAGCAGGGCGTCGGCGAATTCCTCCGCCTCCTCCTGCGGCTGGGACAGTAAGTAAAACGCCAGCCGCTGTGCCGTCTTGCCGCCGATGCCCGGCAGCTTGGCAAACTGTTCCGTCAGCCGCTCCAATGCGGCGGGAAAAACGCGCATCAGAACAGGCCGCCGAGATTCAGGCCGCCGGTCAGGCGGGACATATTCTGCGACGCCTCAGCCTCGGCCTTGCGCATGGCCTCGTTCACCGCGGCGACGACCATATCCTGCAGCATTTCGACGTCCTCGGGGTCCACGGCCTCCGGGTCGATCGTCAGGGAGACGACCTCGTGCTTGCCGTTCACGACGGCCTTGACCACGCCGCCGCCCGCAGCAGCCTCATACTGCTTGACCTCAAGCTCCTCCTGCATCTTCAGCATGTCCTGCTGCATTTTCTGGGCCTGCTTGATCATGTTCATGTTCATGCCGCCGCCCATCGGGCCGCGGAAACCGCCTTTTGCCATAGTGACATTCTCCTTTTTCAAGTTGGAATTTTTTCTTACTTCAGCTCGACCAGTTCCGGGTGCTCCTCCCCGAAGCTCACGAGCCGTGCAAAGCTCTCGTTCGGCTTTTCTGCCTTTCCGGAAGCGATGCGCACCCGCACGGGCCTGCCCAGCAGGGCCGTGGCGGCGTCCGACACCGGCCGGAGGACCTCCGGCTTGTTGATGAGGTTCCGCACGAATTCCGTCTCCGTCTGCAGCTCCAGAACGTCCCCGTGCAGCGTACCGCGCACCGGCGCATTGTCCTGCGTGGAGAACATGGCCTGCTCCGGCAGCGGGAGCGTCGTTTTCAGCCGCTTGACGAGCTCCGGCCAGAAGCCCGGCGGGGCCTCCGTGGGCGCAGGCTGCTGCGGCTCCGGGGCCGTCTCCGGCTCCTCCGGCGCTGCCTGTTCCTGCTGCGCCTGCTCCTCCTGCTGCGGTGCGGCAGCGACGGGCACGACACCGCGCGCCAGACGCTCCTCCACGCGGCACAGGCGGGCATTGAGCGACTCGGCATCCAGACTGGCCTCCGGCTCGCACAGGCGCACAAGGCAGAGCTCGGCGTCGATGCGGCGGTTCGCGCTGGCATTGAAGCCCGCCGCCGTATCGCGCAGGACGGCCGTGATGCGCAGCAGCTCGCCCGGGCTGAGCAGCGGCTGCAGCGTGCGCAGCTCCTGCGGCGTGCAGATTCCGGAGATCATCTGGATCCCGGCCTGCGGGGCCGTGCGCAGGATGAGCAGGTCGCGCGCCACGGCGCACAGCTCGTCCAGCATGGCGCCGAGGTCCTTGCCCTCGGCATACTGCGTGTTGAAAATCGAGAGTGCTGCAGCCGCATCATGCCTGCCGACGGCCTCCATGAGCGCCGCCGTCTGCCTCGCGCCCGCGAGGCCGAGAACCTTGCAGGCCTCGTCGACCGTCACCGCGCCCTGCGCAGCGGAGGCGCACTGGTCGAGCAGGCTCACCGCATCGCGCAGACCGCCGTCTGCCAGCCGCGCCAGAAACGCAGCCGCATCCGGCTCGAGCTCGATGCTCTCCTGATAGGCGATATAATTCAGACGGCCCACGATATCCTCCGGCACGATGCGCCGGAAGGCGAAGCGCTGGCAGCGCGACAGGATCGTGGCCGGCACCTTATGCAGCTCCGTCGTCGCCAGAATGAACAGCAGGTGCTCCGGCGGCTCCTCGATGATCTTGAGCAGGGCGTTGAACGCGCTCAGCGAGAGCATATGCACCTCGTCGATGATATACACGCGCTTTTTGACCTCCGCCGGGGTATAGACGGCGTCGTCGCGCAGAGCACGGACGCTGTCCACGCCGTTATTCGAGGCGGCGTCGATCTCCAGCACGTCCATGCACGCGCCCGCATCGATGCTCCGGCAGGCGGCGCAGCGGTTGCAGGGGTTGCCGTCCTGCGGATTTTCGCAGTTCACGGCCTTGGCCAGAATTTTAGCGCAGGTCGTCTTGCCGGTACCGCGCGTGCCCGTGAACAGATAGGCATGGCTCAGGCGGCCGGTCTGGAGCTGATTCTTCAGAGTCTGGGTCACGCCCTGCTGACCGACGACGTCGTCAAAGGTCTGCGGGCGGTATTTGCGGTAAAGTGCCTGATACATGTCATCATCTCCCAGTGCATAGTATACGCGAAAACAGCGCAAATTGCAATCGCGCCGGTGCAAAAAACGCGCGGGAGGGGCGTCCCTTCCGCGCGTTCTATTGTCCATTCCGATCCATGACAAGATCGCACACCCATATTTGAATCCGGAACCATTTCCGTTTCCCGAACAGCCAGCTCAGCAGCGGCGTCCTTGCGGCACACGGACAGATCCGCTTAATGCTGCTCGGTTCCCCGCCTGACATGGTTCACGGGAGCCCGTTGCGCAAGACCGATGCCTCAACACCGCTTATTCGGACAGCAAAACAGCACGAACCCGGGTATGGGAGTTCATCCCTGCTATAGCGGATTGCAGGTCACAGGGCACCGCTATCTCCCCGACTAGTGCGACCTTGTCACAGACCGGAATGGCCTGATTCAGCCCTCGTTCAGCTTCTTTTCAATGTAATCGGCAAGCTCACCAATGGTGGTCAGCTCTGCCATATCGTTCTGGTCAAAATCCACGCCGAGCTCTTCTTCCATGTCCATCATCATTTCGACCATGTCCATCGAGTCAAGCTGCAGGCTCTTAAACGTCGTATCCCAGTGCAGCGAATCCTTCGGGAAATCGAACTGCTCTGCCAGATATGTCGTGATCCGTTCAAACATCGTTCTTCGCTCCTGTCTTTGACGCGCTGCAAAGTCGCGCCTCTCTCCTCTCTATATCATACGGATTTTTTCCGTAAAGTCAAGAGAAATTTTTTCAGGGGCGTTCCAGCTGTCATCCTAAAAAGTCTTTCAGCACTTTAGAACGCGACGGATGGCGCAGCTTGCGCAGAGCCTTCGCCTCGATCTGGCGGATGCGCTCGCGTGTGACGTTAAATTCTTCCCCGACTTCCTCCAGCGTATGCATGCGGCCGTCCGTCAGGCCGTAGCGCAGGCGCAGCACGCGCTCCTCACGCGGCGTGAGCGTCTTCAGCACGCCCGCCAGCTGCTCGCGCAGCATGGCATAGGACGCGGCATCCGCAGGCTCCTCGGCCTCGTCGTCCTGAATGAAGTCGCCGAGGTGGCTGTCATCCTCCTCGCCGACCGGCGTCTCGAGTGAGATGGGCTCCTGCCCGATGCGCATGACCTCCTCGACCTTCTCCAGCGGGAGATGCAGCTTGTGCGCGATCTCCTCGGGCGACGGCTCGTGGCCCAGCTCCTGCAGCAGCTCATGGTTGGCGCGGGAGACGCGGTTGATGGTCTCGACCATGTGCACCGGAATGCGGATCGTGCGGGCGTGGTCGGCAATGGCGCGGGAAATGGCCTGTCGGATCCACCAGGTCGCATAGGTGGAGAATTTATAGCCCTTCGTGTAGTCGAACTTGCCGACGGCCTTGATGAGGCCGAGATTGCCCTCCTGGATGAGATCGAGGAACGGCAGGCCGCGGCCGACATAACGCTTTGCGATGGAAACGACGAGACGAAGGTTGGCCTCTGTCATTTTTTTCTGGGCCTCTTCATCGCCCTCGGCCATGCGCACGGCGAGCTTGTGCTCCTCCTCCAGCGTGAGCAGGGGGATCTTGCCGATCTCCTTGAGGTACATGCGCACCGGGTCGTTCAGGCTCATATTTTCGGAGAGATCCTCCGTGTCGATGATCTTCTCCTCCTCGATCAGCTCGAGGTCCTCCTCGCTCGGGAGCATCTCCTCCGGCTTGGACAGCAGCTCCACGACGTCGGAGACGTCGATCTCCACTCCGGCCTCGTCCAGCGCCTCGTAGATCAGCTCCGTCTGCTTTTCATCCGCATCGATCGCCTCGAGCGTATCGATGAGGTCCTTGGAGGCGATCTTTTTCTCCCGCTTCGCCTTTTCCAAAAGCGCGCGGAGCTTCTCGTTCATCTGCACCTGTTCTTCCATCGCTTACGAACCTCCATATCCTTTTTTCTTCTTCAGATCCCGCTGCATGGCAAGCAGGTCGCTGGCGTCGCTCACGCGCGCCTTGGCCCGCTCCTCACGCAGGATGCGCAGGTAATCCGCCAGCGCCGTTTCGGACAGCGGCGGCTCCTGCTTCTGCAGCACGGCCGTCAGATGCGCCATTTCCGCCGGGCTCAGGCTGTCTGCCAGCGCCGCAGGCGTGATGGCAAGATCGTTCTGCCACCGCTCGCGCAGAGCGGCATAGACCCGGCCGAACAGCGGCACGGAGAAATCCTCCGCCGTCAGGCCCTCCGTCTGCGCCAGCAGAGCAGGCTCGCGGAACAGCATGCGCAGCAGCCCCTCCTCCGCCACGGCGGAGCGGACGTTGTCGTAGCGCAGCTCGCGCTGGAACGGCTGAACGGCTGCGGCCGGGTCCATCTCCCGGCGCGTCTCCTCGCGCTTCTCCTGCCGCAGCAGGCGCTTGCGGGCGCGGTCGATCTCCATGCGCAGCACGTCCGGCGAAAGCCCTGCCGCCTCGGCGGCACGCGTGCCGTAGACCTCGCGCTCCACCGCCGTGCCGAAGCCCGCGATAAGGGCGGCGGCCTGCTTGGCAAATTCCACCTTCTGCTCATCCTGCGAGAGGTCAAAGCGCATCTGCAGCGAGCGCAGGCGGTACTCTGCCTGATTCTCGCAGCCCTCCAGCAGCAGGCGGAAGCGGTCCGCGCCGTATTTCTTCAGGAATTCATCCGGATCCTTCGCGCCGCGCATCCGCAGGATGCGCACCCGCAGGCCCGTCCGCTCCAGCATGGGGATGGCACGCTGGGTGGCGTTCTGCCCGGCCTCGTCGCCGTCGTAGGTCAGCACAAGCTCATCGGTATATTTGGACAGCATGTCCGCGTGCTCCTGCGTCAGCGAGGTGCCGAGCGAGGCCACCGCACAGTCGAAGCCATATTGATGCAGCGCGATGGCATCCATATAGCCCTCCGTGAGGATGATGAATTCCCGCTTGCTTTTCTTGACGACATTCATGGCGAAAAGGTTCCGCCGCTTGTTAAAAATAATCGTTTCCGGCGAGTTCAGGTACTTCGGCGTCGAATCGTCCATGACGCGGCCGCCGAAGCCGATGACATTGCCGCGCACGTCGATGATGGGGAACATCAGGCGGTTGCGGAAGCGGTCATAGAGCGTCCCCTTGTCGCGGTTCTGGCTGAGGAGGCCCGCCTCAAGCAGTTCTTCCTTCGTGTAGCCCTTTGCCGTCATGACGTCGAGCAGAGCCGTCCAGCGATTCGGCGAATAGCCGAGGCCGAAGCGTGTGACCGTCTGGCCGGAGACACCGCGCTTCTGCAGATAGGCCCGCGCCTCCTCTCCCGCCGGGGTCTTGAGCTGGGCGTGATAGAACTGTGCCGCCGCGCGGCACAGTGCCCAGAGCCGTTCTTTTTTCTTATACTGCGACTGATAAGCGCCATCGTCCGGGACCTCGAGGCCCGCGCGCTTTGCCAGAAAGCGCACGGCGTCGCCGTAGGTGAGGTTCTCGATCTCCATGATGAAATTCACCACGCCGCCGCCCTTATGGCAGCCGAAGCAGTAGAAAATGCCCTTCTCCGGCGCGACGGAGAACGACGGCGTCTTTTCGCCATGGAAGGGGCAGAGGCCGAACAGGTTGCTGCCCCGGCGCGTCAGCGCGACATATTGCCCGACGACGTCCTCAATGGGATTCCGGGCGTTGAGTTCATCCAAAAATGCCGGGGGAAAAGCCACGGCTCTGCCTCCTTTCAGCCACGCACCTGCCAGCCGGTCGGAATGAACAGCTCGTCATACTTGTACATGGCATATTTGTCCGTCATGCCCGCGATATAATCGCACACGACGCGCGGAAGTCCCTCGAACGTGAGCTGCGGCTGGAAATCCTGCGGCAGCGCCTCGGGATGGGCGATGTAATAGGTATAAAGCTCCTGCAGGATGCGGCGGGCCTTGGATTCCTCGCCCTTGGCGACCGGATTCTTGTAGACGCGCTCAAACATGAACTGGCGCAGGGCCTGCATGGTCTGCTCGATCTCGGGCGTCATGCCCAGCTCTCCCGTGCCGCGTGAGTGGAAGATCATATCCGTCACGAGCGTATTGATGCGCTCGCGGTGGGTCTCGCCGAGCACGTCGGAGATCTCGCGCGGAATGTCGTCATTCGTCAGGATCCCGGCGCGCATGGCGTCGTCGATGTCGTGGTTGATATAGGCGATCTGGTCGGATTTGCGGATGATCTGGCCCTCGAGCGTCTCCGGCATGCGGCTGTGGCTCGAATGGCCGAGGATGCCCATGCGGACCTCATAGGTCAGGTTCAGGCCCTGCCCGTCCTTCTCCAGTACGTCTACAACGCGCAGAGACTGCTCGTTGTGGCGGAACGGCTCGCCCATGACCTCCGTCAGCGCAACCTCGCCCGCGTGGCCGAACGGCGTGTGGCCGAGATCGTGGCCGAGAGCGATGGCCTCGCACAGATCCTCGTTGAGCCGCAGCGCCCGCCCGACGGTGCGCGCAAGGCGCGTTACCTCCAGCGTGTGCGTGAGACGGGTGCGGTAATGGTCACCCTCCGGCTGGAGAAAGACCTGCGTTTTGTGCTTGAGACGCCGGAACGCCTTCGAGTGCGTGATGCGGTCGGCATCGCGCTGAAAGCATGTGCGCACGGGGTCCTCTTCCTCCGCGCGGCGGCGGCCGTGGGAATCGGCGGCGCGCACGCCGAAGTCACCCACCAGAATTTTTTCCAGCTCCTCGCGTTCCTGCCGCGGACAAGTCATGCGCTCCGCCTCCTTGAAAGCAAAAAAGTAATGCAGAAGACCTCTGCATTACTTATATACGACATTGCCCGCGATTTTCCCTGCTTTTCGGAGAAAAAATTTTTAAATTATTCTTCCTCCCGCTCCGGGCGGAAAACGCTCTCGCCGAGACGCACCTCGGCTTCTCCGGCGGTCGCGTCGCGCAGGAGCGTCACAACGCTCTCGCTCTGCGTCTCGGGCGCGGAAAAAACGATCTCGACCTCCGCGCCGAAGAGCGTTTCCTCAACGCGCGCGCCGCGCTCTTCCAAAAGGCGGCGCAGCCGTTCGTACCGGGCGTAGGAGCACGCAAAGCTCCCGCGCCGCCATGGGCGCATGACGGCGGTGCCCGCCTCGCGCAGCGCGGCGCGGGCCGCGGCGGAGTAGGCGCGCACGAGCCCGCCCGAGCCAAGCAGCGTTCCGCCGAAATAGCGCGTCGTGACGCAGCAGACGTCCGTCACCCCCGCGCCCTGCAGCACGGCGAGCGTCGGCTGGCCGGATGTGCCGCCCGGCTCGCCGTCGTCCGACCAGCGGAGAATGTTCCCCTCGCGCAGGACGTAGGCGAAAACGTTGTGCGTCGCGTCGGCATACGTCCGGCGCATTTCGTCGATGAACGCCTTCGCCTCGTTTTCCGATGTCACGGGCTTTATATGGCCGATAAACCGGCTTCGTTTGTCCTCATATTCCGCCTCGCCGTATCCGGCGGCGGTACGGTACGGCGTCATTGCTTCAGCTCCTCCGTGATGCGTGCGAGCAGCGTGTCCACGCCCTCGCCGGTGCGCGCGGAAATGCACACGCCGTCGCGCGTGTGGGGAAGCTCCGTAAGCGCCGGGATCGCGTCGCACTTATTATAAATGCGCAGCACCGGCGTGGCGGACGCTCCCAGCTCGCGGATGAGCGCGTCGGTGCGCGTATCGACCGCGCTGGTCGAGTCGTCGAGA
>ERZ827150.2834-NODE-2834-length-17884-cov-15.763195_pt1 | contig 17884 bp, 16 predicted proteins | sample MGYA00519779_ERZ827150 | MGnify/ENA primary metagenome ERZ827150 (study PRJEB31778, sample SAMEA3449267) | human gut metagenome | biome: human gut; feature: human-associated habitat; material: faeces | place: United Kingdom | collected 2010/2012 ...
CTGCGCCGCGCCGGAGCAGGCGCACGCCCTGCCGCAGGAGCTGGTCGGCAGCTGGGTCAGCGCCGGAAACGGCGATCTCATCGAGACCATGACGCTGGCGCAGGACGGCACGATCAGCGTGCAGTGCACGTTCCGCGGCAAGGACACCGGGACCATCCGCGGCGTGTGGCACGCAGACGGGCAGACACTTTTCACGGACATTCAGGAGGGCACCGCGCCCTATCAGGCCGAATTTATCTGGTCCGTTGACGGCCGGGAGCTGACGCTGACGGACGACTCCGGCACGGCGCGCTATGTCCGGAATGACTAGGAGGAATCTTTCATGCGGGATCAACACGATATCCCCGTGCTGCTGACCGGCTGTCTGGCCGCCGGAGGCGCGGGCATGTTTCTGATCATGAGCGTGCTCATCGGCTTCGGCGTCAGCACGCTCATCGGCCGCGAGGCCATGTATCTCTGCCTGCTGCTGGAGCTTATCAACCTGCTGGTGCTCCATGCCCGCGCAGGTGCGCTGCTGCGCAGCGGAAAAGCGCCGCAGCCCTCTCCGAAGATGCGCCTTCTGCGCCGTGTGAGCGGCATCGGCTGGCTGACCGGCGCGGTGCTGCTGGTCGGCTCGCTCGCGCTGCTCCTGTTCGGCCTGCCGCTGGCGAATATCTGGGTGAAGCTTGCGGCCTACATCGGCGTGCCGGTCATGATGCTCAGCTGGGCCGGCTGCCTGATCGTATTCCGCCGCCTGCGCATGTCCGCTGCGGCCTGTGCGCAGGAGAAAGGGAAGGTGCTGCTGCCATGATCCGCGATCTGTTTCTGGACCTTGATGATACCCTGCTCGACTTCGGCGAAGCGGAGCGCCACGGCATCCTCCGCACGCTGCGGGAGCTCGGCATCGCCCCCACGGAGGAGACGCTCGCGCTCTACAGCCGCATCAATCAGCAGCAGTGGGAGCGCTTTGAGCGCTGTGAAATTTCACGCGAGGAGGTGCTCATTGAGCGTTTTTCCCTGCTGTTTCAGGCCCTTGGCTGCACCCACGACCCCGAGGATGCCGAAAACCGCTACCGCCGCTATCTCGGCATCGGCCACTGGTTCGTGCCCGGCGCAGAGGCCCTGCTCAGCTGGCTCGCCCCGCGCTTCCGTCTCTATTTGGCCTCGAACGGCGTGGCGGACACGCAGTACAGCCGTCTGGAGAGCGCCGGGATCTCCCACTTTTTTCAGGAAATTTTCATTTCGGAAGACACAGGCTTCCACAAGCCGGAAAAGGGCTATTTTGATTACTGCTTCGCGCGCATCCCGGACTTTGACCCCGCGATGGCCATGATCGTCGGCGACAGCCTGACGAGCGACATCCTCGGCGGCAGAAATGCGGGGCTGCGCACCTGCTGGTTCAACCATACCGGCCGTCCTCCGCGCCCGGACATCGTGCCGGATTTTGAGATCCACCGTCTGGAGGAGCTGCCAGATATTCTGGAGCAATGCTGAAAATTTCCTGCTCGCACTATCTTGACAAGCGTCTCCGCATATGTCATACTGAAAGCAGCGAAAGGAGGAATGTGCCATGCGAATGGAGTTCCTGTGGCTTGCGCTCATCGTAGTCTTTGCCGTGATCGAGGGCGCCACAACGGCCCTGACGACCGTTTGGTTCATCGGCGGCGCACTGGCCGCTCTGGCAGCCGCCCTGCTGCATGCCGAGCTATGGCTGCAGATCACGCTGTTCTTTGCCGTGTCTGTCGTGCTGCTGGCCGCGCTGCGCCCGCTCGTGAAAAAGTACCTGCGGCCGCGCACCGTCCGCACGAACGCCGCCGGGAACATCGGCCGCGAGGCCATCGTCACGGAGGCCATCGACAATCTGCATGAGACCGGCGCGGTCCGCCTGTCCGGCGTGGAATGGTCGGCCCGCAGCGCCGACGGCAGCCCCGTTGCGGTCGGGACCGTCGTGCGGATCGACGCCATCGAGGGCGTCAAGCTAATCGTCACACCCGTCCCCGTTCCCAACAAATAAGCGAAGGAGAGAGTATTATGGAAAAGATCGTTCCCTATCTCATCATCGGCGCCGTCGCCCTGGTCATCCTGATCATCCTCATCAAAAACATCTGCATTGTGCAGCAGTCCCGCGCCTACGTCATCGAGCGCCTCGGCGCGTTCTCGCAGGTGTGGGAGGTCGGCATCCACTTCAAGCTGCCCTTCGTCGAGCGCATCGCCCGCCGCGTCAGCCTGAAGGAGCAGGTGCTGGACTATCCCCCGCAGCCCGTTATCACGAAGGATAACGTCACCATGCAGATCGATACCGTCGTCTACTTCCAGATCACGGATCCGAAGCTCTATACCTACGGCGTCGAGCAGCCGATGGTCGCCATGGAAACGCTGACGGCCACGACGCTGCGCAACATCATCGGCGATCTTGAGCTGGACCAGACGCTCACGAGCCGCGACGTCATCAACACGAAGATGCGCGCCATCCTCGACGAGGCGACCGACCCCTGGGGCATCAAGGTCAACCGCGTGGAGCTGAAGAACATCCTGCCGCCCCGGGAGATCCAGAACGCCATGGAAAAGCAGATGAAGGCCGAGCGCGAGCGCCGGGAGTCCATCCTGCAGGCCGAGGGTGAAAAGGCCAGCAAGGTGCTGATCGCCGAGGGCGAGAAGCAGTCCACCCTGCTGCGGGCTGACGCCGCCAAACAGGCCAAGATCATGGCCGCCGAGGCCGAGGCGGAGTCCATCCTGAAGGTGCAGCAGGCCATGGCCGACTCCATGCGGATGCTGAACGAGAACGCCCCCAACGATCAGGTCATCAAGCTGAAGGCACTGGAGGCACTGGAGAAGGTGGCGGACGGCAAGGCCACGAAGCTCATTATCCCCAGCGAGATCCAGGGGCTGGCCGGTCTGGCCGCCAGCGCCAAAATGCTGGTGGAGAACGACGCGCCCGCCGCGGAGTAAGCCTATGGCAAAGACGGAACGCTTTGAAAAGGTGTACGGACAGGGCGTTTTCACCGGAAATGAGATCTGGGTGGACACCGAGACCGGCGTGCAGTATCTCTATCACGCTGCGGGCAATTCCGGCGGGCTGACGCTGCTGGTGGACGCCGATGGTAAACCCTTGCTGTACCGTAAGACGCCGGACGCACCGGAATTCTGAGCAAAAAAGGAAGCACCCCGCGGGGTGCTTCCTTTTTTGCTTCGCTTTATGACTCCTCCTGGGCGGGCTTGAACACCAGGGCGGCCATATCGGAGAGCGCATCCTCCGACGCGCCGGTGTCGGCCATCAGGCTGTACGCCAGGCCGGGAGCGAGGTCACGCCAGATGATGCAGCCGGCGCCGCCCGCGTCCCAACGGAGGACAGTGGGGCACCAGCGGAGCTTTCCCTCCGCCGTCAGACTGCCGCCGGTGAAGCCGGAGATATCCGGTGTCGTTTCCGAGACGTCCGAAGTGGGCGCCATGCGGTAGTGCCAGGTGACGCCGTCCAGCGTAAAGGCGACCTCCGTGACCGTCGCGCCGTCCAGATCAAAGAGATCGTAGCCCAGCACGTCCGCGCCCTCCGGGGCGGTGGGGACGGTGTAATACTGGGCGTCCATCAGGGTAAAGGCGGTGACCAGCGGCGCGCCGCCGTCCCAGGCCACGCAGTACCACTGGATACCGGCGGACGTGTCGTACCAGCCCACGGCGCCGTCATCGTAGACCAGCAGCGTCAGGCCGTTCACCTGATAGGTGTCCGTCGGGAGGGTACCGTCCGGGGCAGGCAGGGGCTGGCTGGCATATGCCGCGCCGTAGTCGTAGTCATAGCCGTCCAGCAGCACGGTACAGGACACGCCGGTGACGGCGCCCTCGCCGTCCTGACGCCACCGGTAGTCAGAGGTCAGAGACGCGCCCTCCGGCAGGGCCAGAGAGGCGGAGAGAGGCTCGGCGTCCAATACAGGCGGCATGGCGACGGAAAAGCTCTTGTCCATGGCGCCGAAGTCGGCGTCCGCGCCGGCGGTATTGTCACCGATACCGGCGGACCAGGGCTGCCACAGGGCCAGGGCCAAGGCCGCGGCGCAGAAGCACGCGGCCAGCGCACCCCAACGGCGCGCCGCGCCGCCGCGGGGCAGGGGACGCTGGGCCTCCTCCAGCAGATCGTCGTCGATGGCGTCCATCCAGCGCTTCATTCTGTTGTCATTCACAGCATCCCCTCCTTTTCCAGCACGGTACGCAGACGCTGACGGGTGCGGAAGAGGGAGGATTTTACCTTCTCCTCGCCCGCGCCGCAGCTGTCGGCGATCTCGCGGATGCTCTCGCCATACCAGTAACGGCGGATGAAATACGTCCGGCTCTGCCGGGTCAGCTTACGCAGGAAGCCGTTGAGCACCCGGCGGAACTCCTGCTGCTCCAGGGCGCGGACTGCGCCGTCCTCGGCGGGCAGGCAGCCCTCCAGCTCCTCGAAGGCCACAGTCAGGTCGCTGCGGCGCTGGGCGGCGCGGTTATAGTCGCACTTGTCCAGGGCCAGGCGGCGGGTGACGGTGGTAATGTACGCTGCCAGCGAACGGGGGCGCTCCGGCGGAATAGCGTTCCACAGACGGAGCCACACGTCGCTGACGCACTCCTCCGCGTCCCGGGCGTCCGGCAGGATGTGCCGGGCGGCGGCAAGGCAGCGCTTTTCGTATTTCTCCTGCGCGGCGCGGATGGCCTCCGGGTCGCGGCGGAAAAAATGATCTATGATCTGAGCGTCCTCCATCGGGCACTCCCCTTTCTGTGTGTATCGGTCAGACCATCATAGCACACAGAAAGGGGAAACGCCATAGGAAATCAGAATTTTGCCAGAAATGCGTCGGGCACGGTGCAGCCGTCGGGCAGCACCTCCAGCACCACATAGTTGCCGTTGACGGTAACGGTGGCGTTGTTCTTCCACATACCGGCCTCCTCGGGATAGGTGGTGTCGTTGGCCATGGCGTCCACGCGGGCCTGGAAGCTCTGGCGAACGATCTCGGCGTCAGCGGCGCTCTCCGCCTCTACCATGGACACCTCGCAGGAGGTGGCGGTGGGCGAGATGAAGAACACGGACTGCTTCAGCTTGGCGTTCTCCAGACCGGGGTAGTAGCTGTTCAGGATCTCCACAGCCGTCTCCTCCAGCAGCACGGGCGCGTTGTCGCCCAGCTCCTCCTGCACCTGCTTGATGGCGGCATCGTACTCCGCCCGCAGGTCAACGGTCTGACCGTCGGTCTGCGTCTGGTCATCCTTCGTCTCGCCGCCGTTGTTATCCTCCTTCTGGCCGCAGGCCATCAGAGACAGCGCCATGACCAGCGCCAGCAGCAATGCAGATATCTTTTTCATCATGTAAGCACTCCTTTCGGGCGGTCAAACGCCGCCCTCTGCCAATACTGACGGCGGAGAACAGCGTTTGGTTTCGCTTTTTCGTTTATCGCTCATGGGGCTTGGGGGCGTTCCAGCCCTCGGGAAAGTTTTGCAGCACCCAATGGCGGGTGTGGTCGATGAACGCCTGCGTGGAGTGGGAGAGGGCGTTCTTGTCCTTGACACAGATGCCGATGTCCCGGTGGAACACCTTGGGCAGGGTGCTGGCAGCCAGCGGATAGGCGCACTTGTAGAGCATCAGCTCCTCCATGACGCTGATGCCCAGGCCGCCGGAGACCATGGCCAGGATCGTCTGGTCCTGCTGGACGGTGTATTGAATCCGGGGCCGGACCTTGTAGTGATCGAAAATGGCCTGGATCTCATAGTCGTCGCCCTCATCCAGCAGGATGAGGGGGTACTGCTCCAGGGCCTCCGGCGGGAAAGGCTGGCGGCCCGCCAGCGGGTGGTCGCAGGGCAGGATGACCTTCCACTGGTCCCGCTGGAGCAGCCAGTAGTCCAGATACTTCTCCGCCGGGGTGGGCAGGGAGATAAAGCCGCAGTCCGCCTGACCGTGGAGGACCCAGTCGGAGATCTCGTTGTTGAAGTTGGAGGGCAGGAGCTCGAACTCAATGCGGGGGTACTTTTCCTGAAAGGTCTTGAGCATACCGGGCAGCCACTTTTCCGACACACTGGTGAAGGTTGCCACGCGGATAAGGCCGGTGTCCAGTCCCCGCAGGTCCTCGGCGTGCTGCTCCAGACGGTGGGACAGGGCGCACATCTCCTGAAAATATGGTGCCAGGGCGCGGCCATCCGCCGTGGGGGTGACACCGCCGTGGCTGCGGACCAGCAGCGTAACGCCCAGCTCCTCCTCCAGCGAGCCGATGGCGTGGCTGACGCCGGACTGGGTGAAATTCAGGGCGCGGGCGGCGGCGGTAAAGCTGCCCAGCTCCACGGTCTTGAGGTATATCTGGTATTTGGTGACGGACATGGGGACACCTCCTTCAGGTCCAGTATAGCATATCTCGCCATGTGCTGCAAAGTATTTTTCATGGTTTTGATGATAATCATGCGTTTTACAAATCACTTGTCCTGTGCTATGCTAAAGATACGTTAAGAAGCCCAAACGAAAGGAGGCGCTGAGCATGGTGCTGAACCTCATTCTGGCCAGCCTGGTGGCGGTCCTGGTGGTTACGGGTATCGTGTCCAAGGCAACGGACAAGTAACCCAACACCCCTTGTTTTCTATCCTTATTTTTTCTCCCTATTCCCCTTCAAATTGGTGAATGCCGGCGCGCCCTCCCAACGTGCCGGTGAAAGGACGCCGCCCCCTTCGGGCGGCGCCCTTTTTGCTCCGGACGCAGCGCGGGAGGTGATCGCTTTTCCTTGCTATTTCATGCGGCGTATGGTATGATACCGGCGTTAAAGAGAAAGAGGTATTGCCTATGGACCAGAAAAAACTGCATATTCTGTCGCTGCTGGCGGCGCTGACCGCGGCCACCATCTTCGGCATGAGCTTTATGTTTTCAAAAATGGCGCTGGCCACAGCGGCGCCCACGGTACTGCTGGCCTTCCGGTTCACGGTGGCGGTGGCGGCCATGTCGCTGGTCATCGCGCTGAACGCTCTGGTGGGCAAGGTACGCGGAAAGCCGCTGTTCGCCTTCTCCCTGAAGGGAAAGCCTGTGGGAAAGCTGCTTCTGCTGGGTATCGTGCAGCCGGTGGCATACTTCATCTTCGAAAACTACGGCATTCTGTACACCTCCGCCGCTGTGGCGGGGACCATCATCGCGGCGGTGCCGGTGTGCTGCATCCTGATGGACGTGCTGGTTCTGCATGAGCGCGTCACCCGGCGGCAGGTGCTGTGCGCCCTGGGCGCGATCGGCGGCGTAGCGCTGATCTCCGTGGGCGGGGCGGTGATGATCTCGGCGCTGGGCCTGCTGTTCCTGCTGCTGACCATGCTCAGCGACACGGTGTACTATGGGCTGAGCCACGATGCCGCCAAGCGCTTCACCCCCTTTGAGATGACCTATGTGATGTTTGTGGTGGGCATGGCGGTGTTTATTCCGGTGGCGCTGATACAGGCCGGCGGGATAAGCAGCGAGCTGATCACCGCGCCGGCGCAAAGCGGCAGCTTCTGGCTGGCGGTGCTGTATCTGGGCATACTGTCCTCCGGCGTGGCCTACGGACTGCTGAACTTCGCCAACAGTCACCTGACGGTCTCAGAGAGTTCCCTGTTCTCCAACGTGACCACGGTGGTATCGGTGCTGGCGGGCGTGCTCTTCCTGAAGGAGGATTTCAGCCTGTGGCAGGCTCTTGGCGTAGTCATCATTCTGGTGTGCGTGTTCGTGGCCAACGTGTCCGGCGGCGAAAAGAAATAAAAAGATCTCCCCCGACCGGGGGAGATCTTTTTATTTGCGGATGAGGGTCCCAGCCTTCACGCCGGTCAGTTCTCCGTTCTTCACGGCCAGCCGGCCGGCCACCAGCACGGCGTCCATACCCAGGGCCGTTTGGCAGGGGTCCTGATAGGTACCGCGCTCGGTGAGGGCGGCGGGGTCGAACACACACAAGTCCGCGTCCGCACCCACGGCGATAACGCCCTTACCCGCAAGGCGAAGGGCCTGTGCCGGGGCCTGGGTCAGCTTGTGAACGCCCTGCTCCAGCGTCAGCACACCCTGTTCCCGGACGAAGTGCTGCAGCAGGCGGGTACAGCTGCCGTAGACCCGTGGATGGGGCATCCCCTCGGTGGGGTAGGTGGCGTCAGAGATCAGGCAGCTGAGGGGACTGCGGAGGATAGCGGCGATGTCTTCCTCCGCGGCCATGAAGTCGATCATAGTCACCTGGCAGTGCTCGCGGATCAGCAGGTCGCAGCAGGCGTCCAGCGGAGATTTGTGCTCCATGGCGGCCTCCTGGGCAATGCTTTTGCCCAGCAGCGGCGCGTCCTCCGGGCAGTGAAGACTGCTGAGGAAGATGCCGTCCCAGCCGGCCAGCTTGGCAATGTCGTCAAACCCACTGCCGTCTTCAATACGGTGAGCCAGCGTCTCGCGTTCGTGGGGGTCGGCCAGGCGGCGGACAACGGCGTCCATGCCGCCCTCCAGAAACTCCGGCGGCAGGATATGCAGCAGCTGGGTGGAGCCGGCGGTGTAGGGGTACACGTCGCAGCCCACATCCAGCCCCTCCTCCTTCGCCCGGTGCAGCAGCTCCAGGGCCCGGGGTATTTTTTTGCCCCAGTTGTCCCGGCCCATGGCCTTCAGGTGGCTGATATGCAGGGGGACCCGCAGCGCCCGGGCCACCAGCAGCATCTCCTCGATGGAATCGCAGACGCCCGCGCCCTCCTGCCGCATATGGACGGTGAGGGGGATATCCTGCCCCGCGATGGGTGAGAGCGCACGGATCAGCTCCGCCGTGGTATAGAAGCACTCCGGGGCGTAACCCAGGCCCAGAGAAACGCCCAGCGCGCCGTCGGCCAGAGCCTGCTCCAGGGCGCAGTGCAGGGCGCGGTAGTGGCGGTCCTCCAGGTGCTCCAGCTCGTAGCCGGCCGCGTCCGCCCGAAGGACGCCGGCACCGGCCAGCATACCCACATGGACGGGGATATTCGGCACAGAGGCGAAATAGCCGGAGAGGGTTTCCGTCACCAGCTCCGGCGGGAGAGCGCCGGTGATAGGGCGCAGGTAGTCCCGGATGGCATCGCCATGGGCGGGGCCGAAGGGGGCGGCGCTGAGGCCGCAGTTGCCGTTGACGATGGTGGTAAGGCCCTGACACAGCTCCGCCGCGCCGAAGCCCGGGCGGAACAGCGCCGCGTCGGCGTGGCGATGGATGTCAATAAAGCCGGGGGTAACGGTCCTGCCGGCGGCGTCGATTACATGAGCGGCGGACGCTGCGGACAGATCGCCGATGGCGGCGATCCTGCCGCCGGAAACGGCCACATCGGCCGCAAATGCGGGGCGGCCCGTGCCGTCAACAACGGCGCCGCCCCGGATAAGGGTATCAAACATGGTCTGTGCCTCTCTCCTGCTTCCCTGCCGTCAGGGGCAGGGAGATACTAAAGGCGGTCACGCCGCCGCTGCTGTCACAGCGAAGGACGCCCCGGTGGGCATCCACGATGGCTTTGGCAATGGGCAGGCCCAGGCCAAAGCTGTCGCCGTCGGTACGGGCGTCGTCGGCGCGGTAAAAGCGGTCAAAAATGCGGGGGAGCTTGTCCGAAGGGATATCCGGCCCCTGATCGGTCACGGACATCACAGCGCGGCTGCCCTGCCGGACGGCGGTCAGGCGGATGGGCGTACCGGGTGCGGCGTATTTGACGGCGTTATCCAGCAGCACCGCCAAGGCCTGGCCCAGCTTGGCGCCGTCGCCCCGGACAGGAAGAGACGGCGCAATATCGTAATCCAGTACATGGCCGGCCTCAAAGGCCACCGGCTCAAACCGCAGGGCGGCAGTCACCGCCGCCTCCGACAGGTCGGTGACGGTGTCCGGCGGGCTGCCGGCGTTCTTCTGGGCGCGGAAGAGGGTGAGCATATCCTCCACCAGGGCCTTCATGCGGCGGCCCTCCGCCCGGATATTGTCCACGTAGACCGCCTGCTCCGGCGAAGCGCTCTGCTCCAGCAGCTCGGCGGAGGAAAGGATGACCGTCAGAGGGGTCTTCAGCTCATGGCTGGCGTCGGAGAGGAACTGCTCCTGCTGGGCCCAGGCGGCACCTACAGGCTTGGTAACCACACCGGAGAGCAGATAGCTGCACAGAAACAGCACCACCAGTGCGCCGCAGCCCACCAGAGAGCAGGCCTTCAGCAATGTGTGCAGGGAGGTGTATTCCAGATAGGTATCGGTAAACGCAATGGCAGTAGTGGTGTAACCCCGCTGGCGCAGATAGCGCAGATGAAATTCGTCCAACGTGCCGGCGTCCTCGTCCGCCGCCAGGGCGGCAGTGACGATCTCCGCCATGCGGGTCTCGTCGCTGAGGTCATAGTAGCTGTTGCCGGCCACGCGGACGGTGCCGCTGCCATAGACCTCGGCCACAAAGCAGGGGATGCTGTCCATGCCGGGCTGGCTGCGGCCATAGTCGCCCTGCTCCAGCGCCTGGTACAGCTGCTGCTGCACATTCTTGTGATAGTTGCCCCGGGAGATGAAGTACACCGCCGCGAACACCGCCAGCAGCACCAGCGAGATCAGCAGCATATTGGTGGCCACCACCTTCCAGCGAAGGTGCCGGATCATGCCTCCACCTCCAGACAATAACCCACCATACGGAGGGTCTTGATCTTCACAGTGGATTGCAGATGGGTGAGCTTGCGGCGGAGGAAGGAGATATAGACCTCCACGTTGTTGTCCTCGGCGGCGGAGTCGTAGCCCCAGACCTTCAGGATCAGCTGCTCCTTGGAGACGATCTGACTGCCGTTCCGCATCAGCAGCTCCATCAGGTCGTACTCCCGGCGGCTGAGGCGGACGCTTCGCGGGCCGCATTCCAGCAGGAATGTGCCCATGTGCAGCGTCAGGTCGCCGAAGGCCGTCACCTCCGGGTCGGCAGCGGCGTCCTCACCGCCACGGCGCAGCAGGGACCGGATACAGGCAAGCAGCTCCTCCGGCTCAAAGGGTTTGGTCAAGTAGTAGTCCGCACCGGCGTCCAGGCCGCGGACGCGGTCATTCAGCTCACTGCGGGCGGTGAGCATCAGCACCGGCAGGCGGCTGCCGCCGCCGCGCAGCTGGCGCAGCAGGGCGAAGCCATCCATGCCGGGAAGCATGGCGTCCAGCACCAGCAGGTCGTAGATATCGCTGCGGGCGTTGTCCAGGCCGGAGATGCCGTCATAACACACGTCGGCGGTATAGCCCTGGCGGCGCAGCAGGTCCTGCAGGGTGCCCGCCAGGCGCTTTTCATCCTCCACGATCAGTATACGCATAGCCGCGCCTCCCTTTTCATGGCTTACAGCCCTGTCTCGGACAGGGTCAGGATCTGGGTCAGGGACGACTCCTCCATCCGGTAGATGGTAGTGTCGCCGTCCAGGGCCACATAGCGGCCGCCGTCGCCGGTGGACAGGCCGACGGCAAGTGTCAGCGTCCTCTCGGCACTGTTGTCAGCCAGGTAGTTCACCGTCAGCGTGACCTCCGGCGTGTCCAGGCCGCAGACGGCGGCCGCACCCTCCGCCGGGTCGTAGTCCACGCAGGCGGTGAGCGTCAGGGCAGCGATCTCATCAGCCAGGGCGGCGGTCTTTTCCGTGACGTCCCGGTTGGCGCTGCGGCGGGTACCGTCCTCGGCGGTGTAGAAGGAGACGGCAGCGGTGCCGTCGGCGCGCAGCAGGCTCACGCTGACCAGCCTGTCCGGCTCGATGACCGGCAGAACGGGCAGGACCGCCATGGCGTAGATGCTGCGGCTGAGCAGCATCTTATTTTCGTCAGAGGTATAGCGCACCGTACCGGCAGGGGTGAGCACGTACCAACGGCCATCCGCAGCCTGGTCGCCGAGATAATAGACGACGTCCACGCCGTCGGAGGTGACGGTGATGTACTTCTTGGGAGCCTCCAGGCCATAGACGGCCAGCTCCTGCACATCGGCCACCGTTTCGCCGCTGTCCAGGGCGGCGGGCAGGGCCAGCAGGTCCTCCAGCGCCGTCTGGTCCAGGGGGAAGGCGGGGTCGTCAAACCAGGTCCAGGCGCCGGTTTCGTCCTTTTCAAAACGGAGGGTCACATCGCCGTCGCACAGGGCCAGGGCGGTGACGCCTTCTACGGGCGGGGCGGTCTGGGTGGAGGCGTCCACCATCTCTTTACCTTTTGTATTGCCGCAGGCGGACAGCAGCAGCGTCAACCCCAGCAAAAACGCCGTCAGGCGCAGAATTCGCTTCATCATGGCTTCGGTTTTCTCCTTTACTTTCGTTTACTTTCCGTTGCTCTTGCTGTATACATTCGCGTTCGCTATATGTTACGTTCGCTTTCAGTATAGCAACTTTTCAGGAAAAAGAAAAGTACATTCCGTGAATTCTCCCGTTCCCGGCGGCGCGGACGGACGAAGCACAAAAAAAGACCGGCCCGCGCCGGTCTTTTTTTGTCGTTACCCACAGAGATGCGGCAGGTGTGCTGTAATGGCCGAGACGGCAGTTCCGCGCCGATCTTTTTCTTAGCGTTATTTGCAGAGATAGCTGAACCAGCCTTCACTGCTGCGCTGCTCGAATACATCCCAGCCGTCGGCCTTCAGCTTTTCCAGCACCTCCGCCGCCCGGTCGTCGATGATACCGGAGCAGAGGAACAGGCCGCCGGGCTTCAGAAAGGGACGGACGTGGGGGCTGAGGCCCATGATGACGTCCGCCACGATGTTGGCCACCACGATATCATAGCCGGCGCCCATCTCCCTGCGCAGGGCGGCGTCGGTGAGCACATTGCCCCAGCGGACGGTGTAGCGGTCCTTCCCGATGCCGTTCAGGGCGGCGTTCTCATAGGCCACGTCCACGCACTTCTCGTCGATGTCGCAGGCAAAGGCGCTCTCCGCGCCCAGGCGCAGGGCGGCGATGGACAGGATGCCGCTGCCGCAGCCCAGGTCCAGCACCCGCTCACCGCCGTGGATGTGGGTGTCCAGCGCCTGCAGGCACAGGCGGGTGGTGGCGTGGCTGCCGGTGCCGAAAGTCAGGCCGGGGTTCAGCACCAGCTTCACCCGCGTGGGGTCGGCGGCCTCCTCCCACTCCGGCACCACCAGCAGGCGGCTGCCGATCTCCATGGGCTTGTAAAACTGCTTCCAGTTGTTCTCCCAGTCCTCGTCGGCCACGTCGGCCATGGTCAGCAGCAGGGGCGCGTACTCCGGGTGGTCCTTTTTCAGCGCCGACATGGCCATACGCACGGCGGCCACGGTGCCGTAGGCATCCTCGTTCCGTTCCAGATAGAACGTCACGCGGCTGACACCCTTTTTCTGCGCCAGCAGATCGTCATCCACATAATCCCAGTATTGGCGGTTGTTCTCCAGAAAGCTCTGAAAGTCCGCCTCGTCGTCGATCATCACGCCGGTAACGCCCTGCTGCTCCAGCATGTCCGTCACCGCATCCAAGCCCGCGTGGCTCGTGTCGATCTTGAGTTCCAGCCAGTCCATAGGATGACCTCCCGCAAAGTTGAAATGCACCGTACACCGCCAGCGGCGACGGAGCTTGTGTCCTGCCGATGGCAAGCCTCTAACGGCAATGGATCTTGCGCCAAGACGAGGCGCGGCGGCGCAGGCGTACTTTGTGTACGGCAAGCCGCCGCAACGAAGTATTGGCGCAAGAGACGCGCCGTTATCTCTTGGTGCCTACGAAGAATATGCCCATCGTATTCGGCCCCGTGTGACTGCCGATCACAGGCCCGATGTAGTTGATGTAGACCTCCTTGACGCCGTAGCGGGCCTTCATCTCCTCGGCCACGGCGCGGGCCTCCACCTCGCAGTCGGCATGGCAGATGAACATGACCTGCTCACTGGGCTCGATGCCCAGCTCGGCGATCTTGTCGATGAGGGCCTTCAGGCTGGCCTTGCGGCCGCGGACCTTGCTGACGGGGACCAGCTTGCCCTCGTCGGAGGTGTGCATGACGGGCTTGATGGAGAGCATGGAGCCGAAGAACGCGGCGCCGGCGCTGAGACGGCCGCCCATCTTCAGGTAGTTCAGGTCGTCCACGGTGAACCAGTGGTCGATGTGGAGCTTGTTGTCCTCCACCCACTGCACCAGATCCTGAGCGGAGAGGCCCTCGCGCTTCTTCTGGACGGTCAGATAGAGCAGCAGGCCCTGGCCCAGAGAGGCGGAGAGAGAGTCCACCACATAGATGTTGGCATCGGGGAACTCCTCCTTCATGTCCTGGGCGGCGATGCACGCACTTTGGTAGGTGGTGGAGAGGGCGCTGGAGAAGTTGATGCTGACGATGTCCTTGCCGGCAGCCAGAATGGGGCGCATGGCCTCCTGAAACTGGCCTACGTTGGCGGCGGAGGTGGTGGCCAGCACGCCGCCGCGGATCTTGCCGTAGAAATCCTCGAAGCTGATGGCGCTGCCGTCCAGCAGGTTGGGGTAATCGTGCCCATCGATGTGGACGGTCAGGGGCACCACGGTCAGCTCCAGCTCCTTGGCCATGTGGTCGGTCAGGTCGCAGCAGCTGTCAGTCATAATGACATATTCACGCATGGGATAAACCTCCTTGGGAGTGATATTCCCCGTTATCATATCACGGAACGGGGCACAAGAAAAGAGCCAAATGGAAAATAATATGAGATATTAGCAGAAATATACGTCCGTATCGCCTATTTCCCCACGCAGAAGCGGGAGAAGATGGTGTCCACCAGATCGTCGCGGACCTGTTTGCCGTTCAGCTCACCCAGCGCGGCCAGCGCCGCCTCGCAGTCGGTGAGCACCACGTCGGGGGTCATGCCGATACGGAGGGCGCCGCGGGCCTCGGCCACGGCGGAGAGGGCTCGGTTGGCGGCGTCGGCCTGACGGGCGTTGGTCAGCAGCGCGCCGCCGGCAGTCTCGCCCGACGGGAACTGCGCCGCGATGGCGTCGGTCAGCGTGTCCAATCCCGCGCCGGTGACGGCGGAGACGGACAGCACGTTGTCGAAGCGGTCCGCCAGGGCGCCGACGTCCAGCGCCCGGGGCAGGTCGGATTTATTGACGGCCACGATCAGGTGGGGGACGGTGTTGGCCAGGGCGATGGCGGCCTCGTCCTCCGCCGTCAGCTCCCGGGAGCCGTCCAGCACCAGCAGGGCCAGAGATGCCTGCTTCGCGGCGGCGCGGCTGCGCTCCACACCCATGGTCTCCACGGCGTCGCCGCCGTCGCGGATGCCCGCCGTGTCGATGAGCCGCAGGAGCACGCCGCCCACGGTGACCTTTTCCTCCACCGTGTCGCGGGTGGTGCCGGCGATGTCGGTGACGATAGCCCGGTCATAGCCCAGGAGGGCGTTCAGCAGAGAGGATTTGCCGGCGTTAGGCTTGCCCAGCAGCACCGTGGGCACGCCCAGCTTCAGCAAACGGCCGCGGGAAAACCCGGCCACCAGCGCTTCCAGATCGTTCTGGGCCCGGCGCAGGGTGTCCAGCATCTTCTCGCGTTGGAGATCCTCGATGTCCTCGTCCGGATAGTCTACCACGGCGTAGAACCGGGCGGCCATGTCCATGAGGCCGTCGTAGATACGCGCCACGGTGCGGCTCAGCGCGCCGTCCAGCTGGCAGACGGCGTTGTGGGCCTGCTGGGCCGTCTCGGCGTCGATCAGGTCCGCCACGGACTCCGCCTGGAGCAGGTCCAGCTGCCCGTTGAGAAAGGCCCGCTTGGTAAACTCGCCGGGACCGGCCTGGCGGCAGCCGGCGGCAAACAGGGCGCGGAGGCCCGTGTCCAGCACGATGGGGCTGCCGTGGCAGTGGAGCTCGGCGCAGTCCTCTCCGGTATAGCTGTGGGGCGCGGGGAAATGGACGCACAGCACACTGTCGATGACCTGCCCCGTCTCGTCCAGCAGCTCGCCCAGCACCATGGCGCGGGGGCGCTGCTGCGCGGCGGGCCTGCCGTTTTTGGCGCGGAACACCGCGTCCAGCGCGGCACAGGTATCCGGACCGGACAGGCGCAGGATACCGATGGCGCTGGGCTGTCCGGGCGTGGCGATGGCGGCGATGGTGTCGGACATAGGCGGGACCTCCTTGCAGGGTGTTTTTCTCAGTATACCACAGGCGGCGGGAAAAAGAAATATCCCCCGGCGGACCGGGGGATATAAAAAACGATGCTTTACTTGATGGGCTCGCCGGCGGCTTCCTTGGCGGCGATCTCCTTCATGGCGTCCTTGTGGCTCAGGTTCACGCGGCCCTTCTCGTCGATCTCGGTGACCTTGACCCACATCATGTCGCCGATCTTGCAGGCGTCCTCCACCTTCTCGATGCGCTTGTCGGCCAGCTTGGAGATATGGACCAGACCGTCCTTGCCGGGGGCCAGCTCCACGAAGGCGCCGAAGGTCATCAGGCGCACGACGCGGCCGTAGTACAGCTGGCCCACCTCGGGCACGAAGACGATGTCGTCGATGCACTTCTTGGCCTTTTCGCAGCTCTCGGCATCGGGGGAGGCGATGTGGATGGTGCCGTCATCGTCGATGTCGATCTTGGCGCCGGACTCTGCCACAATCTTCTGGATGACGGAGCCGCCCTTGCCGATGACGTCGCGGATCTTATCCGGGTCGATGTGCATGGTGACCATCTTGGGGGCGTACTTGCTGACCTCGGGCCGGGGCTCGGCGATGCAGGGCAGCATGACCTGGTCCAGGATCTGGCAGCGGGCGTCATAGGTGATGTCCAGCGCGTTCTTGATGATCTCCATGGTCAGACCGTCGTTCTTCAGGTCCATCTGGATGGCGGTGATGCCCTTCTTGGTGCCGGCCACCTTGAAGTCCATCTCGCCGTGGAAGTCCTCCACGCCCTGGATGTCGATGAAGGTGGTGAAGGAGCCGTCGTCGTCCTGGATCAGGCCGCAGGAGATGCCGGCCACAGGGGCCTTGATGGGCACGCCGGCGTCCATGAGGGCCAGGGTGCTGCCGCAGATGGAGCCCTGAGAGGTGGAGCCGTTGGAGGACACGACCTCGCTGACCACGCGGATGGCGTAGGGGAACTCCTCCACGGGAGGAATGACGGGCAGCAGGGCGCGCTCAGCCAGCGCACCGTGGCCGATCTCACGGCGGCCGGGGCTGCGGGCAGGCTTGGCCTCACCGACGGAGTAGCCGGGGAAGTTGTAGTGGTGCATGTAGCGCTTCTCGGTCTCCTCCCAGATGGTGTCCAGCTTCTGGTTGGCGGACAGAGTGTCCAGCGTGCAGACGGACAGCACCTGCGTCTGGCCGCGGGTGAACAGGCCGGAGCCGTGAACGCGGGGCAGCACGCCCACCTCGGCGTCCAGGGGACGGATCTCGTTCTTCTGACGGCCATCCACACGGTGGCCCTCCAGCAGCCACTTCTTGACGATCATCTTCTGGAACTTGTAGGTGATCTCCTCCAGGTACTGGTCCATGTTGGGGTACTCTTCCAGGTACTTCTCGTGCCACTTTTCGATCATGGCGTTCCAGCGCTGCTCGCGGACGTTCTTGTCGTCGGTGTCCATGGCGGCCTTGGCCTCGTCCATGAAGTCGGCGGTGATCTTGTTGAACAGCTCGTAGTTGAAGTCGGCGTGGGGGTACTCGAACTTGGGCTTGCCGATCTCCTGCACCATCTGATTGATGAGGGCGATCTGCTTCTGGTTCTCCTCGTGGGCCTGCTTGATGGCCTCGAACATGACATCGTTGGGGACCTCGTTGGCGCCGGCCTCGATCATGACGACCTTCTTGCCGGTGGAGACGACGGTCACGTCCAGGTCGCTGACCTTGCGCTGCTCGGCGTCGGGGTTGAAGACCAGCTTACCGTCCACCAGGCCCACCTTCAGGGCGGCCACGGGGCCGTTCCAGGGAATGTCGGAGATGGCCAGGGCGGCGGAGGTGCCGATCAGCGCGGCGATCTCGGGGGAGCAGTCGTGGTCCACGGCCATGACGGTGCACATGACGGACACGTCGTTGCGGAAGTCATAGGGGAACAGGGGGCGGATGGGGCGGTCGATGACGCGGGAGGTCAGGATGCCCTTCTCGCCGGGACGGC
>ERZ827150.2842-NODE-2842-length-17838-cov-5.090536_pt1 | contig 17838 bp, 15 predicted proteins | sample MGYA00519779_ERZ827150 | MGnify/ENA primary metagenome ERZ827150 (study PRJEB31778, sample SAMEA3449267) | human gut metagenome | biome: human gut; feature: human-associated habitat; material: faeces | place: United Kingdom | collected 2010/2012 ...
ACCGCAGTCCGAAGCCCGCGCCCCGTAGGGGAGCGGGCCGCAGAGCGCTGTTCGCAGACGATGGCGGTCGATCTGGGGTTTTTCGACGGCCTGAGACACAGAAAAATATCTGTGTCTGAAGGAATAAAAAGGTGAGAAGCCGGGGACCGCGCCTTTCGCCGAGGGTGAAGGGCGGTCCTGAGTCTTGCCTTTCCTGCTTTTCGCAAAACGACTGAAGGCCACGAAAAAAAGGAGGACTGCGGCGAAGCACCCGTTAACGGGGCTGAGCGCAAGAACGAGTCCAACACGGGCGAGTGATTCTTAAGGCAGCGCAGTTTCCTTAGTGAACAGCATCACGCCGCCTTTTTCCAGCGCCGGGCCGTAAAGGCCGGAAAGACGCTCCGTCAGGGCCTCCTGCCCGCCGGCGCCGATCAGCAGAACGGCGCGCCCCTCGTCGGCTTCAAAGGCCGCGGCTCCGCCGTCCTCGCAGACCAGCGCGCCGTACAGCTCCGCAATGAAGCGGTCGCCGTCCTGCCAGCGGGTCACGTGAACGCCATCCGCCGTTTCGCCGTACTGCACGTAGGCATGAACGCCCGCGTCTGTTTCGCGGTGAAGGGCGTTTATCATCATTTGCTGGTAATTCTGGCGGTAGTTTAAATTCCGAACATAGGACAGGCAGTCCAGCGAGCAGACCGCGATCAGGGTAACGGAAACGCCGAGACAGGCCAGCGCCTTCCAGCTTTTGCCGCCGAAATGGTTCGCCAGCTGCTGCACTGTCCAGCCCAGCAGCGCCGCGCCCGCCGTCAGACTGGCGTATACGTACCAGCGCAGCTTGAAGGGGATCAGACTGAAAAACAGCACAGGGACGATCAGCCACAGCAGAAGGCCGGTCAGGTCGGCTTTTTCTTCCCGGCGGAGACGTCCGTTCCCCGCCAGCAGCGGCCCGGAAACGGCGCAGAGGATCATCGCGCCCGCAAACATGGGCTGCTGGAACAGATACTCGATGTATAGATACCAGTAGAAATCCGTGCCCAGCTCCTCGGCACTCAGTCCGGCCCGCTGGGCAACGTCCGTCTGGAACATGGCTTTCAGGAAAGTGAACCCGTCCCGCTGCCAGCGCAGGACGGCCCAGGGCAAAATCACGGCCGCTGCCACGGCCAGAAGCAGCAGTACCCGCTTCGGCGTGATCTCCCGGACGCGCCCGGTCAGCAGCAGGTACAGCAGATAGATCAGCGGGATCAGCGCGGCGTGGTAGCTTTTGGTCATGAAGGCCAGCGCAAAGAAGAACGCGCCGCCGTAGTGGAACCGCGCGTTTCTCCGGCTTTCCAGCATACAGAGCATGGAAAGGGTGAAAAACAGCTGAAAAAACGCGTCCAGCTCGCCATAGCGGGCGTAATGGTAAAGATACACTGCCTTGGTGGCTATCATTGCGCCCATGGAGAGCAGGGAAGTCAGCGAGCCATACCGGCGAAGCCACAGCCCCAGAATGCCGATCATCAGCCAAAGGCTCAGGGCGCTGAAAAAGCGCAGCCCCAGCAGGTTATAGCCGAACAGACGGTAGCCCAGCGTGATGATCCAGAGGCCCAGCGGCGGCTTGCAGTTGTAGTAGTCCGCTTCGCCGTGGTACGTATGGACGATGTAATCTCCGCTCTGGAGCATTTCATAGGCGTTCTGACCGTGGCGCAGCTCGTCATAGTCCTCCAGCCGGGCGGCGGACAGCCTGCCGAACAGAAGAACGCCCGCCGCCAGCATCAGACAGGCAAAGCAGAGCCAGTACAGCAGCCGGGCAGCCTTCTTGTTTTGAAGCAGCGCCGTTTGTTTTTCCACGAAAGCATCCTCTTTTCTGAAAATTACGGGTCGTATACGAGCGTGCAGCCGTCGCCGTAGTACAGACAAAGCCCCTGATTCCGCCAATCCTGTGGGTCGCCGGTGTACAGCCAGTTGGCGTTGAGAATATCGTCCTGGGGCTGACTAGCACTGTGGATTTCTTCCCCGGGATGGGCCTTGATCTCCGCGACCAGCGCGTCGTAGGCCTGACTGTACCGGCTCATACTGCCGTCCAGCAGACGGGCCGCGACTTTGACCGGCTGCAGGGTGCAGTCAAATCGCAGCGGAGAAAAGGTCATGTTCGGCAGGGAAAGCGCCCCGATCAGGAAAAGCAGCGCGGCGCCCATGCCAAAGGCGGCGCGGCTGCTTTTGGGGGAGGAGTCCGGGGCTTTCGGCTCATAGCCCGCCCGGCGCAGGAACCAGCCCAGCAGCCAGAAAGCATTGACCGGCAGAAGAACGCACAGCAGAAGAAAACACAGGTCTGTGTGCCGTGGAGCCCAATAGCTGCACTGGTACAGCACCGGGAACATGGCCGCTGCCATGACGCAGACGGACGCGGCGAACACCAGCAGCGGCGCACGGAAGGAAAAGTGTGTGCGGGTGTAGATTTCCCGAAAGACCGGCAGCAGAAAGAGCAAAAACAGCCAGTATCGAGCGTCGGAGAAGAAATAGAGAATGCTGTGCTGGAAGGAGGACAGAAACGCGCTGATAAAGCTGACGTTGGCGTTCATCGTTTCCTGACGGGCAGCGTTGCCGGGAGCCAACGCCGCCGTGGCAAAGCCCAGCAGCAGAAACAGATAGGGCAGCAGCAGCCGCTTCGGGCGGCGGGTAATCAGAATCCAGACGGCCATTGCCCCGTAGAGCACGATGGAGGACGCGGGGGTCATCCAGTTGGTGCCACCCAGGCAGAAAAATCCGACGCACCACAGGCAGAGCCGCCAGACCGGCGCTTTCCCGTCCAGCGTCGCCCGGAACACGGCGGAAAACAGGAGCATGGCCAGCGCCGACATGACGGTGTAGTTAATGGCTCCGCCAAACCAGTAGATCGATTCGTGATAATCCGGCAGAAGCAGCAGCGCCATCAGCCCCAGCAGCAGCCCCGCGCAGCGGACGGCCTCCTGTGAAACGCCGCGGCACAGGCTTTGCAGACACCCGGCCACCCGCCAGAAGCCGTAAAGCATCAGAAGAATCGTCAAAAGGGCGTTGACTCCCACCAACCAGTTCCCGCCGAAAACGGAAAGAGGCATGGCGAACAGCAGCATGGAGAAAAAGATGCCGCTGCGTGTCTGGTAGTCCCGCGCCATCATCTGGAAGGCCTTTTGAAACGTCTGCAGCAGAGAACCGCTCTCCCGCCAGGCGCGGGCCGCGTCCAGCGACTGGATCAGTTCGTCTCCCAGCGGCCTGTCGTAAAAGCAGGCGACCGTCAGGGGGATCAGCAGCAGGATCAGCACCGCTGTCAGGATCTTTCGGTAGCTCCACAGAAACGCTTCGTTCATCCTCTTACTCCTTGCATGTTCAAGTAAAAATGCGAAGAAACAAAGGCAAAAAGCCTTTTCGTGGAAATTCTATCATATTTGATTCCTGCCGTGCAACCTGATTTTCCCATGGCCGCCAGGCCGGGATGCAGCCGTTTCCTGTCTTTTATTCTTCCTGAAAATGTGTTATACTGTTATCAGGAGCAATTTTGCTATCATAAGCGGAGGATGAAACCGTGTTTATACCCCGATACCAAAGCGAGCAGACCGACCTGCTGATGCGGGCGCTGCTCGCCCTTGAAACCACGGAGGAAGCCCAGCGCTTTCTGGAAGATGTGCTCACGGTGCAGGAGCTTCGGAGCATTACCCAGCGGCTGGAAGTGGCCGTGCTTCTCCGGCAGAAGGTGACCTATCAGGAGATCGCCCACCAGACGGGCGCGTCTACCGCCACCATCAGCCGGGTGAACCGGGCCCTGCAGTATGGGGCGGACGGCTACCGGCTGGTGCTGGATCGTTTGCAGAATCAGTCAGACACACCGATGAAACAAGATGAGGGCAGCGAAAAATGAATTTGGACGGATTGAATAAGGAACAACGGCTGGCGGCGGAAACGCTGGAAGGCCCGGTACTGATTCTGGCGGGCGCAGGCAGCGGAAAGACCCGGGCGCTGACGTACCGGGTGGCTAACCTGATCGACCACGGCGTAGCACCGTGGCATATTTTGGCCATTACCTTTACCAATAAAGCGGCTAAGGAAATGAAGGAGCGCGTCTCCGCCCTCACCGGCGAAAAAGGCGAAGAGGTTTGGGTCAGCACCTTTCACTCCATGTGCGCCCGCATCCTCCGCCGGGATATCGACAAGCTGGGCTACACCCGCTCCTTCACCATCTATGACGAGGACGACCAGTCCGCCGTGCTCAAGGAGCAGCTGAAGCATTTCAATATCGACGATAAAATGCTGTCCGTCCGGGAACTGAAGGGCAAGATCAGCGACGCCAAGAACAAGCTGCTCAGCCCCGACGAATGGTTCCGTCAGAGCGAGAAGGACTTCCGCTGCCAGCAGATCCACGATATTTACGACGGCTACGAAAAGCGGCTCAAGGCCTCCAACGCGCTGGACTTCGACGATCTGCTGGTGCGCACACTGGAACTGTTCGCCGACCATCCGCCTGTGCTGGAAAGCTACCGCCAGCGCTTTCAGTACGTCCATGTGGACGAGTATCAGGATACCAACTTCGCCCAGTACACGCTGGTGAAGCTGATCACCAAAAACAGCCGCAACCTGTGCGTGGTGGGCGACGACGACCAAAGCATCTACGGCTGGCGCGGCGCGGACATCCGCAATATTCTGGATTTCCAGAAGGATTTCCCGGACGCGAAGGTGATCAAGCTGGAGCAGAACTACCGCAGCACCGCCAATATTCTGGACGCGGCCAATCAGGTCATCGCCCATAACGCGGGCCGCATGGAAAAGGCCCTGTGGACGGAGCTGCCCGCCGGCGACCCCATTAAGCTGTTCGCCGCCGGAGACGAGCGGGAAGAAGCGGCGTGGGTCTGCGACCGCATCGCCCAGCAGCACCGCCGCCATCGGGAATACAGCGATATGGCCGTATTGTACCGCTCCAACGCCCAGAGCCGCGTGCTGGAAGAAATGCTGGTGCGGGCGGGCATTCCCTACCGTATTTACGGCGGCCTGCGCTTCTATGACCGCAAAGAAGTCAAGGACATCGTGGCCTATCTGCGGGCCATCGTCAATCCCTCCGACGACGCCAGCCTGAAGCGCATCATCAACCAGCCCAAGCGTTCCATCGGCGACAGCACCGTGGCGGAGCTGAGCCGCTACGCCGCCGAGAAGGACATGCCCCTGTACAGTGCGCTGGTGGATATTCCCGAAAGCCTGTCCGCCCGGCCCCGCAAGTGTGTCAGCGACTTTGGCGAGCTGATGAACGAGCTGGTGCTGACCCGGGAGGACATGGGCGTCAGCGAGTTTGTGGAGCACGTGCTGGAACGCACCGGCCTGAAGGACATGTATGAGCGCGACCTGTCCGACGAGGGCAAGGCCCGGATGGAAAACGTACAGGAATTTCTGGGCGCGGTGGCCGAATACGAAAAGGCCGCGGATAATCCTTCTTTGGAGGACTATCTGGAAAATATCGCGCTGGTGACCGATCTGGACAACGCCGACCTGAAATCCTCCAACGTGACGCTGATGACCATCCACAGCGCCAAGGGTCTGGAATTTCCCATCGTGTTCATGGTGGGGCTGGAGGAAGGCATCTTCCCCAACGGCCGCAGCCTGCACGACGATAACCGGCTGGAGGAGGAACGCCGCCTGTGTTATGTGGCCATCACCCGGGCCCGGGAGATGCTCTTCATCAGCTACGCGGCCCAGCGGATGCTGTATAATCAGGTCAATTACAACGCGCCCAGCCGCTTCCTGAAAGAAATTCCCGAACGGCTGCTGGACGACCAGTGGATCAGCCAGCGGGAAAAGAGCTTCCCCGGCGTGATGGACGCGTACTCGCATCCCGCGCCCAAGCGGGCTCCCCGCCATGCCATGGGCTCCGGGCTGGGCGCGGGCCGCAGCGCGCTGGGCGTTCCCGGCGTGCAGAAGGGCTTCACCCCCTCGGCGGCGGCCAGCGTGCCCAAGGACGCGGTGCCCGCGATCTTTGAGGTGGGCGACCGGGTCATGCACCGTAAATTCGGCGAGGGCAATGTGCTGGAAATTCGCGGCAGCGGCAATGACGCCCGCATCGTCATCAGCTTTACCGCTTACGGCAGCAAGGAATTCGCCCTGTCCATCGCCCCCATTGTGAAGGTGGTCGACTGACATGACGCAGCAGGATATGCGCGCTTTGGTGGACGAACTCAATCAGGCGTCCGTTCTCTATTACACCCGCGGCGACAGCCCCATGAGCGACGCGGAGTGGGATCAAAAATACAATCAGCTTCTTCAGATGGAGAAAGAGTCGGGCATGGTGCTGCCCGACTCTCCTTCCCATCGGGTGGGCGCGGAGCCGCTGAAAAATTTTGAGCAGCATAAGCACCTCAGCCGCCTGTGGAGCATGGGCAAGGTGCAGAGCAAGGAGGAGCTTCGGGACTGGATCACCCGCACGGAGAAGCTCCACGCTCAGCTGTCCGACGGCCGGGAAGAACCTCTGCCGCCGCTGCAATACGCGGTGGAATACAAGCTGGACGGGCTGACCATCAACCTGACCTACGATCAGGGCCGGCTGGTTCAGGCCGCCACCCGGGGCAACGGCGTGGTGGGGGAGGCCATTCTGCCGCAGGCCAGAACCATCCGCTGCGTGCCGCTGTCCATTCCGTGGCAGGGCCTTCTGGAAATTCAGGGCGAGTGCATCATGCGCCTGAGCGTGCTGGAAGCGTACAACAAAACCCATGACGAGCCGCTGAAAAACGCCCGAAACGCCGCCGCCGGCGCACTGCGGAATCTGGATCCCGCCGTCACCGCCGAACGGAAGCTGGACGCGTTTTTCTATCAGATCGGCACCATCGAAAATCCGCCCTATACCGACATGGAGGGCATGATGGCCTTCATTCGGGAAAATGGGTTTCCCACGGCCAATTTTGACCGAAACGCCGCCGATTACGACGAAATTTCCGCTCTGATCGACCAGATCGAGGAAAGGCGGGAAAGTCTGGATTTCCTCATCGACGGCGCGGTGGTCAAGGTGCGGGATATGGTCACCCGGCAGGCCATGGGCTATACGGACAAGTTTCCCCGCTGGGCCATCGCCTACAAGTTTGCGGCGGAGGAAAACACTTCCACGTTGCTGGACGTCACCTGGGAGCTGGGCCGCACCGGCAAGCTGACCCCCGTGGCTCACCTGACCCCGGTGGACATCGGCGGCGTGACGGTGCAGAACGCCACGCTCAACAACTATGACGATATTCTGCGCAAGAAGGTGGCCGTGGGCTGCGAGGTCTGGATTCGCCGCTCCAATGATGTGATCCCGGAGATCATGGGCCGGGTAGGGGAGCCGGGGCCCAACGAGCAGCCCATTGAGCCGCCCACCGTCTGCCCTGCCTGCGGCGAAACGCTGGAACGCCGGGGCGCGCACCTGTTCTGCATGAACCGAAAGACCTGCAAGCCCCAGGCCGTGGCGCGCCTCAGCCATTTCGCCAGCCGCAACGCCATGGACATCGACACCTTTTCCGATAAAACAGCCGAGCTGCTCTACGACCGGCTGGGCCTGCGGGACTGCGCCGACCTGTACAGCCTGACCGCCAACGATCTGCTGGCGCTGGACGGCTTCAAGCAGAAGCGGGCGGAGAACCTGATCGCCGCCATTGAAAAGAGCCGCCGCTGCGCGCTGGATGCGTTCCTGTTCGCGCTGGGCATTCCCAACGTGGGCCGCAAGACCGCCAGAGATCTGGCCGACCGCTTCCGTTCGCTGGACGCGCTGAAGGCCGCGCCGCTGGAAGAGCTGACGGCCATTCCCGATGTGGGGGAGATCGTCGCCGCCAGCATCGTTGAATATTTCAGCTTCCCGGAGAACAATCAGATGATTCAGCGGCTGCTGGACGCGGGCGTTTCCCCGGTTTACGAAAGCGCGGTGCAGTCCCACGCGCTGGACGGCATGACCATCGTCGTCACGGGCACCCTGCCCACCCTGAGCCGGGACGAGGCCGAGGCGCTGATCGCCGCCCACGGCGGCAAGCCCTCCGGCAGCGTCAGCAAAAAGACGGCCTACGTTCTGGCCGGAGAAAAGGCCGGCAGCAAGCTGGCCAAGGCCGAAGCGCTTGGCATTCCCGTCATCGACGAGGCCCGCTTCCGGGAAATGATCGGAGAGTAAAAGATGATTTTGCAGGGGAGGGACTTCTTTTGCAAAAGAAGCCCCTCCCCTGTACCCCTCCCAAGAAAACTTTTTTGGGAAGGAATCTATGTTCGGGAGGACTTTCGCCGCCGGGGCGTCGCCCGTGAGCTGCTGGCTGCCTGCGAGCAATGGGCGCGAAAACAGGGCTGCCGGGAGTTCGCCAGCGACTGTGAACTGACCAACCGGGAAAGCGAACGGTTTCACCGGGCGCTGGGCTTCGGGGAAGCCGGGCGCATCAGCTGCTTTGTTAAAAAGCTGCTGCGAGAGGAGGAAGAGGTTTGATTCGGCCTGCCATTCCTGAAGACGCTTCCCGCATTGCGGAAATTCTGGTGTTTTCCAAGCGGACGAACTACCGCTCTATTTTTCACAACGACGCTTACAGCTTTGGCGAATTGCAGGTGCTGCCGCTGGCGCTGGAGCTGCAAAGAGATACGGCCCTGCTGTCCGAATACTGGGTCTATGACGATGAATTTGTCAAAGGGCTGGTGCGAATCTCCGGCGAAGAGATCGTCCAGTGCTATGTGGATGTTTTTTTCGTCGGGCAGGGGATCGGCGGCGCGCTGCTGGATTTTGCCTGCGAGCAAAGAGGCGCGTGGTTTCTCTGGGTATTGGAGAAAAATCCGGGCGCGCAGCGGTTTTACCGGCGGCATGGTTTTGCATTTACCGGCGAACGCCGCCCGGAACCGGAAACGCCGGAATTCCTGTTGAAAATGCAGTGGAAAAAGTGAAGCGGTTTTCCGGCAGCATAGTGCCTCTCCCCTCCGCATAGGCTGTACAGGCCGCGGAAGGGGGGAGGCACTATGCTGTTGTCGTGGATCTGGCTGGGAATGATGGCCGCGTCGCTTTTGTACGGCTGCCTGACGGGCCGGGCGGGGGCGCTGCTGCCCGCCGCGCTGGACGGGGCTTCGTCCGCCGTGAGCCTGAGCCTGCGGCTGATGGCGGGCTATCTGTTTTTCTGCGGCCTGATGGAGATCATGAAGGAGCTGTGTTTGCCCGAAAAGCTGGCCCGGCTGCTGAGACCCTTTCTGCGGCTTTTGATGCCCACCCTGAAAGGCGAAGAAGCCCGTCAGGCGGTAACGCTGAATCTGACGGCCAATCTGCTGGGGCTGGGCAACGCCGCCACGCCTACCGGGATCGAAGCTGTTCGGCAGATGGACGGGGAGCAGGAACACAATCCGAGGGTGCGTCACGCGCTGTATATGCTGCTGATCCTGAACGCCACGGGGCTGCAGCTGTTTCCCACCACGGTGCTGACCCTTCGGGTGGCGGCGGGCTCTGCCCAGCCCAACGCCATCCTGCTGCCTACCCTGGCCTGCACGGCCTTTTCCACGCTGGTGGGTGCGGGACTGGGGCTTTTGTGTTATCGCCTGAGCGGGCGCCGGGAGGGACGGAAATGAAGACGCTTTCCGATCTGCTGCTGCCGGTGCTGATCTTTGTCCTGCTGCTGGCCGCCGGCTGGAAACGGCTGGACGTGCTGGAAGGCTTTGCGCGAGGAGCCCGGCAGGGCATGGAGGTGGCGGTGCGGGTGCTGCCCAATCTGGCCGGGATGCTCTGCGCCATCGCCCTGATGCGGGAATCGGGCCTGCTGGGGCTTTTGTGCCATGTCTGCGCTCCGGCCCTTAAGCTGCTGGGCCTGCCCGCTCAGGTGGCTCCGCTGGTGCTGGTGCGGCCCCTCAGCGGGTCGGCCTCGCTGGGGATGCTGGAAGCTCTGCTGGAGCGCTTCGGCCCGGACAGCGCGGTGGGCATGACGGCCTGCACCGTCATGGGTTCCAGCGAGACAATCTTCTACACGCTGTGCGTGTATTTCAGCGGGGCGAAGGACAAACGGGCGGGCTATGCGGCTGTCTGTTCCCTTGTGGGAATGCTGGCCGGGGTCTGGCTGGCGGGACGGCTGCTCAACGGCGGCTGAAAGCCCTGAAAACTCGCGTTTTTCCATTGACAGCCCGGCAAAAACCGCTATAATAAAGAATATTCCTCGCAATGACCGGGAGAGTACGTCTTTCCCCTTCGCCATAAGAGAGCCGCGGCTGGTGAAATGCGGCGCGAAGGGCAGACCGAACATGGCCCGCGAGCGATCCCGTTCGATAGGTAGGGCGGGACGGCAGGCGCCGTTATCCGCCGAAGGCCGAAAGCCGTAAGTGATAAATCAGGGTGGTACCGCGAGTCTTCCGCTCGCCCCTTTTGCAGTGAAAACGCAGACGGGACGGGCTTTTTCATTGCCGGAAATTTCCGAAAACAACATCCGCCAGCCCGGGAAAAACAAGCCGCAGGGAAAACGGCCAGAAGGAGAGAAAGCCTCATGGAAAACCAGAAGAAGTACTACATCACCACGCCTATTTACTACCCCAGCGACAACCTGCACATCGGCCACGCCTATTGCAGCGTCGCCGCCGACACCGCCGCCCGCTTCAAAAAGCTGGAGGGCTATGACACCTATTTCCTGACCGGCACTGACGAGCACGGCCAGAAGATCGAGCGCAAGGCCGAGGCCAAGGGCGTGACCCCGCAGGCCTACGTGGACGAGATCGTGGCGGGCATCAAGGATCTGTGGAAATTGATGGACGTGGACTACAACGATTTCATCCGCACCTCCGACGAGCGTCATGTGAAGGCTGTGCAGAAGATCTTCCGCCAGCTCTACGAGCAGGGCGACATCTACAAGGGCAGCTACGAGGGCTGGTACTGCACCCCCTGCGAGAGCTTCTTCACCGAACTGCAGCTGAAGGACGGCAACTGCCCTGACTGCGGCCGCCCTGTGGAAAAGACCTGCGAGGAAGCCTATTTCTTCAAGCTGAGCAAGTATCAGGACTGGCTGATCCAGTATATCGAGGAGCACCCCGATTTCATTCAGCCCGCGTCCCGCAAGAACGAAATGATCAACAACTTCCTCAAGCCCGGCCTGCAGGATCTGTGCGTCAGCCGTACCTCCATCCAGTGGGGCATTCCGGTGGACTTCGACCCCAAGCACACCGTGTATGTGTGGCTGGACGCGCTGACCAACTACATCACCGCGCTGGGCTACACCACCGATCATGACGAGCTGTACCGGAAGTTCTGGCCCGCCGACCTGCATCTGGTGGGCAAGGAGATCATCCGCTTCCATACCATCATCTGGCCCATCATCCTGCATGCGCTGGGTCTGCCCCTGCCCAAGCAGGTGTTCGGCCACGGCTGGCTGGTGCTGGACGGCCAGAAGATGTCCAAGTCTCTGGGCAACGTGGTGGACCCCGTGGTGCTGTGCAACCGCTACGGCAGCGACGCCATCCGCTACTTCCTCATGAGAGAGATGCCCTTCGGCAGCGACGGTCAGTTCAGCTACGAAGCCCTGCTGAACCGCATCAACGCCGATCTGGCCAACGATCTTGGCAATCTGGTCAGCCGCACCGTGGCCATGGTGGAAAAGTACTTTGACGGCGAAATTCCCCAACACGGCCAGTGGAACGACGTGGACAAGGCCCTGATCGCGCTGGCGGAGAGCACCCCCGACAAGGCCCGTCAGCATATGGACGAGCTGCAGTTCTCTCTGGCCCTGCAGGACGTCTGGCAGCTGGTGGGCGAGTGCAACCGCTATATCGATGTGAACGCGCCCTGGGTGCTGGTAAAGACCGACGAGGGCAAGGAACGGCTGAAAACCGTCCTGTATGTGCTGTGCGAGTGCATCCGCATCGTGGCCATCCTGATCGCGCCCACCATGCCCCGCACGCCCGCCCGCATCTACGAGCAGCTGGGCATTGCCGAAGGCGAGCTGACCGGCTGGGAGTCCGCGTCCCGCTTCGGCCTGCTGCCAGCGGGCACCAAGGTGCAGAAGGGCGAGGCGCTGTTCCCCCGCATTGACGTGAAGAAGGAACTGGCGGACATCGTTCCCACCCCCAAGGCGGAAGCGCCCAAGGCTGAGGAAAAGAAGCCTGCCAAGACCGCCAAAAAAGAAGAAAAGAAAGAGGAAAAACTGCCCGAGGGCATCATCTCCATCGATGATTTCGCCAAGGTGCAGCTCCGGGTGGCCCGTATCCTGACCGCTGAAAAGGTGGAGGGCAGCGACAAGCTGCTGAAACTGAGCGTGAAGCTGGGCGAAGGTGAGCCCCTGCGCACCGTGGTCAGCGGCATTGCCAGGTTCTACACGCCCGAGGCCATCGAGGGCCGTCAGGTGGTGCTGGTCAGCAACCTGAAGCCCGCCAAGCTCAAGGGCATCAAGAGCGAAGGCATGATCCTGTGCGCCTCCGACGCGGAGGACAAGGTGCTCAAGCTCTGCACTGTGGAACCCGGCATGGAGGACGGCGCGTACATCCGCTGAACGATATGATGAATTTGCTTGATTCCCATTGCCATCTGGAAGACGAGCGCTTTCAGGGCGAGGTGGAACAGGTGCTTTCCCGCATGGCGGCGGCGGGCGTGAACCGCTGCATCTGTGCGGGAAGCGATCTGGATTCCAGCAGCCGCATCGTGAAGCTGACCGGCGAACACGCCCCCATTTACGGCATGGTGGGCGTGCATCCGCAGGAGGCCGACGGCTTTCGGGAGGAGCAGCTGGACGATTTCGCCCGGTGGCTGCAAGACCCCAAGATTGTCGGCGTGGGCGAGATCGGGCTGGATTACTACTATGAAAATTCTCCCCGGGAAAAGCAGAAGGAAGTGCTGCTGCGGCAGCTCCGCTTCGCCCGGGAGCAGAACGTGCCGGTAGCCTTCCACATCCGGGACGCTCACGGCGATATGCTGGAGCTGCTTCGCGCCCGCAAAAGCGAGCTGCCCGCCGGGGTGCTGCACTGCTTCTCCGGCAGCGTGGAGACCGCCCGGGAATATCTGAACATGGGCTTTTATCTTTCCTTTGCCGGGCCGGTCACGTTCAAAAACGCCGCCCGTCTGCAGGAAGTGGCCCGCTTCGTGCCCGACGACCGTTTTCTGATCGAAACCGACAGCCCCTATCTGGCCCCTGTGCCCATGCGGGGCCGGCGCAACGAACCGACCTACGTGCAGTATGTGGCCGGAAAGCTGGCCGAGCTGCGGAATAAGCCCCCCGAAGAAATCGCACAGACGGCGACGGAGAATACCTGCCGTCTGTACGGAATCGCGCTGTAAGGCGCGTTTTCAAGGAGAACCGAAAAGGAGCTTTCCCTTTGATGCAAGTACGTCTGACCACGGAAGCCGATCTGGAGCGGGTGATGGAAATCTACCATGGGGCGCAGGCCTTCATGGCCGCTCACGGCAATCCTACGCAGTGGCGCGATTCTTATCCCACCCCGGAGATCGTCCGGGAGGACATTGCCCTGCAGCGGGGCTATGTGTGCGAGGAAAACGGCCATCTGTACGCCGCCTTCATGCTGCTGGAGGGGGAAGACCCCAACTACCGCCGCATTGACGGCGCGTGGCTGAACGACCTGCCCTATCAGACCCTGCACCGGGTGGCTTCTTCCGGCGAGCGGAAGGGCATGACGGATTTCATCGTTCAGTGGGCGCTGAAGCGCTGCCCGAACCTTCGGGGCGACACTCACGCGGACAATCTGCCCATGCAGCGGGCCTTTGAGCGCAATGGCTTCCGCCGCTGCGGCATTGTGTGGATGCAGGACGGCACAGAGCGCATCGCTTATCAGCGCTCCCCGGAGACGAAAGGCAAGCTGATCGTCGTCGCGGGCACCAATGCCTCGGGCAAGAGCGCACTGGGCGTGGAGGTGGCCAAGCGCTTCGGCGGCGAGATCGTCTCCGCCGATTCCCGGCAGGTCTACCGGGGCATGGATCTGGGCAGCGGCAAGATCACCCCGGAGGAAATGCGGGGCGTGCCTCATCACCTGATCGACGTGGTGGAGCCGGGCGATTTTTTCTCCATGGCGGATTTTCAGCGGCTGGCTTATGAGGCCATCGACGATATTCTGGCCCGGGGAAAAGTCCCCTTTCTGGTGGGCGGTACCGGGCTATATGTGAACGCAGTGGCGGACGGGTATCAGCTTTCCGGCAAAATGCCCGATCTGAGCTATCGCCGGGAGCTGGAAAAGCTGACCACGGCGGAGCTTTACGCCCTGCTGATGCAGAAATGTCCACAGAGCGACGTGGAGCCCAACAACCGCAACCGGGTCATGCGGGTGCTGGAAAAGCTCCATGACGGCGACGACGCGGTTCCTACCAAACATCCTCGGTACGACTGTCTTCGCCTGGGCGTGACCTGGCCCCGGGAGGTGCTGGGCCGCCGCATCGACGAGCGCATGACCCGCCGCTTTCAGGAGGGCATGATTCAGGAGGTGCGCGGCCTGATGGAATCCGGCATCAGCGAGGAATTTCTACTGAAGCTGGGGCTGGAATACAAGCTCATCACTCAATATCTGACCGGCGCGATTCCCAGCGAGGAGGAACTGAACCGCCTGCTGGCCATCGCCATCAAGCAGTTTGCCAAGCGGCAGATGACTTGGTTCCGCCGGGACGGGGCCATTCACTGGCTCCGGATGGACGGTCAGCCGGTGGAGGAAGCCTGCGCACTAATCTCGGATTTTTTGGCAAAGTAAAGACAGGGGAAAGAGGAACGGTATGCAGACTTGGTGGATGAGTTCTTTTCCGATCCTGCTGATTTTTCTGATTCTTTTTCTGAACCGAAAGGAATCGACGAAATATCTGGAAACGAGAATCAAAAGAAGAAACGGAGATAACGAAATGCAGGAGCTTGCAAAGCGGTTTCTTGGCAAGGATGTGATCGCCAGCACGATCTCCTCGGGAACGGTGGACGGGATCCTGAAGGAAGTGGCGGACAACGCCATGGTTATTGAAAAGGATGGAAAGGAAACCATCGTCAATCTGGACTTTGTCATTCGGCTTCGGGAATATCCTGTGGGCAAAAATGGCAAGCGGAAGGCGATTGTGATGGAATAAACGGCTTTGACCTCCATGGCCTTCTCGTCGCATAAGGCGAACAGTCAAGCTGACCGGCTGTTCGCTTTTTTGTTTTCTTTTGTTGGAAAGGTCTCCCAAATGAGGCAAAAATGCGTCTTTTTGTTTACAAAAATGCAATATGTGCTATAATAGGCTTGGGTTCGTCTGAACTTTTTTTCGGCGCGACTCGCTTTGCCCCGGATGGGTTATCCTATTGCTGAAAGAAACTGACCGCTGTCATCAGGAGATGGAATATGAACGGAAATCGTATGAAATATTCTTCCACGCCCACCTACGGGATGCAGAAACGCTCGCCGCTGGGCAAGAAGCCTCTGTTTCAACCAAAGAGCGTTATGGGCCCCGATTTTGCCCGGGCGACCCAGCAGTCTACCGCCGCGCCAGCCGCCGACTTTTTTACCGCGCCGGTGCAGCAGCCCGCAGTGCCGGTACAGCCGGTCAATCCCATGCAGGCGGGGAGCGTTCCCTATGCGGCCGCGCCGTATCAGCAGCCCTTTGCGGGCGGCTATCCCATGGGCGGAATGACCCCGGGAACCATCCCGGTGGCGAATCCGTGGATGACGGCTTCCCCCATGATGCCCCAGCAGGGCAGCGGAAATCTTCCGCCGCTGGGCAACACGGTCAACCCTTTGCAGAGCAGCGGGTTTGGCGTTCGCTCCCAGGGCTTTGTGCCGCCCCAGACGGCGGCCGCGCCCAATGTGCAGCCCGCCGTTCCGGGGCCGATGGGCTATGCGCCCCAAACGCCCCTGCAGCCTATGAATCCGATGACGAACGTGGGCTATATGCAGTCGGGCGTGCCCTTTCTGAATCAGGGGACGATGAATTACGCCCCGGTGAATCCGGCCACGATGCAGCAAAACGCCGCGCCGCAAGCCGGTTTCATGCCGGGCACGCCCCAGAATATCCCTATGCAGGGCGGCGTTCCCCTGCCCGGCAGCGCCCAGCAGGGCGGCCATGCCCCGAAGCAGCGCAAGCCGCTGGATTTTAACCTGCTGTTCGGCATTTTCCTGTTTGGGCTGCTTCCGCTTCTGTTTGTGCCCTGCATTTTTGTTTCCAGCAGTCTGAACATCCTGCGCTACCTGTTCATCGGCCTGAGCGTGGCCGGGCTGGGCGTGGTCTGGTACCGGCAGATGTACTCTTCCACGATTCGGGTTGTGCTGTCCGTGGTATTCGTGGCGCTGAGCATCATCGCTCTGTCCCTGTCCATGCAGGGCGGACGGGATCTGCGTCAGACGGCTGCCGGCAGCGCAGTGCCCGCCAGCGCCCAGAGCACCCTTGCCCCCGATGAAAACGCGGTTCCTGCGGCGGCGGAGATCACTCCTACGCCCAGCCCCGAACCCACCCCGGTGAGCAAGCCGGAAGTCCAGCAGCGTCTGGAAACCTTCATGAACAACTGGGCGGGCAATCAGACTGAAGCCATGGCCAGCCTTGTGCAGCCCAGCTGGGCTTCCCAGCAGGAAAACGCCGCGGCTCAGCTTTTCCAGACGGTGTTGAATAACCGCACTCCCCTGAGCTACACCATTGAGGAAGTGGGCGGCACGGATGACGACACCAGCCGCAGCATCATCATGACCGCCACCATCGACAAGCACAATGGCAAGGATCCCAAGACTTACCGCTTCAATGTGCTGATGGTCAAAGAGGGCAACCAGTGGTACGTGGACCCCAATTCTCTGGCCAGCAATGACGAGCAGCAGACCGAGGACGTGGTGGTCAACTCCAAGGACAACGTGACCCAGACCGAGGCACCCCGCACCACGGTCAGCCCCGCCCCTCCCGGTAGCACGCTTCTGTATTACAACGCGAACGGCGGCCATTACTACCACATGGACCCCAACTGCAGCAGCATCAAGGAGGAATATCGTCCGCTGACGGACTCTTTCCCGTACAGTGAGCTTGCCTCGTACACCAATTCGTTAAGCCCCTGTCTGGTATGCGGCGCGCCCACATCGACGCTGCCTACGGACGCCCCCGCTGAATAACACAGAAGGAACGGTCTGACCATGGAAAAAACCAATGTAATGCGTCTTTTGGACGCAGCCAAGATCCCTTACGGTTCCTACGAATACGCCGCGCCTGATGGAGCCCTCAGCGGCGTGGAGGTGGCCCGCCAGCTGGGGCAGGAAGAAGAACGGGTCTTCAAAACGCTGGTGACGCAGGCAGCCTCGGGGAAATATTATGTATTTGTCATTCCCGTGGGAGAAGAACTGAATTTGAAAAAGGCGGCCTCCGCCGTCCACGAGAAGAAGATCGAGATGATCAAGAGTAAGGAGCTTCTGCCCTTGACCGGCTACATTCACGGCGGCTGTTCGCCCATCGGTATGAAGAAGCCGTTTCCTACGGTGGTGGACGAAACGGCGCAGCTTTGGGACACGATTATTTTCAGCGCCGGGAAAATCGGCTATCAGGTGGAGGTATCCCCGGAGAATTTAGGAAAGATGATTCCTTACACCTTTGCGGATGTGACGCAGGGGTAAGGGGAAGTCTTTCCAAAAGAAAATGAAAAAACCGCCGCTTCTGAAGAAATTCAGGAGCGGCGGTTTTTATATGGCATGAAGTTCGGGCAAATGACAGCGAAGGGCATGGCAGTGCGGGCCGCGCTGATCGTTTGCCCTGCGGGAAGTCCCCTGCCCGTGACGGTGTATGCCAATTTTGCCGTAAAAGCAAGGGATAAGGGATGCGGTTTCCATGGTTATCTCGCCAGCTTTGGTGCGTCCGTAGGCGCATACCCATTGCCCCGATAGGGCTCGACGCGCCGACTCCGGCGCGGGTGGTGGGGCTACCGCCCCGAGGGGGGAGTACTTTCTTTCGAAGCGAAAGAAAGTACCAAAGAAAGCCAGCGGCACGGCGAC
>ERZ827150.2843-NODE-2843-length-17838-cov-3.672440_pt1 | contig 17838 bp, 13 predicted proteins | sample MGYA00519779_ERZ827150 | MGnify/ENA primary metagenome ERZ827150 (study PRJEB31778, sample SAMEA3449267) | human gut metagenome | biome: human gut; feature: human-associated habitat; material: faeces | place: United Kingdom | collected 2010/2012 ...
GATAAACCGAGTCACCATCATTCTGATAATTCTTTGCAGCATTGATACCACCCTGTGCAGCGATAGAGTGTGCACGACGGGGAGAGTCCTGAATACAGAAATTCAATACATTGAATCCCATTTCAGCCAGAGAGGCAGCAGCAGAAGCACCCGCCAGACCAGTACCTACTACAATTATGTCCAAACGACGTTTGTTTGCGGGATTCACCAATTTCTGGTGATTTTTATAATTTGTCCACTTCTCAGCCAACGGGCCTTGAGGAATTTTAGAATCTATTTGAGTCATAATGTTTTATTTTCAAATTGAAAAAATAATATCCGAAATTAAGCACCTACACCGTTCAGGTAGAAGATAACTGTGATAACAGCGAATAAGCCACAAATAATAGTGGCAACCCATTTAGAGATACATTCCCAACGGCTTAACCAAACGGTATTGTTCCAGCCAATTGTGTGAATCGCAGACCAGAAACCGTGAGTCAGGTGAAACCACAGAGCAACGAACCAGATCAGATACAACACCGTATTCACAACATTGCCCTGGAAGTAGAAATTGATAAACGCTGCACCATCCTGCGGATGAATGTCACCATGAATACCTGCCAGTTCGGCAAACATCATGTTGTACCAGAACTGAGTAAAGTGCAGAACCATGAACAGGATAACGATCACACCCAAAACAAACATGTTCTGAGATGCCCACTCAACCCCTTTCGGGCGAGAGTTCAACGCGTAACGGTCGTTACCACGAGCCTTGCGGTTCTGTACGGTAAGCATCCATGCGTACACGAAGTGAATCACTACACCAGCCGCCAATACAAGTGTCGCCGCAACCGCATACCAATTCGCGCCAAGCAAAGAACATACCAAATTGTAAGCTTCGCCTGAGAATACTGCCGCCACGTTCATTGACAGGTGGAACAATAAAAACAGAATTAGGAAGAGACCTGATATACTCATTATCAGTTTCCTTCCAATAGAAGAATTAAGTAACCACATAAAGATGATAATTTAAGTTATTTAATCGTATTAAAAAATCCTTATTTTATCGCGAAAATAACCCAAATCCCTTGTTTGAGCAAACGATTAAAGAATTATTTCTGTAATCTTTGGCAATAAATTTAAGGGGAGCTCTTTAGCGAACGAATTGTTACCGAGGCCTTGTTTTAGGCCGTTTCCGGATCGTTTGTTGTTGGTGGGGTGGTTTTTGTAATAATTGGTTATTCATTTTGGGTATCGCCAGGAGGCTCTATTTCTTTAGGGTTGTTCTATAAGCCTGAATGATCAGCTTTTCCGATAAATTTTTAGTATCTTTGCGGGCGTTTCGCCGCCAGGGATGAATAGATTCATTAGCGGCGTGATTGTTCGATATGAAACGATTATAATTTTATATTTATGGCATTACAATGTGGTATTGTCGGACTGCCCAACGTGGGAAAGTCCACGCTTTTTAATTGCTTGTCGAACGCGAAAGCGCAATCGGCGAATTTCCCTTTTTGTACGATTGAGCCAAACGTGGGCGTGATTACGGTGCCCGATGAGCGCCTGAACAAGCTTGCGGAGATAGAGCACCCGCAACGGGTGATCCCGACGACGGTCGAGATCGTCGATATCGCTGGATTGGTTAAAGGAGCCAGCAAAGGTGAGGGATTAGGAAACAAGTTCTTGGCCAATATTCGTGAGACGGACGCGATCCTGCATGTGTTGCGTTGCTTCGACGATGATAATATTGTTCACGTGGATGGATCGGTTGATCCGGTACGCGACAAGGAGATTATCGACCTGGAGTTGCAGATCAAGGATCTGGAGACGGTGGACAGTCGTATCGCCAAGGTGCAGAAGCAGGCGCAGACAGGTGGCGACAAGCAGGCGAAGATCGCTTACGAGGTGCTTTGTAAATATAAGGATGCTCTCGAACAGGGAAAGAGTGCCCGGACGGTCTCTTTCGAAACGAAGGAGGAGGAGAAGATCGCTCACGATCTGTTCTTGCTGACAAACAAGCCGGTGATGTATGTTTGTAACGTTGATGAGGCGAGCGCCGTCAATGGAAACAAGTATGTCGAGGCGGTTCGTGAGGCCGTTAAGGACGAGAACGCCCAGATTCTTGTGGTAGCCGCCAAGATCGAGAGTGAGATCGCTGAGTTCGAGACCTATGAGGAGCGTGAGATGTTCCTTCAGGAGATCGGTCTCGAGGAGTCGGGTGTTAACCGTTTGATCAAGTCCGCTTATCGCTTGCTCAACTTGCAGACGTTTCTGACTGCCGGTCCTGATGAGGTACGTGCCTGGACATTCCATAAGGGTTGGAAAGCGCCGCAATGCGCGGGCGTGATCCACACCGATTTCGAGAAGGGTTTCATTCGTGCGGAGGTAATCAAATACGAGGATTATATCGCCTATGGCTCGGAAGCAGCCGTGAAAGAGGCTGGCAAGATGAGTGTCGAGGGCAAGGATTATGTAGTGCAGGATGGCGATATCATGCACTTCCGTTTTAATGTCTGATAATTTCTGAGATAAAGGTTTGGAAAAGGCAGAAGATCCACCAACGGGATCTTCTGCCTTTTTGTCTATTTTTATTCCACTGCAGTGAAAATTCCAATACACAGCAGTGGATTTTTAATTCTACTGCAGTGGAATAAAAAATGCTCTGTTATGTGCCTTCCGCGCACGTACGTACTTGTCGCCTTTTACATACGTATGTGTAGGTTTGTGCGAGCGGTCGTGTCGCGTCACACAATAGTACGTGTGAGCCTACACGTACTATTGTGTGTTTGTCCTTAATTTTCCTATGAAGGTAATACAATTGTCATCTTCCGTGATCTGGTTATTTAATTCCTTTATTTTTAGGACCATACTGGATGTAAGTTGATCTTTTTTTGCTAAGGCTTGATCCAATTGTTCTTTCAGTTCATAAGGCTCCATGATGGCAGAGAAATAGCCTCGGTCGAAATAACATTTAGACGGTCCATCAATATTGCCGAGCATATTCCATTTCAGATTTACGAAGCAGCCTTTTAGGCTATTCTTGTCGATGAGTATGCGGGGAAAGTTGGGAAATGCGTTGTTCCAAGAAGTCTGCGTGTACCAAGTGACTAGGAAATAATTAGGTAACTCTACGAAATAATGGCAGATCGGCTCGTTGGTTTTTGTGGTAAGGACTGGACGCAAGAGGTTCGATCCTTTGTCGTAATGATAAAGTGTGTCTTGCGAGGCTACGCAGTTGTGAAGATAGAAATCGATTGTTCCCGGAGTGTTGAGGGATTCCTTGATCTCGTTGTCGTATGTGCTTGGGATAATCAGGAAAGGGCTGGAAGTCGGGAATTCCTTAAGGCTGTTTCCTTCGAGATCCTGTGTCCAGATTAAGGCGGTTGGTGTATCTTGGAAGGGAAGGCAGAGGATCGTGACAGTCTTGTTGTCCGGGTTTATCAGGAATCGTCCCTTATGTGTCGTATAGGCTAAGGGGATATGTTTTTGTGGGTGTCCCTCGAGGTCGAAAACCAGGATCTTATTGGCACGAAAAGGTAACAAGTAGATCCGGTTGTTTGTCTCATCCAAAAACATGTCATAAATTCCTAACGTATATTCATCAGGACCTTGACCAATGGAGGAGATCTGGGTAATGTATTTCCCGTTTCGGTTGTAGAGCTTACATGCGCCTGCCTTAAAAGAATTTATCAGGAGATAATGGTCGCTTATGGCTATGCGTGTGTCTTGTCCGGCAGCAGTCAAGGCCTCGTCGCTGTTCTCCAGGCGGATGATTTGGAAGGAGGAGAGCAGGACGCTGAGTGGAATATTGAATGTGTCTTTGACGGTGGAGATATCTACTTCGGTCAGTGTATTCCCTTGAGATTCGACGGATCGTGCGATGACCGGAAGATCGTCGAGGGTTAATTTTCCTGAGGTCTTTTCTTGGTTGTTCTTATTTGAGCAAGCCAAGCAGAGTGTGAGGATAAGGAGGAGGTAATAATGTGCTTTCATGATAGGAATTTTTCTAAGATTTAACGAATTGACAAATATGTCGTTGCGAAAATAGAAAAAAGATATGTGAATATAGAAACAACATGATGCACATTTCTTTTGGTTGAGATTAATTGGGCAACTAAGAGAAAATATCTAATTTAGCCCGAATCAATCATATACCATGAGCACATGAAAAAGAGTTTTAGTTATTTACCGTTGGCGTTGGCGCTGATGGGCGGTATGGCTGCCTGCCAGCGATCGGGCGACGCGATCCGTCTTGAGCCGTTGGGCGATTCCCTGACGGTTGTCCATGTTGATTATCCCGCGAGATATTTGTTGTTGCCTATTCAGGAATCGAGTCCGGAAGGGTTGGTGAAGTTGGATAAGGGCGATCCTGCCGATATGGCGATGGATGTCCGTCTGGCGGTTGATAGCGTGGATTATTACGTCCCGTTCGAGCTTTCCGCGACGGATGGTGAGGCGAAGGTCGTTATCGACGGGGTGCCTTCCGATGCTATCTGTTGGAGCCGTCTGGCGGTTTCCGATACGTTCGATACGCGTAATACCGATCTCTATCGTCCGATTTATCATCACACGCCGCTTTATGGCTGGATGAACGACGCCAATGGTTTGGTCTATAAGGATGGGGAATATCATCTCTATTTCCAGTATAATCCCTACGGGTCGATGTGGGGCAACATGCACTGGGGCCATTCGGTCAGCCGTGATCTGGTCCGTTGGGAGCCGTTGCCGCCGGCGATTGCCCGTGATACGTTGGGGCATATCTTCTCGGGCAGCTCGGTGGTCGACCACCTGAATAGCGCCGGTTATGGCAAGAATGCCTTGATCGCCTTCTATACCTCGGCCAGCGATCGTAACGGGCAGATCCAATGTATGGCCTACAGCACCGACAACGGGCGTACTTTCACGAAGCATGAGGGGAATCCGGTGCTTACGCCGTTTGATGGGTTGCGGGATTTCCGCGATCCGAAAGTGTTCTGGTATGAGCCGGAGCAGAAGTGGTACATGATCGTCTCGGCCGACAAGGAGATGCGTTTCTACGCTTCTGCCAACCTGAAGGATTGGGAATACCTGAGTGGTTTCGGCGAGGGTTATGGCGCCCAGCCCAACCAGTTCGAGTGCCCTGATTTCATTCAGCTGCCGGTCGATGGCAACGCGGATCGCAAGAAATGGGTGATGATCGTGAATGTCAATCCGGGTGGCCCGTTCGGTGGCAGCGCTACGGAGTATTTCGTGGGCGATTTCGACGGTAAGACATTTACGTGCGACAGTAAGCCGCAGGTGGCCAAGTGGCTCGATTTCGGAAAGGATCATTACGCGACGGTCTGTTTCTCGAACACGGGAGACCGCGTCATCGCCATGCCTTGGATGAGCAACTGGCAATACGCCAACATCACGCCGATCCGGCAATATCGCGGGGCGAATGGTTTGCCGCGTGAGTTGTCGCTTTATTCGAAGGATGGCGAGATCTATATGGCGGCCGACGCGGTGGACGAGCTTCAGTCGCTGAGGAAGGAGACACGTGAGTTGGGCGATCTGACGGTCGACGGAAGTTATCTGGTGAATGAGATCCTGCCTGATAATGAAGGGGCTTATGAGTTGGAGATGACAGTCGTTCCGGATAAGTCGGGTATCGCTGGCCTCGAGCTGGCCAACAGCAAGGGCGAGCGGACGATGGTTTACCTCGACCTGGCCGCCAAACGGGTCGTGATGGATCGTACGGAGAGCGGTCTGACGGCCTTTGGCGAGCGGGCGACGCCTCATGTCAAGGAAAATCACGACCGACGGAAGACGACGGCGGTCAATTATGTGAACGATTTCGCGTTGGGCACCTGGGCACCGCTTTCCTTGTGTGAGGGAAAGGCCTATCGCCTCCATCTGTTTGTTGATAAATGCTCGATGGAGCTTTTCGTGGACGATGGCCGTGTAGCGATGACCAACCTGATCTTCCCGACGGAGGTTTACAACCAGTTGCGTCTCTACACCGAGGGCGGTACGGCCCAGGTGAAGGGGTTGAAAATCCATCGACTGGCCATTTAAAGGGCTTTGAAGAACGTGCGAAATGGGATTTCCGTCCGGAAATTCCATTCCGCGACACTCGCGAAGCGGGAAATCCGTCCGGAAATTCCATTTTGCGGCACTTGCGAAACGGGAAATCCACCCGGAAATTCCATTCTGCGGCACTCGCGAAACGAGAAACCCCGCCGGAAATTCCATTTTACAACACTCGCGAAATGGAATTCCCGGCGGGGTCTCTTATTTTGCATCGTTTCCGGACTCGGCTTAACGTCGGCGAACGCTACGCACCGGCGTTGACGAACGTTCCGGCTTCGGCGCTTTTACCGTTTTGGTTTTTGGTGCCTCTTCCTGCTTTACGCCCTCGTCCTTGCTTTTCCTTGAGCTTTTCTTACTCTTCTTGGTCTCTTCCTTGTCCGCGGCCTGTGCGGTCGTATCGGGCTGGAACCAGAGCGACTTCTCGAAGGCTACCAATTGGTTCTCGATCCGTTCCTGCTCCTTTTTCAGCGAGTCGGGTGTCGGGCAATAGGCCTGCAACGGCTGGTTCAGCAAGTTTTGTGTCTTGATGATATCGCCCTTGAACATACGGCGGCGGAAATAGTCGTCCATCGTGAAGGTCATCGCGTTATTGATGTTCGAGGTCATGATGTAGGCATTGCTGATGTAGGGGCGGATATTCTCGTAAGGCAGCCAGAACATCGGCATCGTCGTCTCGCCCATGTCGCCGACCGAGGTCAGGATCGGGCAGATGGCCAGGATCTTCACGTCGAACATGGAGTTGTTCTGGTCGAAATACCAGGCCTCCTTCACGTAGAGCGAGCGGACATCGGCCGAGGGGATATCGCTCTCGTTGATCACGAATCCCGGCTCCTCGCCCCGCTTGCCGGGCACCTCCTCGTAATAGATATGGAAGCGGTCGAGCATCTCCTTGAAATTGACCAAGTGCTCGTCGGTGAATTCCTCGTAGCCATCCAGGTACTCATAGGCCTTGATCTTGTTCTCGCCCAGCAATTGGAAGATGGTCGAGAAGAGATTACGTTGCCCGTTGATGGATTGCGTCGGGTAATAGAGTGGCGCGTTCTGCTCGTCGACCAGGTTGAGTTGGCGATAGATGACACGTGTCCAACGGGCGTTGCCGATCTCTTGCGTCAGCCGCTCGTTCAGGTCTTGGGCCCGTACGGTCAGGTCGGGCGTGTCGCTCTCTTTCTGGTCGTTCCGTTCGCCCCTCGAGGCTTGCGGCGAGCGCCTTTGCTGGTTGTTCCCGTTCCCTTCCTGCGCCATCGCCGGCAGTGAGGCGAGGAGAGAGGCGGCCATAATAGCGATATAATAAATGTGTCTCATAAGCGATCTAATTTACGATAACTTCAATGGTCGGGATCGTGCGCTCGATGCCGTCAGGACCTTTAGCCACGACCCGGGTAATATAAAAACGTTTGCCCCTGCTGAGGCGACGGATATAGTCTTTCTGTCTTTGCGAGAAGTTGGTACCCTCGGCGACCTCGGGAATGGCGTTACCCATCGAGTCGAAGAAGGTCAGCTCGAACCGGACAACGGTATATTTGACATTCAACAGGTCGTCGTCGATCGCGGCCAGGATACCGTCCGCCTCCACAAGGTTACGCTTGGAGATCTGTCCGCCCCGGAACTTCCTCATGTTGCCGTTCTCGTCCTTATACTCGATGTAGGGCAGAGGATCAGGCAGCGCGCGCACCCGGAAAGAGGTCTTGGCCATCTCGACGTTGCGGCCGTCGCCCATGCGGGCATTGACTGTGATGATCGCCTCCGTGCCCACTTTCGTCGGGCGGGCCTCCCACGTATCGCCCTTGCGTGTCAGGGTACCGTTGGTCATTGAGGCGGTGACGTTACCGCTTGGGACGCCCGGCACGGCGATCCGGATCGGGTTGGCGATACCGGCATACAAGACATTCATCAAGGTCGGAGCCACTGTCGCGCTCGGTTCGGTGACGAAATACTCGCTCTCAAACTCCCGTCTCATGAAGCTTCCGTCGCTGTTGGGCATCTCGATATAACCCTTGATCGGGAAGGTTCCCGTAGAGCCCGTATTCACGGTAAACAAGCCGTTATTCTCTTCCGGCAGCTCCTTGCCGTTGACAAAGATGCGTGGCCGTTTCGTGGAATCGACCGCCGACAGCGTGATGTTCGCCTTGTATTGGCTTCCCCGCATGACGATCTGGCTTTGCGGGATAACCTGCGCCGTAATCTGGTTCACACGATAGTCGCCCACGTCTACGTTATTGAGCAGGGTTGAGAGAACCTCACCCTCAACATAACGGATATCGCTCTGTATCTTGGTCAGCAACGTGATGGCCGCCGCGACCGGCATATTCTCGAACAGGGCCGTTTCCCATGTACGGATATTCAGGCCCGGCTTGTGAGGCGGAGTCGTACTCAAGTTCGCCTCCAGGACCTTCGTCTTGGTGGAGTCGTCGATGAAACTGCCCATCCAGATCCTGTAGTCGTCGATGGCTTTCCGCAGCTTCGGTCCCTCGCCGTTGAGCGGTCTCAACATGACACGCGACGCGGCCTCCAGGTCATCCTTGTGCTCGATGTTGTTGACGTCGCCATTCTCGCCGTCCGCCAGCTTGACGATCTGCACTTTCAAATCCTGGATATAGTTGTAAAGGCTGTCTGATGCCTTTTTCACCATCCTTCCTTTCATGGCCCATTCGCCCACCTTCTGTGGGTTATCCTTGAAATAGGCCTCCAGCTCATCCGCCACGAGCTGGTTGCGCTGGGATGAGTTGTCGATGGATTTCCTTAAGCTCCCTTCCACCAGCTCGAAGCCGTCGAGTACCTCCGACGAGACGTTCAAGGCCATCATGGCGATGAACACCAGGTACATGAGGTTGATCATCTTCTGGCGTGGCGAGTTGGGATTATTTGATATTCCTGCCATACGCTTTACTTAATCGGGTTGTTAGGATAAGGCGCTTGCTGGTAGCCATAAGGCTGCTGGTAAGTCGGTTGTTGATACATCGGCTGTTGCGGCTGCTGGTAGCCCATGTTGACCGTCATCGCCTGCAACAGGCGGGCGTAGACTTGATTCAACTCGGCGATCTGCCGTGTCATCTTCTCTGTCTCGGAACGGAAGAGTGAGCTGTCCATGACAGAGCCCTCATACATCTCGCGGATACGGTTCAAGCCGCTGTTGATGTGCTCAATCTGATCCATCTGGCTGGTGATGCTCTTCAGCTGTGCCTCATAAACCGCATTCAATCCGGAGATGTTGCGGTTCAGGATCTCCATCTGCTGCATGTAGCCTTGCGAGTTCGCGCTCATATTGTCTGAGCTGTCAGCGATATTCTTATAGGAGTTCAACAGGTTGCCAGAGACGTTGGTCAGCGAGCTGGTCACCTCATTGAAACGCTCCATGCTCTGCGAGATCCCCGCCAGTTGCTCCAGATATTTCTGGGTCGCCTCTGTCAGCTCTGCCATCTTGGAGATCTGCTCGGCCGCGCCACTCAGTTTCTTGATGCTCTCGGAGAGATTCTTCGTATCCTCCTCGGTCACGTTGACCGATCCGGCGATATTGATACTGCCTCCGCCTTGGATGTTCGTGTCGCCTGTCGCGTTCCAACCCGGATTGAATCCAGCGGCGCCATTAGGCGTATTGGCGTTGGCTCCCGTGGTCTGGATGCCTTTTCCGCTGCTGAAATCCGGACGGTCCATCGGGTTCTTGGATTTCAGGACAGGGAAGACATCTTCCCAGTGGTATTCGTTTGAGGGATGTTCGAACGCCGAGATAAAGAACACCATTGACTCCGTGATCATGGCGATGAACAAGATCTGGTTCGCGTAGGGCAGGTGCAAAAGCTTGAACAACGCGCCCAAGATGACGACTGAGGCACCCCAGCTGTATAAGAAATTCAATACACGTTTACCCTTCTCGCTGGAGAGGAACATTTCCAGCCTGTTTTTATATCTTCTATATTTTCCCATCGTGTGAAAAACTTAATTCGATTTATGATTCATGTTGCCTGTTATTTCCCTTTTGTCCGGGAGAAGCCGATCTGCGTCCGTACGCAACGGAAGCCGATGTAGGAGCGATTCTCGTTCTGGTATTCGAACGTGCGCATATCCGATCGGATGAATTGTGAGACATCCTTCCAGGAACCACCACGTACGACCTTCTTCTTCATGGCATAAGGATCGTTCTTGGCGGCGTTATAACGCAATTCCGGATTGATGTCGCTCATCTGGTTAGGACCGGACTCGGTGTAGGCGGTCGATGTCCATTCGGCAACGTTACCGGCCATATCGAAGAGGCCGAACTCATTGGGCGAGTAGGAGCCGACACGCGAGGTAATCAGGTGCCCGTCTTCCGTATAGTTACCCTTGCCCGGCTTGAAGTTGCCCAGGAAGCAACCCTTCTCGCTCTGCAGCTTGTCGGTTGCCCATGGATACTTGTTCTCGTTCTTACCAGCCCGTGCGGCATATTCCCATTCTCCTTCTGTCGGGAGGCGGAACGGCTCGATCGACATGCCTGCGGGGAAACTCAGCGATTGCTTGTAGAGATTGGTTCGCCAGTTACAGAAGGCAGAAGCCTGTTCCCATGATACGCCTACGACAGGATAGTCGTCGTAACCCGGATGAGAGAAATACATACGGGTATAAGGCTCATTATAAGCGTTCTTGAAATCGTTGACCCAACAATTCTCGTCGGGGTAGATATTGACGATGTAGGTATTCAGGAAGTCCCATTCGCTAGAGAGCGGTCGGGTGATGGTCTCGTTGATGATACGGCCTTCCTCATCGATATAGGCGGTATCTTTCGAGATCATGATCACCTCGTTCGGGTCGACCTGGATATCGGTGTTACGTACCCGGTCGGACGGATTTAACTGGTTTTTCCGGAGAGCCGCCGCCGTATAATCGTACCACTCATATTTATAGATCATTTGCTTGGGATCGAGTTTCTTTTCACCCGTCACCGGGTTGGTATAATAGACACTCTCGATCGCCCGCAACTCATCCTCATTGGCCTTTTTCCAGGGGATCGGGCGGCTCCAGTCCAAGTGAGGCGTAACGGGATCACCGTAACGGTCTTCCGTGATCTTGAAAAGGTCGTTGCCTCCATAAGCGGGATCAGCCAATCGCTCGCGGATGATGGAGTCGCGTACCCAATAGACGAACTGCCGGTATTTGGCGTTCGTGATTTCGGTCTGGTCCATCCAGAACGCGTCAAACGAGACCCCTTTCGTCTCGGGCATCAGTCCCCAAAGCGAATCCTTGTCCGCGGGGCCCATCTCGAACGCGCCGCGCTTGATCAGTACCATGCCATAAGGCGCCGGCTCGTTGTAGGCGGCCAGGCGGGCGCCGGTAACCTCTCCTCCGGCGTTACGGAGTGATTTCCCACACGAGGAGAGCGTGATCATTGTCACTAATACGAGTATTATTTTCTTCATATACTATAAAATGCGTACGCTTTTGTGTCGATTTTTTCCTGTTTTTGTTTTTTTCAATTTCAATGAATAACGGACGCATAACTCATGGCTTCCGCTTGTGGCTTGCCCAAGGGCCGTGATCGGGAAATCGTAGGCGTAACCGGCTTGAAATCGTCCGATCTTAACGCCGAAAAGGATGCCCACCGATTCGTTGACCCGATAGGAGACGCCCCCGTTAAACATCTTATTATATTCGAGCCTGGCGGTGATATCCGTGTGGAAACTTTGTAAGTCGGTCAACAGGAACACCGAAGGCTGTAACTCAAATAACGGATTTGGAAGCTGAATATTGTATCCGCCCATGAAATTATATGTGCGGCCAATGTAGCTGTAGGCGTTCTCACCGAGTTGGAGCTCCGGCTCGATCAGGTGCGCCATACCGATTCCGGCATAAAACTTTTTGTGCGTGTAAAAGAGGCCGAAGTTCATGTCGAATCCCATGCCGCTCACTTGCGAGGTAGGAATGGCCTCGTCTGTCTGCTGGTGATACTCGGACTCGACCATTTCGACCTTGCTACCGTCGAACGACTGGTTGACGAGGCCTATTTGGAAACCACCGCTGATGATACCGCCGAACAGTTTCTGTTTATAGGCGTATTGCAGTCCGACATGCGTATTCTGGAAAAGGCCGATCGACTCGGTCAGCAGGACGACGCCGACGCCATGTTGTGTCTTTCCCAATGTCAGGGGCATATCGGCCATCGCGAAGAAGGAGAGTGGTGCTCCCTTGATGCCCACCCATTCCATACGGGCCAGCGCCAGGATGTTGAGATCCTCAGTCGCGCCTACGGAGGCAGGGTTGTAGTAGGGTTTCGCCTGGAAATATTGACTGAGACGCACGTCGTATTGGGCTCGCGTAAGGCTTACGCAAGTCAATAATAATACGATTGTGAAAAGAAGGGGTCTTCTCATTTATTCGTCTCTAAATCGTTCTCTCTTTTCGCTGCTTAATATTTAACGGGGCAATCCGGATAAAATTGCGTGAATAACCTTCAGAAAAAAGGAATGCCTTGGCCTTTTTATAACAAAGAACGAGGTAGGAGGAAACTCCCCGCCACCTCGTTTATTCTTTTGCCGTTATTTAATCGTTTGGATTCAGGAGATGATCAATACTCTTCCTCGTTGAAAAAGAAGTCCTCCTTGCTCGGATAATCGGGCCAGATGTCTTCCATGCACTCGTAAATTTCTCCCTCATCTTCCATCTCTTGCAGATTTTCGATTACCTCTAACGGCGCGCCTGAACGTTGGGCGTAATCGATTAATTCATCCTTGGTCGCGGGCCAAGGCGCGTCTTCCAGTTTAGATGCTAATTCCAATGTCCAATACATAGCTATCAAATTTTAAATCGCCGAAGCGATAGGTTTTCATTTTTCTCGCGAAAATAGGATTTTATTTATTAAACGCAAGAAGAATCCCAAATAATTTCTTTCCCCTCATTCTTCAGGCATTCCTTGCGCGCCAGAACGAACAGGTAATCCGATAAGCGATTGATGAATACGAGTACCGGCTCCTCGACGGGATCGGTCTCGGCAAGGCGGTAAATCTGGCGTTCGGCCCGACGGCAGACTGTGCGGCAGACGTGCGCCAGAGAGGCGGAGCGACAACCGCCCGGCAATACGAAATGGCGCATCTTCGGCAACGTGCTGTCCACACGGTCGATTTCGCCCTCGATCCGGGCGATACTCTCGGGTGTTACCCGGCTCTCGATACGCAATTCGGTTGTTGACTGGTCGGTTGCGAGATAGGAGCCGATCGTGAATAGTTTATGCTGTACGAACGAGAGGAACTCCGTGTCGGCCGGGTCCTCGAGCGACGTGATCAGCAGGCCGATGAACGAGTTCAGCTCGTCGATCGTCCCGTAGCTTTCGATGCGTTGGTGCGCTTTCGACACGCGTTGCCCGCCAACGAGCGATGTCGTTCCCCGGTCGCCTGTCCCTGTGTATATCTTACTCTTTTCCATATGACAATATGTTTTGTTCCTGTTTTTAAAAATAGATCTTATAATTCCTTTTGTGCAATTTACGGTTGAAGACGGCGATACCGATGGTGCAGAGGTCGATCGTGACGGTCGGTTCCGATCGTTTGATCAGCCACTCCCAGTAGGTCATGCTTCTCATGTTGTCTCGCAAGTGCTCGACAACGAGCAGCGTTTGATCGTGAAAACGAGACAAGGCGATCTCGGTCGCCACCATGACATCGCTTGTTGAGTTGGCCGGGTCGACGACAAACAGATCGATCTTATCTATCTTGAGCAGGGCCGTTTGCTTGATGTAATCGCCCTCGCGCAACTCGATTGCCCCATGGCCCCAGCGCTCATAGACCTTAGAGGCATTCCGTGCCCGCTCGGGTTCCGGCTCGATGACGACGCATCGCGCTTTCCGCGAGTGATAGGTGAGGTAGAGAGCTGCCAGCCCGTCGTTCGAGCCCAATTGGACGACCTTTCTCGCACTGGCGAAGTTGGCCAGACGGAAGAGGAGCTTCCCCTCTTTGCCCGTGAGGTCGCGATGCCATTCGCCTTGTTGCGCCAGTTGCTTGCGGACAAGCTCGATATCGTCGTAGGCGTAGTAGCCTCGTCGTTCGCCAATCACTTGGGTGATCAGGTGATAGGCATAAGGCGAGTGAACGCCATAGCCCCCGTGGTGACGGAAGAAACGGTAGGCGCGGCAGAGTGTCGATTGGATGATTCCTGTTCTCATAACCCAAAGGTAAAAGCCTTTTATTAATTCTTGGAGATGTCCGGCCTTTATGGGTCAACAAGGAAGGACGATTGCCTTTTCCTTAATTGCCCGCTTGATTGGCGGGATATCTCCCTGGTTTAGCTTACGAATATCGGGTTTATTTTTTAGGAATGCAATTTTAGGCTCTCTTTTCATGCGGTTGGCTTGTTAATGGCCTGGAAACGGATAATGGTGTATCGGAAGTTTCACTGCAGTGTATTTTCAATCCCACTGCAGTGGGACTGAAAATGGACTAAATTGCCTTGAATTTTTGTTCGGAAGAAAAAGAATTTTCTTTCGAAGGGGATTGGAGTTTCCTTCGGACAAAATGATCGTTTTCTTCGGACAAAATTTGGGCCCTACCAAAAGAGGATATGAGGGGACCGCACGGAAAAATTTGGCGACATCTGTACCTGTTTGTCAACTTGAATCAGGGGCTAAAAATAATGAAGGCTACCCCATTTTTTATTCTGAGGTAGCCTTCATATTAGGAATTCACAGTGCTTGCGTGAATAATCAGAGCTTGTGGATCACCTGCATCAGCTGCTCGCCGAGGCCGATGGTATAGCCTTGCGAGACGAAGACGACGCGGTTGAAGGTATCGGCGATGATGAAGATCGGCAGGTTGTGGGCGTTGGTCAGTTTCATGGCGCTGACCATCTCCTTCTGGTTCTTGCCGTCGATGTCGATACCATAAGTGATGGTATTGGGCAGTTCGCCGAACTCCTTCGGATCAAAGCTCTTGAACCCTTTCTCGTCGGGGAAGAGAAGGACAATGCCACGGCCCCAGGCCTCGAGCTGATCCTTCACGGCGGCGATGTCGCGCATCGCGTGGTTGGTCGGCTCCTGGCGCGCGCCGAGGATAGCGACGATATAATAACCGCGTCCGGTGGTCGCGAGCAGGCTTGTCTCCTCGCCATTGTCGGCCCGTTTGAACTTATTCTCCGAGTTGAAGTTGCCGATAACCTGGATCTCGTCCTTGCTCTCGCGCATCTCGAGCTTTATCGGCGTGGTCTTGCCTGCCTCGACGTTGAAGAAGGTGATCTCCGCCAGGACACTACCTTTCGCCATACGGGTTCCGGTGACAAGCATATAATGGCCCTCATCGATATCGAGCGGCCGTTTCAGCATACCGGACCAAGTGCTGCCCAAGCCCATGTCGACGTGCGAGCCGCTTTCGAAGTTCAGGGTCTGCAGCGTACCTTCGGGCAGGATCTTGGCGATGGTGAAATGGCTGTAATATTTCGGGTCTTCAAGCGCCTTGATCGGCTTGTAGGAGGCAACGACCTTACCCTGCTTTGTGGTGACGGTTTGTGCCGCCTCGAAGTCGACGTCCATCCATTGCTCGTTCTTCAGGTCGAAATACTGGATCTTGCCGGCAACCGGCTCAACACGGGCGGGGATGCCCAGGCTACGGGCAACAGCGACGAAGAAGATGTTACGAGAGCCATTGTCTGCCACACGTGCCTTCCAGACGCCCATCGGCATGATGGGGATCCGTTGCGCGTTGAGGGCATTGTTGATGGTGATGTTGTTCTTAACCCATTCCACGAGAACAAGCGGATCGGCAACTGCTTTTTGGGCGATGGCCGCGTCGAAGTTCTCCTTGAAGAATTGTTTGTACGGCGTGAGGAACTCGTTACGGACACGCGGGTTCATCACGAAGTAGGTCTGGATCTCTTCCAGATCCTTATTGCCTTTCGTGTCGATGACAGGACTGTTCTTCAGGTGATCGTTGAGGACAGAGGCGGGCGTGTCGCGCAGGTCCTTGGCCGAAATGGCGCCCAGGAGAGCCATTGCCGCTGGATTCCCCTTATTCTCACGAAGGAAGCTCTCGATCTCCTGCCAGTTGCCACGGCTACCGATCAAATATTGCTCCGTCAGCTTAGGATCGGTACCCAATTCCTTCGCTAAAGCCTGAGCCTTTTCGGTGGTGTAGAAGGTAGCGACATAAGCGTTGCGGATCTCATCCTCTTTCAGGAGGCGTTGCGCGTTGGCCTCTTTCTGTTCAGGTGTCACCTCCGCTGGGATCGTGCCGTCGACCGGCGGAACGATATCGAGCGCGACGGTTTCCGTGTCGCCCGGTTTCTTGTTGAGGGCGATCGTTACCTCATTGTCCTTACCGAACGAGACCTTGCTGTAGCCGAAACGGCCATCCTTGCTTGCCCAGACCAGCATATCACCCTTACCGGCTGAAAGAGAGCATTTGCCCGCTGCGTCGGTATATTTGCGAGCCACGCTGTTGAACTCGGCGTAGTTGTAGATCTTGAACTCAACGAAGGCGCCCTCAACCGGTTGGCCTGCCTCGTCGGTGACGGTGATGTTAGCCTTTGCCGTTGGCGCGTAGTTGTCGATCACGTTGATCTCCGTATTGCCGTCGGTGTATTCCATGACCTCTTCCGGACCGTTATATTTTCCGAAAACCTTCGTGTGCATCAGCATACCACGATAAGCCGGGCCGTTGAACCAGCCGAGGTTCAGGACCGGTTCGGGCTCGCAGGCACCGAGGAAATACCATTTGCCGTTGACCCAGGCCTCGACCCAGGCGTGGTTATCGTCCGTATGCGCCCAGCGCGGCGTGTAGACCTGCCGGGCCGGAATGCCCACCGAGCGGAGGGCGGCAACCGTAAAGGTCGATTCCTCGCCGCAACGGCCATAAGCGGTCTTGACCGAGGCGAGCGGCGAGCTGGTGCGGGCGTCCGACGGGGTGTAAATCACCTTCTCGTGGCACCAATGGTTGACCTCGAGCACGGCGTCATAAAGCGAGAGCCCTTTCACCCGGTCTTTCAACTCTTGATAGAAAACCATACGGCTCTCGTCAAGATTCTCGTTGTTGACCCGGATCGGGAGCACGAAATGGCGGAAGATCATCTCGGGGATGCTGTCGCCCCAAGGCATCGCCTCGCGTGCCTCGAAAGAGGAGCGGACATTACGCAGGTAGAAGTCACCGCTGTAATCCGTGATGTCTCCGATGGGCATGTAGGCGTAGAGGAATGTCATGGCCTCCTTTTCTTGAGGCGTCATCGACTGATTGAATACTTCGAAAAGGTTGCCGTTTGGCAAGGCAGCCTGTTTCGCCTGGAAATCTTTCTCAACCTCGGCGCGGTAAGCGTCGTCGGTAATGAAATGCTGGGATTTGCCGCATCCTGTCCACAGGAAAACGAGCAGCAATAATCCGAGTAAATGTGTTTTGTTCATAGCGTAAATATGTATCTTTGCCAAAGATAGGCACTATCTGTTAAAACATCAAAAGTTCATTCTCTAAACTTGAAAAATTATCATGAGATTATTTGAAAACATGGAAGAGGTCTTGTTGGTGGGATCTGTTATCCTCTTCTTGAGCATATTCGCCGGAAAGGCGGGCTATCGTTTTGGTTTGCCCTCATTGCTCCTCTTTCTGGGCGTGGGCATGTTGTTCGGGTGCGATGGGCTGGGTATTCAGTTCAGCAGTCCTTCGGTCGCCCAGTTTATCGGTATGTTGGCCTTGACGATCATCCTTTTCTCCGGAGGTATGGATACGAAGGTGCGCGAGATTCGTCCGGTAGCGGCGCCAGGTGTTATCCTGGCGACAGTGGGCGTATTGATGACGATCTTCGTCACGGGTAGTTTCATCTATTGGATGTTCGGCTTTTTTGACCGTTTCGTGACGCTGACCTATCCTG
>ERZ827150.2853-NODE-2853-length-17810-cov-8.655139_pt1 | contig 17810 bp, 18 predicted proteins | sample MGYA00519779_ERZ827150 | MGnify/ENA primary metagenome ERZ827150 (study PRJEB31778, sample SAMEA3449267) | human gut metagenome | biome: human gut; feature: human-associated habitat; material: faeces | place: United Kingdom | collected 2010/2012 ...
ATTGAAAATTTGTGGCCACGGGACGGTTCTTGCCCTCTACCGCTGCGCTCAAAACGCATTTTCAACAAATGTTTCCGAATTGTTAAGACGCAAAAATAAGTAGAGAGTTCCGCTGCTCGTGTATGTTGATCGCCGTTTGCTCCGAACGAAGTTCCTGCCCCTGTTTGCGCAGCGGCGTTGACGGAAAGTCGGTATCACGTTCGGTCGGCTCATGAAATTTTCAAGGTGCAGCTCCCTAAAAGAAAAATACCGCCCACGCAGCATAGCGATGGATTTTGTCGGGTGAATCGGCGGCAAAATGAATCGGGTGTGTTGCGGGGCGGTTAATCTTTCAGGGATAATCCACGGTGAGGCAGCGTTCAAAATGAACACGACCACATCTTGTAGATGAATTTGAATCAATCCACAAAATCGGTGGGATTTGTGACAGAGAATATCATGGTTTGCAGGGTGCGTCAAGATGGTTTTGTGAAATTTATTGCGAGAAAGTGGTGATAGTAGGACTTATGTGAACACATTATGCCTATGCTACATCAAATTCTTTGGCGAGCATTACAAAATCTGCACAGCGGATTTGTGAATCCTTACAGAAGCTGAAAATAATCTGCTCAAAATTTGAGATGTGATGCAGAACGTGGTAGAATGAAAGCAAAACAAAAATTGCTTTTCAATCCAGTGAGATGAATACGATAGATAGAGGAGAAACCAAAATGGGCAATGAAACGAAAATCAATCCTTTTGCCAGAATCCTGAATGCGGTAACAAAAGTCAATCCGAATTTAGCAAGCCAGAAAGAGGAAACGGCATCGCAAACGGTAGTCAATTTAGAACTTGCGCAGGCGCATGAGATTGAAGCACAAGTGCAGGAACAGTTGCTGTTGGGAAAATATTCTGTGGTGAAACCGCTGGATGTTGTATCGGGTGAAGCTGATTTGTACTTGTGCAACTATCAAGAAAAATCGTATGTTGCAAAAATTTACCGCAGAGATGTTGCAATCAAAAGCGAAGTCATGCAGGCGTTAAAGGAAATCCAATCGCCGTATGTTGCGCATATGATTGATACTGGAATAGTCGATGGAAAAACGGTAGAGATTTTGCCGTACTATAAGAACGGGAGCCTTCAGGGTAAAAGGCTTTCGTACCAAGAGCTACGGGAAACTGTGATCCCTTGCATCAATGAAGCATTGAGAGAACTGCACAAAATCGGTGTGATCCATAAGGATTTGAAGCCTTCCAATATTATGCGGCTTGATAATGGTCGGGATGTTGCCATTATTGACTTCGGTATCAGCTCTGTGATTGACGATGGCAGGACAGTGCTTGTTACCAAAACCGGAATGACGCCAGAATATTCTGCACCAGAAACATTCCGCAGCGTTTTTCTGGAAGAATCGGACTACTACTCGCTTGGCATTACGCTCTACGAGCTGTTCTGCGGGCGCACTCCGTATGCGGGGATGTCAAACGATGAAATTACACAGTATATGTCCATCCAAAAGATTCCGTTCCCAGATGAGATGCCGAAAGCGCTGAAAGAACTGATTGCAGGACTGACATACAGTGATCTTGCCAACCGCAATGACAAGAAAAATCCCAATCGACGTTGGACTTACGAAGAAGTCTACAACTGGTGCAGTGGAAAATATCAGCCGATTCCGGGCGAGGCTAACGTGGAATCCAATACTGTCCGGATTCCTGCTTACAAATTCCGAGGTGAACTGTACACGGACACAACCGAACTGGTGCAGGCATTGGCCTCTGATTGGGACAATGGCAAAAAGCAGCTCTATCGTGGATTGCTTACCGGATTTTTCATGGCTTGTGACCCGGAAATTGCAGAAGCCTGCATGGACGCAGAGGACAGTGTAACAAAGCACGGTGAAAATGAAGATGTTGCGTTTTGGAAGCTGCTGTACAAAATGGCTCCCGGCATGAATGCTTTGTTCTGGAAAAATCAGAAGTACGAATCGCTGAATGCCTTTGGAACAGACCTGATGGAGAAGCTGCGTGGCGGTAATGTGGAAGAATGCCCTGTGTGGAATGAAATGCTGTCTTATGGTTTGATTTCTTCGTATATGAAGGCTCATAAGTTCAGCGAGGCACAGGTAAAAGGCGCGGAATCCATTGAATCTTCGGTGAGGCTGAATAAAGCAAATGCCAAAAAGATGGCACTTAATTATTATTTGTTGGCTTATCTGATTTCTGGAGACCGTGGATTTGTTCTGGCTGGTAAACAGTTTGATTCTATCGATGCGCTGGCAGAGCATATGAATACGCTGCTTACGAGTTCCTTTGATAAGTTCGATGTGTTCTGTAAAAATATTATCGGTATGGATAATTCTCTTGACCCGCAGTTTGAGGCATGGTTGATTGCACAGGGTAAGAGCAATGAGATTGAACAGTGGAAAAAGACGTTGCTATAAGTGGAGGATATCATAAGGTGGAAGCAGGAGCAGGATGTCTGTCATTTATTATAGGACTGATGATAATGGCTGGAGAGGTTCTTTTGCTATCTGGGGAACTATTTGGCGATTTGGCTGACAATGGAATTGCGTGGGTTTGTGCATTGCTGGCGATTGTCTTTGACATTGGAGTTGTAGTATTCTTAGTTAAAGCAGCAGTGACTACATCCAAGGAGAAGCAAGAGCAAAAAGAGCGAGGACACAAAAACGTATTCAAGATGAAATTTCAGAAATTGTAAAACGATATACAGTTGAGGATGAAGTGACGAAAAGTAATGTTCCCAGTATAACAGAAATTGACAATCCGCTTGTGGATTCGGAAGTGGTATTCTGCGTGAAAACTTACATTCGGGAAGCGGAGGAACAAGAGCAAAAAATTATAGAGTTAAGAAGTAAAATTCAGGAAATTTTGTACTGTAATGGATATGTGACAGATGAACGAAAACTTGAATACTTGAAAGAGAAAGAGCCTGAACTGAGAACGCTAAAGGAAGAACTGCTGGATGCACAGAAGCCGCAGGATAATCGAAAAATTGTTCTGAATGAAACCACTTCTCAAGAACTTGAAGACATTCGCAACTCTATTGTGGAGAGTGGGAAAAGCCAGAAAGTACGTAACATGGGAAATCTTGATTGGAAAACGGTAACAGAGGTGTCGATGCCCGTTGAGCTGAAATATTTCCGGTCTCAAACAAAACCTGTGATGTTACACTTGATGGACTACTGCTTTTACATCTTTTCTAAAACGATTCTGGTATTCACACTGGAAGGAAGATTTGTTACTGCGCTGCAAAGAAGCTGCTTTAGAGTGAACGTGCAACGTGACCGTGAACGAGCTTATTTTAATTTAGAGACTCAAAGCTATTCGAGCAATGCGGTTGGAACGGATTCCAAGTGCATTGATAAGGGTGAGGAACGGCACACCTGGCTCCATACTTGCAAGGATGGCAGTATGGATCTTCGGTATAGAAACAACTATCGAATCAATTATCGCTATGATACGATGGAATACGGAAGGATTCGTTTTTCGGTTGCGGATTTTATGGAAGAATTTAAGTTTAGTGCGGAGCAAGCAGTTTTGGCGGCAGAAAAAGCAGCAGAGGAAAATGAGAAGTATAAGGTTACACGAGAAAGCAATAACGAATCAAGCGTTATAAACTTGTTGCAACTGCTTGAACCATCCAGCAAATCGGCAAGAGAACTAGAAGAGCGATATATAAAATTAGATGTTCCCCAGAAAAAATACTGTTACATTGAAAGAAGTTGAACGCAATGTCTGGCCCGAAATCATCAAGATATACATTGACCGCTGCCCAGCGGAGAGCCATTGAAGAACAGCGCAGAATTGAGCAGGAGCGAAAAGAGAACTGTATCTGGGTGAAAAATACGCTTGGACAGATACAAAAAGAAAACAGCACGTTCGTTCGGGAACAGGCTGTTGCAAAGGAGCTTACTGCAAAAACTGGAAACGATCATGGGTTGCAGCGGTTGGTTCAGGAAATGCAAGAAACGGTTAAAAGTACTGTTGTGCTTGCTCAGAACGTGGAATCGAAGGATGCCGCCCATGTGAAAGTCATTTGCACGCAAATCAAGCAACGGCAAGCTGAAATTGCGCTGCTTCAACAGAAGATCCGGCAAGCGGCACAAGAAAATGACGAGGCACTTGGACGCTATTTTGGTGCCAGCATTGCGGACGCATTCTCTGCGAAAAATGATGTGTCGGATACTCCGGCAGAAGAAATTACTGATAGCGCAGATAGCCTGAAAACAAAAATTTGCGATGAGCTGACCAAAGTGCTGGATGCACAGTCGAAAATCTCAGATGACCTTTTTGCACGGGGAGAGCAGGCGAAATCTGCATTGGAAAAATTGCGGGATGAAGAACACTTGAAGAACTTTGAGGCTATTACTGTGATGCCACTGCTTGCTGATTGCCAAAAAGAAATCGTTGCGTATGAGAGGATTTTTGAGGTGTACTCACAGAGCAGAGCCTGCTATGAAGCACTGTGTTTGTCCGCAGAGGTTGAGCCAAAAGAAACGCGCTGCTGTCAGGCAGGGCTGGAAATGCTGCAAAAAGAGATAGAGAGACTCCAACGGCAGCTTGCAGAGGACGATGAACGAGCCTACATCAGCCAGAGCATTGACGAAGTGATGGCAGAAATGGGTTATGATGTGATCGGTCAGCGTCAGGTGCACAAAAAGAACGGACGGCACTTTACCAACGAGTTGTACGCTTACGAGGATGGAACGGCGGTAAACGTGACCTATGCCGATGACGGCAAAATCACCATGGAACTGGGTGGATTGGACACGGATGACCGCTTGCCGGATGCGGCAGAGGCCAAACAACTGTGCGAATCTATGGAATCTTTCTGCGATGATTTCTCAGAGATTGAAAAGCGGCTGGAAGCGAAAGGCGTGGTTTTGAAAAGTCGGATGGCACTGCTTCCTCCATCCGAAGACTATGCGCAGATCATCAACGTATCGGATTATGAAACAACTGCACCTATTGATACATTCAAGGCAAATAACAGACGCAGTAGCATAATGCAAGGTAAGGAACGGTATTTGAAGGAGTAAAAATCGATTATGGCAAAATTCAAGATTTGTCCATTTTGTGGGGCGAAAAACGCCCCTTCCCTGATGGACTGCGAGAACTGCTCGGCGGATTTGATGGGCGTTCGCATTATGGACGAAGACGATGAACCGAAACCAGAAACTTCGCCTTTGGAAGAACCGTCGAAGGTACTTGTCCGTATCTGCGATTGCGGGGCACAAAACCCATCCAACGCCCGCAAGTGCAGTGCCTGCGGAGAAGATATTTCGGATATCCTTCCAACAGAGTTGGAAGCAGCGCAGGAAAAGTATCGGTTGACCAGTCTGGACGGAACCTTTGCATACGACATTACAGAAGACGAGGTCGTTGTAGGGCGAGAACATGAACTGCAGTGCTTTCTGGCTGGAAAGAGCTATGTGAGCCGAAAACAATGCCGTTTTTATATGCAGGACGGGAAACTTTATCTGGAAAATCTGAGCAGCACCAATCCGACATTTGTGAATGACCAGCAAATTGAAAGTACGGTTGAGGTTAAAGATGGCGATGAGGTCGGTTTGGGCGGCTTCTGCAAAGATGGAAAGCGGCAAGAGCTAGCGGCGTATCTTCTGGTAAGGAAAATCTGATGTATATTGCACGAATTTTGTATCCGGTAGAAGTGCTGGGACCCGGAAAGCGCATTGGTATCTGGTTCTGCGGCTGCCCCAGACGCTGCGAAGGATGCAGCAACCCGGAATTGTGGGAGTTTCAGAAGCGGTATCAGGTGTCACAGGAGCGGGTCATGCAGATGATCCATAAAATTGCGGACCACTACCCGGTGGATGGATTTACCCTGACAGGCGGTGATCCGCTTTTTCAATTTGATGCCTGCATGAAGCTGATTCAGAAACTTAAAACTATAAGCCCGGATATTCTGGTATATTCCGGATATACATTTGATGAGCTGGTAGGAAAAGATTTGACCTGGATTTCGGTTTTGATCGATGGGCCTTATCTTCAGGAACGAAACAACGGGTGCTTTCTCCGTGGGTCGGACAATCAGAATATCCGGATTTTGGAGGAGCAACTGAGAGCAAAGTACACAAACTATCTGGAAAACGGACAGAACCAAATTCAGAACTTTACTGTGGGCGACACGGTGGTGTCGGTTGGAATCCACAAAAAAGGGTTCTCTTTTTGAACGATGCAGGAGGTCAACATGAGCGAATACACTGAACTTACCGCAAAAATCGAAGCGCTGGAAAAACGTGTGAAATATCTGGAAGATACGTTTGCAACCCTTGCCGATATGAACAAATCCGGCGAGATGGCGCAGTATATCGCCCAGCGGCAGCGTGCACTTGTTGCAAGTAAACTGGTCAATGCGGCGGCAGGCACTCAAAAACTGAATGCGGATGTTCAGCAGCAAGTCATCGACCAGCTGGCGGCAGAAAAAGCGGCGATGGATGCCAGAATTGAGGAAGCTATCCGGGCGTCTGCAAAGAACACTCCCGCCGAAGATGATCTGGCAGAGCAGTTTACGTATCAGAATGTGCCCGGCGGCGTAGAGATTGAGGGCTTTAATGGATTTGAAGTGGGAGAAGAACTGGTAATCCCACAAAAAATTAAAGGAAAGACAGTTGTTGGTATCGGAAAAGAAGCGTTCAAGAATATGAAATTTAAAAAAGTAATAATGCCGCAAAATGTTATAAATATTGGGAACAGTGCATTTGAGCAGTGTAAAGAGTTGACTGACGTTATACTACCGGAAATGTTAAGTTGTTTAGGAGATTCTTGCTTTGCTAGTACAGGGTTGACGAAAATTGTAATGCCAACTAAGTTGAAAAAGATTGGCGCAAACTGCTTTGGTGGATGCAGAGACTTGAAAGTTGTAATTCTCAATAGCGAACTTAAAGAAATTGGAATTGGGGCGTTTTCACTAACAAATGTTTCTAATATTATAATTCCAGAAAGTGTTGAATCAATCTGGGATTCTTTTAATTGGGGAACATCTATAGCGGTATTAGGAATGAAAACAAAGTTTGGTATGTTTGGACCTAGTCAAGTATCTATTTATTGTCTTGCAGGTAGTGAAATACAAAAAGATGCGCGCCGAAATGGCGTTACCGTTGAGCCTCTTAGCGAATTTAAAAGCAACTAAGGTGAATGTCTATGGATAAATTGGAAAAAATCCAAAACGAGAACCGATACTTGCGAAAAAGAATACAAGCGTTAGAAAGAATGATTGCTGTTATAACAAGCCTTGAACGTTCACCAATTGGGGCAGACATCAATCGTTCAATCGAAATAAGCCGAATTCTTGAACAACAGGAAAGTGCGCTGTTGATAGCCAATCTTATAAATACGGTTTCCGATAAGACAAAACTAAATCTCGAACAGCAACAGGAAAAGAAAAAACTGTTGCTTGCCGAAAAATCTGCAATCGATGCTAAAATTTCAAAAGATATTGAAAAGATAGCTGAAGTTCCAGCGATAAAAAGAGAGATTTTGATAGAACAGCTTGGTCGAGTAATGAGCGCGATATATACAAAGCAGGTATATGGACTTTTATATGCAATGAATAACGTATATAAGATGCAACGTGATTTGATGTAGGGTGCAGTGCATGGATGAGATAGAAAAGCTCCAACAGGAAATTGAAGAACTGAAAAAAGAAAATGCGAAACTGAAAGAAACCCTTGAAACAATTGAAAATATAAATCGTGCAAATGAGATTGGACAGTACATTCAACAGCGCAAGCGAGCTTTGATGATAGCAAATTTGATGAATACTGTTTCGATAAAAAATCCGCTTGACGAAAAACAATTAAAAGATGAGGTAAAACAAGCTACTACGGAAAAAACTCACTTGACAAAAAGATTAAAGAAGCATTGGATCGGGCTGTTTATGAATCGGCCATAGTGAGCGAAAGCGAATACCAGTATAAAGAGGTTTTTGATGGAATAGAGATACAATCAATTTCTATGAATAGTAAGCAGAAGGACGTATATGTTATACCTTCGGTAATTCATGGAAAAACAGTGGTTGGAATAGCAGACAGAGCATTTCATGATAAAGAAATGTGTGAGATTAGACTACCAAATACATTGAAATACATTGGAAAAGAAGCTTTTTGGGGATGTAGGCGGTTGGAAAAAGTTGAACTTCCAAATTCACTTGAAAAGCTTGGAAATTATTGCTTCTTCAAAACAGGGTTAAAAATAATTACAATTCCAGGTGGAGTGAAAAGAATACCCCATATGTGTTTTGGTGATTGTGGACTTCTGAATGAGGTGGTTTTGGAAGATGGAATTGAATGTATTGGAGCAAGTGCGTTTGGAGGGGGTACACATATTAGTGAGTTGATCGTTCCACAAAGTACGAGAAAGGTGGAATCGGGTTGGGGTGGAAGAGTAATTTACTCTGATAATTATGACAAAATAGAGCATCCAAAAGATGTGGTCGTAAAACCGTTGAAGTGGAAATATAAGCCAGATGAAGCTCCCAAAACTAAAAAGCAAATAGCCAAAGAAAAAGAAGAAGCAGAAAGGGAAGCAAGGGCGAACTACTGGAAAGCATATTTCGCCGATAAGTCTCATTAGTATTTTTGGAGAAAAAAGATGAGTGACTATATTTCAAAATGGCATAAAGAACTTGAGATTTTTTCAAAAATAAAGCCGTTGCTGATTTTAGAGGGTGATGTGCTGGATTCTTACCAGTATCCGCAGGAGGGAAGTACCCCGAAGGGAAGCATTCTGCGGCTGTCGGAGTATCTGCATTTCTTTTTCAAGGATTCCGGATACCAAAATATTATCTTTTACGATAGTCTGCGGGGCTTTTATAATAATTGCGAGGAAGAATACACAAAAGCCTTTGCAAAGCTGGTGAATGCCCCTGTCGATAATCATACAATCAAGTGCACTTTTAAGGGCAGGAATAACACCGCTTCGGATATTGCCTACTCCGCACTGACCCAGAACCGGGAAGCATCTGTTATTATCATGAACTTTGCATCCCGGTATATCGTGAAACCGGATAATATGGACCAGAGTGAAGTGGATAGTTTTACTCTGTTGCTACAAGCATCTTTGGAAGCGAAGGATGTGCGGACAGAAAACGGCAGCATCCTGAAAAATCTGCTGGTGCTGATCGTAAACAAGACGAACGACCTGCCAGCATGGTTCTATCTGCAAAATCCCAATGTCAAAACGATTACTGTTACCTATCCATCCAGAGAAGAACGGGAAGTGCTGGTGAAGGGCGCAAACTTCCCCAGCTTCTTTGCAAAAGATATTTACGAGGCAGAAAAAGAGTATTATGCCGCACACCCGGAGGAACTGGAAAAGATTCAGGATCGATTTGTGGCGCTGACAGATGGTTTCAGCTTCACGGAAATCAACGGTCTGCGTAGGCTTTGTAAAAATGAACGCATTGCGGTGCGGGATATGTGCGATGTTATCGACCTGTATAAGTATGGCATCAAGGAAAATCCTTGGAAGACCTTGCAGCTGGAAGAAATCAAAAATGCAAAAACGACTTTTGAAGCCCGTGTGAAAGGGCAGGACTATGCCATCTCCAAAACGCTGGATGTTATCAAACGTGCTATCACCGGAATGTCCGGCTTGCAGGGCTCGTCGCACAGCCGCCCGAAGGGTGTCCTGTTTTATGCAGGTCCTACCGGTACGGGCAAGACAGAAACAGCCAAAACGTTGGCAGAACTTCTGTTTGGGGACGAGAGCTGCTGCATCCGCTTTGATATGAGCGAATATTCCCAGAGCCATAGCGACCAGAAACTGCTCGGTGCGCCTCCGGGCTATGTTGGCTATGAAGCAGGTGGTCAGCTCACAAATGCAGTCAAAAAGAACCCCTTCTCTATCCTGCTGTTTGACGAAATCGAAAAAGCACACCCATCAATTCTGGATAAGTTCCTTCAGATTCTGGAAGATGGCCGCATGACGGATGGACAGGGGAATACTGTCTATTTTTCGGAAACAATCATCATATTTACCAGCAATCTTGGCATTTATACGCGCAGTGCAAACGGTACACGGGAAGCCAATGTGACCAGCGATATGCCGTATCAGGAGATGTCTGTGCGTGTCCGGGATGCTATCGAGAATTATTTCAAGCTAGATTTGGGCCGCCCGGAAATTTTGAATCGTATCGGTGAAAATATTGTTGTGTTCGATTATATCCGTCCGGAAGTTGCAGTTCGTATTCTGAAATCGCAGGTGGACAAGATCATCCGTAATCTTCAAAGCGAAAAGCGCATTACGGTGTCCTTGTCGGATGCAGCCTATCAGACGCTGGAAGAAAAGGCGCTGGCAAACCTGTCAAACGGTGGCCGTGGCATTGGCAATATTGTCGAAAACTTCCTGATCAACCCGCTGGCACGCTATCTTTTCGACCACGAGATCTTTGGGGATGCCACCCTGAAAATTGATGAGATCCAAGCGGATGCTCTGCCACCGGAGTTGAAATGTTCCTGAGGTGAAACGATGAAAATCTATGCGGCAACCCAGAAAGGTGTGCAGAAAGCCCGGAATGAGGACAGAGTGGTTTTGAATCAGAACATTCTGTCTGTGGGCATATATGAATATGAGTGTACAGAGGGCTTTGTGGCGGTTGCAGATGGTGTTGGTGGAAATAATGCCGGTGCGGTGGCATCCCAATTCGTTGTGGAGGAACTGGGAAAATGTGACCACACGATTAAAAACTTGACGGAAATCAATCGAAAGCTGATTGAACGCTCACGGACGGATGAAGCCCTTGCTGGGATGGCAACAACATTGGCCATGGTGGACTATACCGAGGATTCTGCAAAAATAACTTATGTGGGCAATACACGAGTGTATGCGGTAGTCAACGGAAAATACCTAAAGCAACTGACACGGGATGATACCACGCTGGAATACTTGCTGGCAACCGGACAACTGGACTCTTTCGCGGCGGAATCCTTTGAACGAAAAAATGAAATCACAGCTTGTTTTGGCGCAGACAATCCGGCTTTGCTGAAATTGAAACAGATTGATGCTTCAGGACAGGATACGTTGATTGTCACATCGGATGGTATCCACGACCATGTAAGCATTGATGATATGGAAGATATTTGCTGCGCAGAAGACAATAAGAGGGAGTTCTGTAAAAAGCTGATAGAGCAGGCTGTGGAAAATGGTTCGATGGATGATATGAGCGTTATAATGTTGCAAGGGTAAGAAAGGAAAAATAGTTTGGGTGCTATTGTAAGTGTTGTGATATTTGGTCTGGCATTTTTAGGAGCGCATTTCTTTGAATGGAGTGAAGCTCTTAAAGCATTACCGTTTAGTATGCCATTATGCGGAATTATGCTGTCTTTGTTAGGTCACTGTGCTGGTATAACTTATAACAGTCTGGAAGATGAAACTGAAAAGGATAGTGGTAATCTGACAGAAAACATTCTGCGATATTGTGGCATATTTGGGCTGGTTCAATTACTGTTCTTTTTAGATACAACGGATTTCAAAATGGCGATTGTGTCATCCTTTTTTACACAGCCACTAAAATATGCAATAGGCTCATTAGTAGCGATAACTGTAAAAAATAGGGCTGAGAAGAAAATGAAGCAACAGCTACTTGAAATACGTCAATATTATCAACGTAAAATTGACGCTTTATGCGCAATGAATAAAAGAATGAAAGAAACCAAGGAGCAAAACGCGACAGTAGATAACTTGATGCGATTGTTTGATTTCTTGCAATATCCTCAGATGAAAGAGTTGTATAGAAATACTGAATTAAATAAAGACAGCAAACTAATTATTGATTTGCAAAAGGCAGCGGAAAACGTTCAAATAAAAACAATCCATACGAATATGACAGTTTCGGAAATTGCCTCAGAAGTACAGAGACAGCTTTTGAAAGCACAATCTATGAGATATTGCTATGATGATGAAAAATTCAAATTGTCTGATCGTCAAGCGGTCACAAGAGATTACAAAAAGATAATAAAATAAAAAGTTTGAATTTGGTGAGTTTCTCTTGACATCGCGTGAATCTTTTTGTAAAATGATTTTAGAAAATACTATTATTGAAAATAAGAAAGGCTGTTTTGTGGGAAAGATGATCTTAGATGACCTCCGCAAGCGTCTGGAACGTCTGGATGAAGATGCTGACCTGATGATCGACAACAATGACCGATATCAGATGGTGATTGTGGGCGGCAGTGCGTTTATTTTGTTGGGCAAGCTGACCCGCGCTACCCATGATATTGATGCCTTGAGCGTTCCGAAAGAACTGTACAGTTTGCTTGGCAAGTACGACATCAACACCGATGTGGAAGCCTACATCGACAATTTCCCGTATAACTTCCAAGACCGGCTTCAGCCGCTACCCTTTGGTGGTACAAAGGTGCAGTTCTATACACCCAGTCTGGAGGACTTGGTGATTGCAAAGCTGTGCTCTTTCCGGGACACCGACAAGGCAGACGTAGAGAGCGAGGCTGTGCGGAATTCGTTGGATTGGGATTTGCTGGAACACCTTGCAACGGATGAAGATGAACTGAAAGCCAGCATCTTGAACGACTGGCGATATCGGGATTTTTATATCCGCTATCAAGAGTATGTGGAGAGGTGGAGACCATGCGAAAGCTGACATTTGAAGGTTTCTTGAAGCAGTATGTGGCAGAGCTTGCCGGGGTGCAGACGGCAAGCGTCCATAAGCTGGCGGATTGTCTGAACGAAAATCCCCGCCTGAAAGAACCGCTGTTTCTCTATACGCTAACCTTTGATAAAGTGGATTTGTTGCTCCGCTATACTGCAACCAGCGCTGTTGCTGCGGAATATGAGCAGCTTTCCAATCTCTATTCGCTGGAGCAAATGCTGGTGCTTCTGGAAAAACAGTCACCTGAACTGCCAGAAGGCTATCGGAAAGTCTGGCGCAGCTATTGTTCGGTGCGGGATGCCGCCCTTGCGGACAATGACACGAAAGAACTGATCCATCGCCGGGTATTGGAACTTCAGCAAAAAAAGAAATTGACGAATTATCGCCTTTACACAGACTTGAAGCTGAATCCGGGCAATGTGAATGCATGGCTCAAACACAACGATTCCAGCAAAATGAGCCTCGACTGTGCACGGCAAATTTATAAATATGCGAAAAACTATCAGATGGCAAACTGAGAGGAAAATGCAAAATGTATAGACCTGAAAATTTATCAATAGATGGAACAAGATTTTTGGGAAGATGGAATGGTATAGTTCCAGTGTATGATGTGTTTACAATGCAAGGATTAAATGCAATTGTTGGGTGTGTAAAACACAATAATGCAGCGTATGGTACCGTTCTGTATAGAGGGCAAACAGAACTACATCCTAAATTGATACCGAGTATTTTACATGGAAATCCTGATAGAGAGGAAAGAAAAAGACGAGAAAAAGAAGTCAATTTATATGTGAAAAATATTCTAAGTGATACCCTAATGCAAGGAACACTCCACTTCGGAGATGATCTTGAGGAACGAGCTAATTATAAGAAAATTGTAGTTGAGGCAATGCTACAACACTACGGTGTAAGAACATACTGCCATGACTTTGTTGATAACCACTGGACTGCATTATGGTTCTCTTTATATGAATTAAAGAAAGAACGGGAAAAAGACCAAAGTAAGAAAACAGATTATTATAATTATTACTATCAAAAAAGAAAGCCTTTTTTAAACAAAAAATGTCCGAAACCAGCTTGTTTGGAACTTGATGCGGTAAAAAAAGTACAGTTGCCAGATGAACCGGATTATGAAGATGAAACTGATCCTGAATTTGAAAAGTGCAATGCATATAAAAATCTAATTAAAATTGAAAATTCCGATGAAAAGGAGAAAAAACTTGAACATGCGCGACAAGTTAGAATAACCGGAATAAAGAGCAGAAACGAACGGAAAAGAGAAAACTGGGAAAAGCAGAAGCAAAGTATAAAGCTAAGGAATAACGAGGCACAATTGCAATATGAACGAGACAAGTGCTCAAATATTTCATATGCATATCTTATCTTATATGTTGCGGACACACAAGGAGAGTGTTTTAGAGGTGTGTATGCGGGAACGGAAACGATGACGATAGATTTAAGAAAAGCTCTTCCGTCAGTGATTTTGAGACCATGTGCGCAACACGGTTGGATAGTAAAAAAGTTGTCCAGAGATGGCGACTTAAGCCGGAATGTGTCATGCGTACTTAGAATGCAAGTCGATTTGGTTGATAGAATGTTAGGTAACGGAGAATTGGTTCAACAGAAAAACTTCTTTCCTTCAATCAAAGAAGATAGCGGATATAGAATTTTGCTTGGGCGCGAACAGATTGCACCATTTGGAAATCCGAAACACAAATCGAAAAAGGATGAGCCATCACTATTTCCGTATTCTACATTCCAACATTATATCGAAAAATAGACAACAGGAGATGTGAAATATGACCGCCGTAATCTACGCCCGCTATTCCAGCGATAACCAGCGTGAAGAATCTATCGAGGGGCAGATTCGGGAATGCACGGCCTATGCGGAAAAGAACGGTATCACGGTCATCAAACACTACATTGACCGTGCATTCTCTGCAAAAACGGACAATCGCCCGGAGTTCCAGCAGATGATCAAAGACAGCGGCAAGAAGCTGTTTGATGTTGTTCTCGTCTGGAAATTTGACCGCTTTGCCCGGAATCGTTTTGATAGCGCAAACTATAAGATGATCCTGAAAAAGAACGGTGTCCACCTGATCTCCGTCATGGAACCCATTGCCGAGGGCTCACAGGGCATTCTGGTGGAAACCCTTCTGGAAGGTATGGCGGAATACTATTCCGCAGAGCTGTCCGAAAAGGTGATTCGCGGTCAGACCGAGAACGCTTTGAAAGGAAAGTGCACTGGCGGTACGGGAACTATCGGCTATAAAATCGACGAGGACAAGTTTTATCACCTTGACCCGTTGACCTCGCCGCTGGTGCTGGAAGCCTTTCAGCGGTATGACAACGGCGATAAAATGGTGGAGATCGTAAACTTTCTCAACGACAAGGGTGTCCGCAATATGCTGGGCGGCAAAATGACCCACAGCAGCGTGAATACCATGCTGAAGAACCGCCGGTACATTGGCGAATTGTCTTTCCGGGATATCGTTGTGCCGGATGCAATTCCGGTTATTGTTCCGAAAGACCTGTTTGACCGGGTGCAGAAGCGTCTGGATAAGAACAAGCGTGCCCCTGCCTGTGGCAAGGCAGACGAGGAATATCTGCTGACCACCAAGCTGTTCTGCGGCAAATGCGGTGCGCTGATGTTCGGCGAAAGCGGAACCAGTGCCACCGGACGCACCTACTATTATTATAAATGCGCCAACGTCAAACGGCGCAAGGGCTGCAACAAAAAGACCGTGCAGAAGGACTGGCTGGAAGATCTGGTCGTCCGGGAGACTATGAAGTTGATTCAGGACGATGCGGTGATCGACAAGATCGTTCAATTGGTCATGGATGTCCAGAATCAGGAAAACACCACGATTCCGCTGCTGGAAAAGCAACTGCGAGAGGTCAACAAAAAGCTGGACAACCTGATGAAGGCGATCGAGGACGGCTTGTACACCCGGACAACGAAAGAACGTCTGGAAGCTTTGGAAATCCAAAAGGATGAGCTGACTGCAAAAATCGCAGATGAAAAGTTGAAGAAGCCCAGCTTCAATGAGGATTTCATCCGGTTCTGGCTGATGAAATTTAGAAAGTTCGATATTTCGCAGAAAAAACAGCGGAAAGCGCTGATTGAAATTTTTGTCAATGCCATTTTCCTGTACGATGACCGGATGCTGATCACGTTCAACTACAAGGATGGAACCCAAACTGTCCGGTTTGAGGACACTTTGACCGCCGATGGGGTAGAAGGAAAAAGTTCGGATTTGTCTGGCTCTGCTGGACCAAGAGGTCCAACGATTTCGCAACAGAAGTCGTTGGACCTTTTCTTTTTTTGTGCCTGCGGCAGACGGCTTTTTTGCGTGCGACAGGAGGAACGACGGCAGAAATAAAACACAAAAAATTTGTAGGATATGTAGAATATCGCGCTTGAAATTGTGCATTTCTCCCAACAAAAACCTTGAAAACGTGTCAATCTTGAGAAAAAATAACCGCCTTTGTTTACAAAAAGGTTACAGGCTGGTATACTTTATGGCAGTGAAACGTGAAAAATGATGCCAGAAAAGGGAGGAGCGACCAGACCGTGAATACCGCAGCGCCAACGACCGCACATAAAAAACTGGTGGGCATTCTGCTCACCATCGTGTTTGCACTCACCTGTCTGCCCGCAGCACTGGCTGTGGACCTGAATGTGGATGCCGGGTTCTACTTCAAGCAGAGCCGGGGCGGCACCTGCACGCTGGCTTCGGCTGCCATGATGCTGCGCCGCCGCGCTTACTTTGACGGACGGACTGACTGGGTGGATGTGACTGAAAACAGTGTGCGCTCCACGGCCTGGTCCAATGGTCTGGCCCACAGCTTTACATACCGGGAGATGCAGGTGGCCTATGCGACCCTGCCCTCCAATAATCAGGAAAAGACCCAGCTGCTCATCCAGCTGCTGGCTCAGCACCCGGAAGGCATCGTCCTGTACGACCGCACGCAGCCCCATGCCGTGTTGCTGACCGATTATACGAACGGCGTGTTCTATTGCTCCGACCCGGCCGGGAACATCTCCTCCGGCCGCATCCCGCTCACCAGCTCCAGCGTGTCCATTGCACGGGCGTCCTGCTACTGGTATGTGAGCTCCGACCACAACGGCGCAGCCCTGCAGGCAGATGACCTGCGGTTGGAAGGCATGCGTTATCCGGTCAATGTGCGCACCGGCAGCGGCATGGCCCTTACCGGCACCGCCAACAGCACCTCCGGCAGCACGCTGGAAGGTGTGCAGGTGGCCATCCTGGACGAGAACGACAAGATCGTGCAGTCCGCACAGGCCCAGGTGGGCGGAACCAGCTTCTCCCTCAAGACGCTGGACGACCAGATCCACTTCGGTGAGCTGCCCACGGGCTGCTACACCTACATGGTCATCGTGACCGAGACCAGCGGCGAGACCCTTTGCTTCGCCAGCGACTTCACCGTTTCGGATGCCGCCACCAGCACCGCTACCTACTGGTCGGTGCAGGACCCCGACGGTACCAAACTTACCGACCAGACCATTACGGCCACGGCGGAAGAAACGATCCAGAGCACCCTCGGCTGGCTGTCCGGCCTGTTTGGCTGATCCCTTCTGCATGCATTTCACAGAGCCTGTCTCCTTCGGAAGATGGGCTCTTTTTTTATCCGGACAGGGAAGTTCCGGGGTAGTAATGGGCCAGGATGTCGGCAAAGTTCTGCCCCTGCTCGGCCAGTGCCTTGGCACCCCACTGGCTGAGCCCCACGCCATGGCCGTAGCCTTTTGTGGTAAAACAGAACGTACCGCTCTCATACCGGACCGTGAAGCAGGTGCTGCGCAGGCCCAGCGCCTGCCGCAGGGCCGTACCGGTGATGCGCTGCCCGCAGACCGGCAGGGCAGCAACATAACCGGCGGCGGTGTACTCCGGGGTGCCGAACCACTGCTCCGGGGCGGCAAGGTCAGCGGTGAGGCCCAGGGCAGCCAGTTGCTGTGCCGTCTGCTGTGCCGAAAGGGTCAGGGCGTACTCGTAATGGTCGGCGGCAAGGTCGGTGCTGCTGTCCACCGAAACAAGGTAGGGCAGGGCGGTGCCCCAGACATTTTCGCTGGCCTCGGTGCGGCCGTTGGAGATGGCAAAGTAGCTGGCACAGGCAGGGGCACCGTCGCAGAGCAGTACGGTATGTTCCACCTCGT
>ERZ827150.2860-NODE-2860-length-17753-cov-7.252797_pt1 | contig 17753 bp, 17 predicted proteins | sample MGYA00519779_ERZ827150 | MGnify/ENA primary metagenome ERZ827150 (study PRJEB31778, sample SAMEA3449267) | human gut metagenome | biome: human gut; feature: human-associated habitat; material: faeces | place: United Kingdom | collected 2010/2012 ...
CGAACTCCCACAAGTAGAGTCAGAGTCTACCGCACTACCACTATGCAAATCCCCACTATTCGGTTTCGCCCTCAGCACCGAAGCGCTGCTGACGAGGAATATTATACAGCCTCCGCCTCCATTTGTCAACCACTTTTTTGATTTTTTTCATGACACTTTCTCCTTTCAGAATCTTATCGTTATGAGCAAATGTGCTCAAATTAATGTATGTACGTCTTTATGATGGTAAATTAAATCAATCAGCACTGAACCAAGCAATGGCTATGCGTTAGCACTTTTAGAACCTCAGTAAACGTACTGGATATTTCGATGAATCAGTTATAAAAATCAACTTTTGTATGTTGCATAGCTGGTGTCGGTTATGTATTCAACCGTAGCTGCGGTTAATACAAATTGCGACGTTGCCCGATATTGCCCCACACTATCAAGCGCGACAATGTATTCTTGACTAAAAGATTGGCTCGTAGTAGAATATGTCCAAGTATTATTTGGTGCTGGAATATTCACCCGAATCCACGTACCGCTGACCTTTTTTTCAAGATACGTTGTCACATACGCTGATTTTAATCCGTTTGTCCCGTAACACTTAACAACAACTGCTTTTCCGGAGCTACTGATAGAAAGAAGAACCTCCGCCTGTCGAGCATTTGCGTATTGTGGCCGAATGCTATCTGCCCGAAGTGCTTGCACATTATATGATATTGAAATAGTAACAATAATTGCAATTAGAAAACTGAATACACGTTTCATTATTTCACCTCCTATTTCTGTATGGTGTATGCTACGCTTACCATTGCCTCTATTTTCTAAGACAGCTGCTGGGGCAAAAATGATACAACTTTTTCGCTTTTTACATACATTTTGGACAGATGGGTTGCTTGACAGTGTGCGGCGTGCGGGGTATCATGATGAATAGTTGGGAGGTGCGTTTCCTTGCTGATGCTGTATTTTGCCCTGATTGACAGCGAAGCCGACCAGCTTCGCTTTTCCGATATTTACAGCAACTATCAGAAGCAGATGCTGCTTGTGGCGAAGCGTATTCTGCACAGTGATGAAGATGCGGAAGATGCTGTTCAGATCGCATTTCTGGGCATCGCACAAAGGATAAAATCCCTGCCGGTTGATGATAGGCGTTTACGGGCTTATGTACTTACCGCAGCCAAAAACGCTGCACTATCGTTGCTTCCGCAGAAGAAACGGCAGGACAATATGCTTGACATTGATGAGCTTCCAATAGCCTCTGACGAGGATTTGTTTGTGAAGGTTATGCAATCTCAGGACTATGACACATTACTGCGTGCTGCGAGAATGCTGCCCGCTCCATATCGTGAGGTATTGCTGATAATCTGCGTAGAGGGGCAGACTGTAGCTGCATCAGCGGCCATACTGCATCGCAAGCCGGGGACAGTGCGCCAGCAGCTCAATCGCGGGAAAAAACTCCTGATTGATTTTTGTCGGAAGGAGGGAATGTGCTTTGAAGAGCAGGGCTGAAACGCCGTTTGAGCGGGCGCTGATCGATGCGACGCTGGAGGAGTACTCGGATGTACCAGATTGTGAGGATAAAATTGCAATTCAATTGTCGGATCGCTTTATCCGAAAGACAGAAAAGCTGAACGGGAAGACAGTATCCAAAGGTTGGAAGTATCAGAATACAGTGTGGAAGCGAGTGGCCCTTATTGCAATCCTTGCGGCAGTATTGGCGGCAAGCGCAATGGCGATTCCGGCAGTCCGTGAAGCAATTATCAAGTTCTTCCTCCATGATGAGGGCACCCATTATGAGGTTTCATTCGACCCAATACAGGCGGCTTCTGCCCCGGATTCTATCGAGACAGTGTATCTCCCAACATATATACCGGATGGATATCAGCAGGAATTCAAAACAGTCAGCATTGCAGCTGTGTCAATCGGCTGGCACAATGCGAACAATTGGTGGATTTGCTTTGATCAAGTCCCCATGCCGGAGGACTACGAGAATGCAACAAGGGGAGGCATTAATTCGGAGGGAGCAACAGCGGAATCAACCGGCATAAATGGATTTGAGGTGATCAAAATTACCGATAATGAGGTCATAACCTACATCTGGACAAATCATGAGTATATGTTTACGCTGATGTGCGAAAAAGAAATCCCGGAATCGGAGATGTTGAAGATATTCTCCAGCGTGCAGGCGGATGATCATGCGATCATTGACGGCATGCAATAGGTGCTTTATTAGAGAATGATTGTTGGAGAGCGACTGCCTCCTTTTTGCGGGAACTTCCGGTGCGCTGCTGCGTCTAACCAGCAGAACATCTGCAAAGGAGGAATCACGCATGAAGCTGAAACAACTTATCTGCCTGCTGCTGGCAGCGGTGGTGCTCGGCGCCTGCGGCAGTCCTGCCGGACCGACGGAAGCAACGGAGGAAACAAAGCCGACTGATGCCTGGCTGGACCCGGTCGTTCCGAGTGATGCCGTCGAGTCGTCGGAAAAGCCGGAGCCGGTCGAGGATCTGACCGTACCGGATCAGACGGCGGCGGTAGGCGGGGCGAATTTCGCGCTCGGTCTGCTGCGCAGCGCGGCAAAGCCCGACGCCACGACGATCCTCTCGCCGTATTCCGCCCTGCTGGCCCTCGGCATGGCCGCAAACGGCGCGGGCGGCCGCACGCTGGAGGAGATGGAATATGCGCTTGGCGCAAGGCTGGAGGATCTGAATGCCTGGCTTGCTTCCTGCCGCGCGGCGGAGGACGGCGAGGTCGTCTCTGCAAATTCGATCTGGACACGGAATGGAACCGTGCAGCTCCTGCCGGAGTTCCGGCAGACCATGGAGCAGAAATACGGCGCGGAGGTCCATGCCGGGGACCTCAGTGTTGCGGCCATCAACGAATGGGTCGATTCTAACACAAAGGGGCGCATCAAAAAGCTCCTGGAGCAGGACAATGAAGCGATCCAGACCTATCTGATCAACGCCATGACGTTCGACGCGGAGTGGGCTTCGCCTTATGAGCCGGAGGCCTGCAAGGAAGGAACCTTCCATGCGAGCGACGGCAGGGAACAGACGGCAACCTATCTATACAGTGAGGAACGCAGCTACCTTGAGGTCGCGGACGCAACTGGCTTCGTAAAGCACTATTCCGGCGGCCGCTATTCCTTTGCGGGCCTGCTCCCGGCCGAGGGCAGTACCCCGGAGGCTCTGCTGGAGGCACTTGACGGCGAGACGCTGCTGCAGGCAATCTGTAATCCGCAATCGAAAACGGTCTACACGCGTATGCCGAAATTTACCGCTGCGACCACGGCAGAGCTCAAGCCGGTGCTGGAGCGTATGGGCATGCAGGCGGCCTTTACGGACGCTGCGGATTTCTCGCTGCTGTCTGACACGCCTCTGAAGATCGACGCCGTCCAGCAGAAGACCTATCTGCAGGTCGATGAGAGCGGCACGATCGGCGCGGCCGTGACGAGCATACCGATGATGGAGGCAACGGCGGTCCAGACCGAGGAGCCCAAGACGGTCTATCTCACGCGCCCGTATCTCTGCGTGATCTTCGACCATGAGACGCAGAGCATCGTCTTCCTCGGGATTGTGAACCGGGTGGACGGCTGAGTCGGAGGGAAATGGAATGAAGCGAAGCTTACTGGCAGGAGCCCTGCTTACAGTCCTCCTGCTCGGGGCCTGCGGCACGCGCGAACCTGTGACGCTGACGGAAACGGACTGCCGGACTGCCGCCGTAGCGGCGGATTTCTCCATCACGCTGCTGCGGAATGCTGCAAAGCCGGATAAAACGACTCTTCTGTCGCCATATTCCGTGCTGCTGGCCCTCGGCATGACCGCAAACGGCGCGAACAGCGCTACGCTGCAGGAGATGGAGCAGGCCCTCGGCGCAAAGACGGACGACCTGAACCACTGGCTTGCCGCCTGCCGCTTGGCGGAGGACGGCAAGGTCGTCTCGGCCAATTCCCTCTGGACGCGGCAGGAGCTGGAGGTCCGGAAGGAGTTCCGGAAGACGATCCGGAAACAGTATGATGCGGAGCTTCACGAGGGCGAGTTCAGCATGGAAGCTGTGAATGACTGGGTCCGGAAGAACACGAAGGGCCGGATCGAAAAGATTCTGGAGCAGGACGACCCGATGAGTCAGGCATGTCTGGTCAACGCCCTGACATTCGATGCCGAATGGCCCGTGGCCTATACGCCGGAATCCGTCTATGACGGTGCGTTTTTCACAAGCGACGGCAGCAGGCAGGTCGTGCCGTTCCTGCACAGCGTGGAGGAGAGCTATTTCGAGCTTGCGGGCGCGGAGGGCTTCGTGCGGCCGTATGCGGGCGGGCGCTATGTGTTTGCGGGCCTTCTGCCTGCCGAGGGCACCACACCGGAGAAGCTGCTGCAGGCGCTGGACGGCGAGGCTCTGCTAAACGCCCTCGGGGAGCCGCAGACAGAGGAGATCCATGTCGCGATCCCAAAGCTCATCGCTGCCACGGACAGGATGCAGCTGAAGGAGCCGCTGCGCGCCATGGGCATGGAGCTGGCGTTTACCGACGCTGCGGATTTCTCCCGCCTTGCAGAGAAGCCGCTGAAGATCGATTCCGTGCAGCACAAGGTTTGGCTGCAGCTCGACGAGCAGGGGACGCAGGCAGCCGCCGTGACGAGCACGCTCATGGCGCCCACTGCAGCGGCAGATATGGAGGAGCCGAAGACCATTGCCCTCACGCGGCCGTTCCTCTTTGTGATCTTCGACCATGAGACGCAGAGCATTGTGTTCCTGGGCATTGTGAATCAGGTGTCCTGACGGAACCAAACCCGTGCACGAAAAAAACGTGCACGGGTTGACTTTTTATTTCCACGGTGGTATAACTAGTAATACAAGTTATACAAATCGGAAACGGAGGAAGAACCATGGGGAACAACGGCTTTCCGGAGGGAAAATACATGACGACCGTAAAGGTCGGGCCGAAGGGGCAGATCGTCATCCCGGCCGAGGTGCGCGAAATGTTCGGCATCGAGCCGGGCGACCAGCTTTTGCTGCTGGCCGACACGGAGCAGGGCATCGCCCTGCCGCCCAAGGCACAGGCCGGGCAGATCTTTGCGGCCATTACGGCGGCAATGCCGAAGAGAAAGGATGACAAAGCATGAACGCCATTGAGACCCATGCCCTGACGCGCCGCTTCGGTGCGCACACGGCCGTGTACGGCCTGGACCTGACCGTCCGGCAGGGCGAGCTGTTTGCCCTGCTGGGCGTGAACGGAGCGGGCAAGACGACGACGCTGCGCATGCTCTCGGGCCTGCTGCAGCCGACGGGCGGCGAGGCGGACATCCTCGGCTTTCGCCTGACGCAGCAGCCGCAGGAGATCAAGCGGCGCATCAATCTCTCCCCGCAGGAGACGGCCGTTGCGCCGAACCTGACGGTGCGGGAGAATCTGGAGCTTATCGCCGGGATCTACGGCGCATCGCGCCGGGAGGCCGCGCAGCGCGCGGCGGAGACGATCGCGGAGTTCCATCTGGGTGAGGTAGAGCGCAGCCGGGCCAAAACGCTCTCCGGCGGCTGGCAGCGGCGGCTTTCCATCGCTATGGCGCTGATCTCGCAGCCGCAGCTCGTATTTCTGGATGAGCCGACGCTCGGGCTGGATGTGCTGGCGCGGCGGGAGTTGTGGCAGGTCATCCGAAGCCTGCGCGGCAGAGTGACCGTCATCCTCACCACGCATTATCTCGAGGAGGCGGAGGCGCTTTCCGACCGCATCGGTATCCTGTCGCACGGCAGGCTGCGTATCTGCGGCACGGCGCAGGAGCTGTGCGCCGCGGCGGGCGAGACGCGCTTTGAGGAGGCCTTTATCAAGCTGGCAGGGGAGGGAGTCCAATGAGAAGAATGCGCTTTTTTGCCTCGCGCAACGCGCGCGAAATTCTCCGCGATCCGATCAGCGTCGGCTTCGGCGTCGCGTTTCCCATCCTGCTGCTCCTGCTGCTGAGCTTCCTGAACCGGCATATCCCGGCGGAGGCCCACATGACGCTCTTTGAGCCGGAGCAGCTTGCGCCGGGCGTCAGCGTGTTCAGCCTGAGCTTTCTGGCGCTGTTTTCCGCGCTGCTGCTCTCACGCGACCGCTCGTCGGCCCTCATCCTGCGGCTGTATGCCTCGCCGCTGACGGGGCGGGATTTTATCCTCGGCTATCTGCTGCCCATGCTCCCCATGGCGCTGGCGCAGACGCTTGTGTGCCTGCTGGCGGCCATCCCGCTCGGCCTGCCGGTGTCGTGGCGCATTCTGGCCTGCACGGCGGTCAACGTGCCCATCGCGCTTGTGAATCTGGCGCTCGGGATGCTGTGCGGCACGCTGCTGCCGGAAAAGGCCGTCGGCGGGATGTGCGGGGCCTTGCTGACGAATGTCTCGGCGTGGCTCTCCGGCATCTGGTTCTCGCTCGATCTTGGCGGCAGGGTCTTCCGCCGCATTGCCTATGCCCTCCCGTTTGCCAACGCCGTCGACGCGGCGCGGGCCGCTCTGGCAGGGGACTGGGGCGGCATGTTCCCACAGCTCTGGATCGTTCTGGCATGGGCCTTTGGCCTGCTGACGGCGGCCATTGTGATCTTCCGCAGAAAAATGACCGCAAGATAAATTTCCGGTGCACCGATTTTCGGTGCACCGTTTTTTTCCTTGACAGGGAAAGCCGAGTATGCTACTATGAAAAAATGTTAAGACTGTCTAACTTTGGAGGGAGAAGCCATGACCTTAAAGGAGCTTCCTGTCGGAAAAAGCGGGCTCATTACGGCGGTCGGCGGCGAGGGGATCCTGCGCTGCAGACTGCTGGATATGGGCCTGATCCCCAATACGCGCGTGACGGTGCAGAAGATCGCCCCGATGGGTGACCCCATGGAGATCCGCCTGCGCAGCTATGAGCTGACGCTTCGCATGGACGACGCGGCGCAGATCGAGATCCTGCCGGAGGTGGGCGCATGATCTTTGCACTGGTCGGAAATCAGAATTGCGGCAAAACGACGCTGTTCAATCAGCTTACAGGGTCCAACCAGCATGTCGGCAATTTTCCCGGCGTGACGGTCGACAGCAAGGAGGGCGTGATGCGCGGCGCAAAGGGCTGCAGCGTCGTCGATCTGCCGGGCATCTATTCTCTGCGACCCTATACGGCCGAGGAGATCGTGACCCGCGATTTTATCCTGAATCAGAAGCCGGATGGCATCATCAATATCGTCGATGCCACGAATATCGAGCGCAACCTCTATCTGACGCTGCAGCTTCTTGAAATGCAGATCCCGATGGTGCTGGCGCTCAACATGATGGACGAGGTGCGCGGCAACGGCGGTACCATCGATGTGCAGAAAATGTCCGATGAACTCGGCATTCCGGTCGTTCCCATCGCCGCGGCGAAGAACGAGGGCATTGAGGATCTGGTCGAAAGCGCCGTGCGCGTCGCGCATACGCGTACGCTGCCGAAGCGCGTGGATTTCTGTGATGACGGTCCGGTGCACCGCTGCATCCACGCCGTCTCGCACCTGATCGAGGATCACGCGCAGGCTGCCGGGATGGCCCGGCGCTTTGCGGCAACGAAGCTCATCGAGGGCGACGAGGACATCATCAGCCGCCTCCTGCTCAATCAGAACGAGCTGGAGATGGTCGAGCACAGCATCGTCGAGATGGAGGACGAGGGCAAGCTGGACCGCAATGCCGCCATTGCCTCCATGCGCTATGACTACATCGAGCGCCTGTGCTCCAAAACCGTGGTCAAGTGCCGCGAGAGCCGCGAGCATCTGCGCAGTGTGCGCATCGACCGCGTGCTGACGAACAAATATGCAGCCCTGCCGATCTTTGTCGGCATCATGCTGCTGATCTTCTGGCTGACGTTCGACGTGATCGGCGCCGGTCTGCAGGACCTGCTGGCGCTGGGCATCAGCCGCCTGAGCGCGGTGGTCGACCATGGCCTCACGGCCTATGGCATGAACCCGGTGGTACATAGCCTTATCATCGACGGCATTTTTGCGGGCGTTGGCAGTGTGGTGAGCTTCCTGCCCATCATTGTGGTCATGTTCTTCTTCCTGTCCATTCTGGAGGATACGGGCTATATGGCGCGCGTCGCCTTTGTGATGGACAAGCTCCTGCGCAAGATCGGCCTGTCCGGCCGCAGCTTCGTGCCGATGCTCATCGGCTTCGGCTGCACGGTCCCCGCCGTGATGGCAACGCGGACGCTGCCGTCCGCACGCGACCGCCGCCTGACGATCCTGCTGACGCCGTTCATGAGCTGCTCGGCCAAGATCCCGATCTATGCCGTGTTCACGGCGGCATTCTTCCCGCAGCATGCTGTGCTCGCTATGGCGCTGCTTTACTTTGGCGGCATGGTTGTCGGCGTGCTCATCTCGCTGCTGCTGAATCACACGGTGTTCCGCGGAAATCCCGTCCCGTTCGTTATGGAGCTGCCGAATTATCGCCTGCCGACGCTCAAGAGCGTGGCCATGCTCCTGTGGGACAAGGCGCGCGACTTCCTGCAGCGCGCATTTACGGTCATTTTCGTGGCGACGCTTGCCATCTGGTTCCTGGAGTCGTTTGACCTGCACCTGAATTTCGTGACGGACAGCAGCAGGAGCCTGCTTGCGTCCATCGGGCGCATCCTCGCGCCGGCGTTCCGCCCGCTGGGCTTTGAGGACTGGCGTGTGACGACGGCTCTCATCACCGGCTTTACGGCCAAGGAGGCCGTGGTCAGCACGCTCGGCATCCTGACCGGCGCGGGAACGGAGCACCTGAGCGCAGCGCTCTCCGGCCTGTTCACGCCGCTGTCGGCCGTGAGCTTCCTGACGTTCACCCTGCTCTACACGCCGTGCGTCGCGGCCATTGCGGCCATCGGGCGCGAGCTGGGCGGCAGGCTGCGCGGCGCAGTCGTTGCGGTGTTCCAGTGCGTTGTAGCCTGGTGCGTTGCGGCGGGGCTGTATCAGCTCCTGCTGCTGATCGCCTGACGCATGGGGTGGCTGGAATGGGTCGTGCTGGCGCTGCTGGCGGCATGGCTGGCCGTGTCGCTTTGGCGCATGCTGCACCACCGCGGCTGCTGCGGCTGCTGCGGAGACTGCACGCACTGCCGGACGTCCTGCAGAAAAGACAGATAAAGGGGGATGCGGCCGCATCCCCTTTTGCTTTGACATCCGGCGGAAGATGTGCTATACTTTCCCGGTGTTGGCATAGAATCGAACAGATAACCGGAAAGAAGGTTTTTCATGAATTTTATCGAATGGCTGAAGGTCATCTTGCTCGGCATCGTGGAGGGCATCACGGAATGGCTCCCCATCAGCAGCACGGGCCATCTGATCCTGACGGACGCCATCTGGCCGCTGCAGCAGTCGGATGCGTTCAAGGAGATGTTCAACGTCGTCATCCAGCTCGGCGCGATCCTTGCTGTCGTGGTGCTCTACTGGAGCAAGCTCTGGCCCTTCCACCGTAAGCGCATCCCGCAGCGCTCGTGGTTCGCCCAGCAGAGCACAAACGGCCTCGTGGGCGGCCTGCAGCGCTTCGGCGACCGTTATTGCTGCATGGACAAGATCGTCATGTGGCTGAAGATCGCGGTTTCCTGCCTGCCTGCCATGCTCATCGGCCTGCCTCTGAACGATTGGCTCGACAAGCACTTTTATAACCCGACCGTCGTGGCCCTGATGCTGCTGCTCTATGGCGCCGGCTTCCTGTTCGTCGAGCGGTATAACCGCAGCCGCAAGCCGCGCGTGAATTCCATCGCGGCGCTGCGCTGGTCGGATGCGCTGCTCATCGGCGTGTTCCAGGTGCTCGCGCTCATTCCCGGCACGTCGCGCTCCGGTGCGACCATTCTCGGCGGCATCCTCATCGGCACGTCGCGCGAGGTCGCCGCGGAATACACGTTCTTCCTCGCCGTGCCCGTGATGTTCGGCGCGTCGCTGCTGAAGATCGTGAAATTCGGCACGATCAGCGGCACGGAGCTTGGCGTGCTGCTCGTCGGCATGGCGGTCGCCTTCGGCGTGTCCATCCTCGCCATCCGCTTCCTCATGGGCTATATCCGCAAGCACGATTTCACGGCATTTGGCTGGTATCGCATCGGCCTCGGCCTTCTCGTGCTGCTGTACTTTTATGTGATCCGCTGACATCAAGCGGGACCGCCTCACAAAGAGAGGCGGTCCCGGTATTTATATGTACTTGATCTCGAGGCTGCCGAAGCTGAGATCGGCATCCAGCAGGATCTGTGCTTCAGGATGCTCACAGGGCGTCCCGCGCTGGTTGAGGCTGGCCGCCGTCGTATCCTTCCCGGAGACCGTGACGGCGAAACGGTCCGGCACGAGCAGCGTCAGGCTGCCGAAATTCGTCTCAACGGTCAGCGGGCAGTTGTCCTGCACGGCCTCGCAGCCGGACAGATCGACGGTGAAGTCTCCGAAGCTCGTCTCGATCCTGCCGCTGCGCAGCAGCGGTGTCACGACCGGCACACGGCAGGAGCCAAAGCTCAGCTCGCAGCTCAGGTGGCCGTTATCGCAGCGCGTGTCCTGCGTGAATTTCCCGCCGTAGGAGGCGCGCACATGGTGCTGCTTCCGCCTGCGGCCGCAGAAATAATCGACCAGCAGGCTCACGCCCCACAGCAGCAGAAAGACCGGGATCAGGACGCTCCAGCGGAAGCCGATGGACAGAAAGCCGAATGCGGTCAGCAGCGAATAGCCGCCCACGAGCATCAGGCCGATGCTGAAGCAGGAGAAGCGGTGCGTCAGCATGCTCAGACCGCCCAGCAGCAGGGCGGATGTCCAGAGGATCGTCCAGACGGATACATCGAATTTTCCCAGCGCATTGACAAGAAACAGCGCGCCGATGGCGAGGACGTAGATCGCGAACCACAGCCCGCTGCGTGCGGCGCTGCCGATGGTGTAATCCAGAATGTGTTCCTTCTCCTCCGGCTTGATGACCTCTGCCTCGTGTACGCGCTCCTCCTTCGGTGGTGTGCGGCCGAGCAGCTCATCCACGCTGATGCCGAAGATGGAGGCAAGCTCCGGCAGAATGGTGATGTCGGGGCAGGAGAGGTTGTTCTCCCATTTGCTCACCGCCTGTGCGCTCACGCCGACGCGCTGCGCCAGCTGCTCCTGCGTCATGCCCAGCCGCTTGCGGTGATAGGCAATGCGCTTTCCAAGCGTTCCCTGTTCCATTGTGGTTTCCCTCCTTCATGTTCTGGCATTACCATATCATGAATTGGCCGAAAAAGCTATCATCCGGTCGTTCATTTTGCAAAAAACCGCCGCTCAACTCCCGGTTGAGCGGCGGTTGCGTCTCTCAAAACGACAATGCCCGGCACTTTCGCGCCGGACATTGGAGAAATCAGGTTTACTTCTTCTCGGACTCAGCGATCTCCTTCAGGGCATCCTTGCGGCTGAAGTTCGCGCGGCCCTTCTCATCGAAGCCCATGAACTTGACCCACGTCATGTCGCCGACGTTCAGAACGTCCTCGACCTTTTCGACGCGGCGGTTTTCAAGCTTGGAGATGTGGACCATGCCGTCGTGGCCCGGAGCGATCTCGACGAACGCGCCGATCGGCAGGATGCGGACGACCTTGCCGTAGTACAGGGCGCCGACCTCGGGGACGAAGCAGATGTCGTCGATCATCTTCTTGGCAGCGTAGCCGGCTGCAGGATCGACGGCGGCAATAAAGACATTGCCTTCGTCATCGATGTCGACCTTGGCGCCGGTGTCGGCACAGATCTTCTGGATGGTCTTGCCGCCGGAGCCGATGACCTCACGGATCTTCTCGACGGGGATCTTCATGGAGATCATCTTCGGAGCGTACTCGGAGACGTCCGCGCGCGGCTCGGAGATGCAGGGGAGCATGACCTTGTCCAGAATTTCAAGACGGGCCTTGCGGCAGCGCTCGAGCGCGTCGGCAATGATCTCCATGGTCAGGCCGTCATTCTTGAGGTCCATCTGGATGGCGGTAACGCCCTCGGTCGTACCGGCAACCTTGAAGTCCATCTCGCCGTGGAAGTCCTCAACGCCCTGGATGTCAGTGAAGGTTCTCCATGTACCCGTCTCCTTGTCGGAGATAAGGCCGCAGGAAATACCGGCGACAGGTCGCTTGATGGGCACGCCTGCATCCATCAGAGCCAGCGTGGAGCCGCAGATGGAAGCCTGAGACGTAGAGCCGTTGGAGGAGACAACCTCGGAGACGACGCGGATAGCATACGGGAACTCGTCAGCGGACGGAATCACAGGCAGCAGAGCCTTTTCCGCCAGTGCGCCGTGGCCGATCTCGCGGCGGGAGGTGGAGCGGCTCGCACGGGCTTCGCCGGTGGACCACTGCGGCATATTATAGTGGTGGATATAGCGGCGCTCGGTCTCGTCATAGATGGTGTCGAGTTTTTGCGCAGCGGAGAGGGTGTTCAGCGTGCAGACGGACAGAACCTGCGTCTGACCACGGGTGAACAGGCCAGAACCGTGGACGCGCGGCAGAACGCCAACCTCGGCAGCCAGCGGGCGAATTTCGTCCGGCGTGCGGCCATCGACGCGCTTGCCCTCGAGCAGCCACTTCTTGACGATCTTCTTCTGCATCTTGTACAGGCACACGTCGATCTGGACATCCCAGTCTTCTGCATACTTCTCGCCGAACTTCTCTTTGAAATCGACAACAGCCTCAGTCAAACGGGCCTCACGGACGTTCTTGTCGTCGGTGTCGAGCGCGTAGGCGATCTTGTCCAGACCGTACTCGCACAGATCGTCGAGCATTTCATGGTTGACAGCGGCCTTTTCAAACGTAAACTTCGGCTTGCCGATGGCATCAACGATGGTGTTGATGAATTCCACGACCTTCACGTTCGTCTCATGGGCCAGCTTGATGCACTCCATGAGGATGTCTTCCTTGACCTCGTTCGCTTCCGTCTCGATCATGACGACCTTCTCGTGGGTCGAAGCAATGGTCACGAAGCACTGGCAGGCGTTGCGCTCGTCCTGCGAGGGGTTGACGATATACTTGCCGTCCAGATAGCAGACATTGGTGGTCGCAGTCGGTCCGTTCCAGGGAATGTCGGAATACGCGATGACGAGAGAAGAGCCGATGGAGGCGACGATCTCAACAGGGTTATCATAGTCCTGCGCGAGAATCGTATTGGTCAGAACGACGTCATTGCGGAGTTCCTCGTCAAACAGCGGGCGCATCGGGCGGTCAATCAGGCGGGAGATGAGCACACCGCGGTCAGAGGGCTTGCCCTCGCGGCGGTTGAAGGAGCCGGGGATGCGGCCGACGGCGTACATGCGCTCTTCAACCTCAATGGTCAGCGGGAAATAGTCGATGCCGGCCTTCGGCAGCGGGGACGCAACGGCGGTGACGAGTACGACGGTATCGCCGTAGCGGCAGATCGCCTCTGCGTTGCAGAGTTCTGCAACCTTGCCCGTCTCGACCGTAAAAGTGCGGCCGCCGATCTCGGTTTCAAAAATGTGATGATTCGGATACTGCTTGTGGGTAATCATGAAAGAACCTCCTTCGTTTTTCGCGCGCGTGGGAGGTTTAGCACTTGAAACTGGCGTCTGCAATCAAACGCTACTTTCAACTGCTAAATGGAACCCACGCGCAGTATAATAGTAGTTGGATTTATAAAAAAGGGCGGTCGCCCGACCGCCCTTTTCCTATGACTTACTTACGCAGGCCGAGCTTTGCAACGATTGCACGATAGCGGTTGATATCCTTCTTGGCGAGGTAGTCGAGAAGGCTTCTGCGCTTGCCGACCATCATCAGAAGGCCGCGGCGGGAATGGTTGTCCTGCTTGTGCTCACGCAGATGCTCGGTCAGGGTGTTGATCCGGGCAGTGAGGACAGCGATCTGAACCTCGGGAGAACCGGTATCACCGGCATGGGTCGCGTACTGCTCGATAATGGCAGTTTTTTCTTCTTTGCGCATCATAGTTGTGTTTCCACCTTTCAAAATATTCCCGGAGTCCAAGTATCGGGCAGGCAGAAGACCCGCGTCAAAGCGGGCGGTGTCCCGAAACTGGGAAACGGGTCGCAGCGCATGGCGCTGCTTGTTAAGAATATCATACAGGCGCAGAAAAGTAAAGCAGAAAATGCCTGTATTTTCTGAATTTTTTCGGCTTCCGCCACCGGACAGAATTCGACAGAACGGCATAGAATGGCGTGGGACCATCATTCCCGAAAGGAGGGAAGTTTATGCTGAAGGTCACAAAATTCGGCGGCTCGTCGCTGTGCGACAGCGCAGGTTTTTCGCGCGTGCGCGAGATCGTGCTTGCCGACCCGGCGCGTCGTGTCGTCATCGTGTCAGCGGCAGGCAAACGCCATGCCGCTGACCACAAGATCACAGATCTTCTTTATCTTTGCCATGCGCATCTGCAATACGGCGTAAGCTGCTGGGACTTATGGCGCAGGATTGCTGACCGTTACCGCGAAATCCGCGACGGCTGCTGTCTGACGCTGCCCATTGAAGCAGAACTCGATGCAATCTACGCCGCCATGCGCCGCGATACACCACGCGACTGGATCGTCTCTCGGGGCGAATATCTGTCCGCGCGGCTGATGGCTGATCTGCTTGGCTTTGAATTTGTTGACGCAAAAGACTGGCTGCTGTTTGATGCCGCAGGCCGTATCCGGCAGGCTGCGTCCTATGCTGCGCTCGGCTCGCTTGCCGACGGGCGGAAGATCGTCACGCCGGGGTTTTACGGTGCGCTGCCTGACGGCAAGATCCATACACTCCCGCGCGGCGGCTCCGACGTAACAGGCGCGCTGGCCGCAGCCGCGCTGCACGCGGATCTGTACGAAAACTGGACAGATGTGACAGGTGTGCTCGCGGCAGACCCCCGGCTGATTCAGAATCCCGCGCCGGTCGGCCAGCTGCGCTATGAGGAATTACAGACGCTTTCACGCGTCGGCATGCAGATTCTACACGAGGACGCAGTCGCACCGGTCCGGCAGGCGCAAATCCCGCTGCGCATCTGCAATACGCATGATCCGGAGAACCCCGGCACACTCGTCCGTCCGCAGATGGAGCCGGGTGAAGGCCAGATCTGCTTTGCAGGCCGGCGCCAGCTTGCCATGCTGCGCCTGACCTGCCCGCAGGAGCCGGACGCAGAAGCAAAGCTGGCCGCCATTTTGACGCAGGCGCAGCTTTCGCCGTTTTCCATGCAGAGCGTGTGCGGCGAACTCACGGTGCTTTTACCGATGAAGTCCGGCTCCGAACGCCTGCACCGTCTGCAGGAGCAGGCCGCGCAGGCGCTGCTCCCGCAATCATGCACGCTGCGCGAAAACCTGAGCATTCTGGCCGCGCTCTGCCGTTCGACCGCCACCGTGCCGGAACTGCTCCGCGCAGTCGAAAAGAGCGGCGCGCCAGTCCACCTGCTGCAAAAATGCGGAGCTTGCGCCCTCATGCTCGTCAACGACAGTCAATACGAACAATCCCTGCGCGCCGCCTACTCTGCCAGCCGCGATCTGCACGATTGACAAGCGAAAAGCAGATATGATAGAATATACGGTAGTCAGAGCAATTCTGACTGCCGTACTCCATATCCGCGGGCATGATGGAATTGGTAGACATACGGGATTTCGGTGATGTCACCTTGCTGAAATGTTTTTGCGCCATCTCCTGCCGTGGATTTCTTCGGTAAAAGCAGGCTCGCCTGTTTTTATACCTGCGGATCAAGCGTTACGCTCCGCCTCGGTTTCCTCACCGAGTCAAAATCAGGGGACAACAAAATAGCGACAGATTTCCCTGCCGCTCCTATCTGCGCCCGTGGTGGAATTGGCAGACACGATGGATTTCGGTGATGTCACCTTGGTGAAAGGTTTTTGTTATGTGTTGACGCGGGATTTGTGTACCGTCGTTGACAAGCACTTGGAGGGAGACGCTTATGGCGCAAGCGGCATCAAAAGGAAACTGCTATCTTTGCGGGGAAACGATTTCCAAAACAGCATTTAAGAAGCATCTGCTGGAAAAGCACAATGATGCTGCCGGCGATGCGCAGACGTGCAAGCTGCTGAAGGTGGAGGGCGCAGATGAAAAGGCGTATTGGCTGTATCTGGATATGCCGGTGAGCGCCACGCTAAAAACGCTCGATCGGTTTCTGCGGGATATCTGGCTGGAATGCTGTGGGCACGAAAGCGCATTTTTTGTGGGGAACTATGAGCAACTCTCGAAAAACACCATGGTCGGGATGCTGCGCGATGGGCCCAAGCTCCATTATGAGTATGATTTCGGCTCTACAACGGAGCTGACGATCACGGTGGTGGGAACACTGCTGCGCCCGAAGCAGCGCAGATCCGTTCGTCTGCTCGGGAGAAATGAGCCGATCCGCTTCCTGTGCGGGAAATGCGGAAAGGAAGCCGATTGGATATGCTGCGAATGCGAATGGGAGGATCAGTATCCGTATTTCTGCGAAGACTGCATGGAAAGCCATCCGCACGATTCTGCGCTTCCAATCGTTAATTCTCCGCGTATGGGCGTGTGCGGCTATTGCGGAGAGGACGACGTCTATACCTTTGACCCGGCTCCGTTTTTGAAGTAAAAATCAGGCGACCGGCGGACGCTTACGCCGCAGCTCGCCTGTATATGCGCCCGTGGTGGAATTGGCAGACACGATGGATTTAGGTGCTGTCACCTTGGTGAAAGTCTTAGTTATAGGAGTACAATGACGGTGTTTGGTAAGACAATATCGCTGTTCCTTATTGAAGGGAATCCCAACAAGCGGTGGGTGTGTGAGCTTTCCAATTGGAATGGAAAAGCCTACAAAATTCCACGCATTGATGTAAAACACTGTGATGATAGGATGGATTTATCTGCCTGTGGTGTTTACTTTCTGTTTGGTAAAAGTGATTCAGATGATAAGGGAATCGTATATATTGGTGAAGCCGAAAATGTGTACGAGCGATTGAAACAGCATGACGCTCCTAATGGAAAAGATTTTTGGAATGAGTGTATTGTGTTTATCAGTAAGGATAACCGTCTAAATAAAGCTCATATCAAGTATTTGGAGCATCGATGTTATTTGCTTGCAAAAGAGGCCGATCGCTACTATATCGAAAACTCTACAATTCCCGCTGATGCCTCTTTAACGGAAGCAGAGCAGGCTGAAATGGAAGAATTCTTATATAATATTCGCATGATTAATAATGTTTTAGGCCATAAGTTCCTAGAACCATTAGTCTCAGAGAATGTAGGTGCCACAGAAATCACTAGCCAAATGCTTTATATTCAGGCAACTCGTGGGGCAAATGCAACAGGGATGCGAACAAATGAGGGATTTGTGGTTTTAAAAGGCTCGCAGGTTGCAGATACTGTGACGCAATCGTGCCCCAAACAAATCCGTACACTTCGGCAGAAACTAATTGAAAATGGTATCATTGATACAAACTGGACGTTCACAGAGAACCGAGTATTCAGCAGCCCCTCTACCGCAGCAGGCGTTGTAATGGGGCGAAGCGCCAATGGTCTAACGGAGTGGCGTGCACATTGAGGTACGTATATATTTCTGCACGAGCTTTCTCTGTATAATTAATAAAAGTCACAATATTCTTAGGCTGTTTGTATGCGCCCGTGGTGGAATTGGCAGACACGATGGATTTAGGTGATGTCACCTTGGTGAAAGGTTTTTGCGCCATCCTCGCTGCGGACATTCTTCGGTAAAAGCAGGCTCGCCTGTTTTTATAAACGCGGATCAAGCGTTACGCTCCGCCTCGGTTTCCTCACCGTGTCAAAATCAGAGGACAGCAAAATAGCGACAGGCTTCTCTGTCACTCATATCTGCGGGCGTGGTGGAATTGGTAGACTCGACGGATTTAGGTGCTGTCACCTTGGTGAAAGGTTTTTCCGC
>ERZ827150.2869-NODE-2869-length-17733-cov-3.496040_pt1 | contig 17733 bp, 8 predicted proteins | sample MGYA00519779_ERZ827150 | MGnify/ENA primary metagenome ERZ827150 (study PRJEB31778, sample SAMEA3449267) | human gut metagenome | biome: human gut; feature: human-associated habitat; material: faeces | place: United Kingdom | collected 2010/2012 ...
GCATTTGCTGGACTTTTTCGACGAGCTGAGCAGGATGGCGATAGGACCTATCGCCATCCTGCTGATGATGTTAAGTTGTGTAAAGGTTCTTCAGCCATCAGAGTGCTGCTCTGAGCACGATGCCCTGCGTTGTTTTATAACATTCATCGCAGCTGAAGTGGTGCGTTTCAGCATTTTTGCTATCAGAACTGCCAGAACGAAATATATTACAAACAGTACCAACACATAGCGGTATGTAAAATGCGCTAAATCAAAGCCCTTCACCATCAGGCTGATCAATTTGTGGTGTACCAAAAAGATCGGGTATGTCAGCGTAGCTGCCGATATGATTGCAGAACTTATCGCCTGGAAAAAGGCAGGGAAGCACGCAACAAGCAATGAGATCAGCAGAAATATCATCCAGCATACCACAGAACCAACCGTTACTGCGTGTATGTATTTCTGCGCCATAATCACGGCGATCGTTACTGCCACAGTTGTGCCTATCAGCGGGATATTCTTCATCTGTTTGATATAGCGTGCGAAGCACCCGCCTGCAATCATTTGCGTTAATCGGACCGGTACTGTGATTAAATTCCCGTCGGTTGAAAAGACAGTAATGCCATACATCAAAGCAACCAGCGGCAAAAACACCCAAGCTGGAAGGTGATCCCACAGATACATTACCAACGGCCAAAGGAGATAGCAAATAATCGCGCACCCCAAGTACCACTCACCGACCTGATAGAAATTATTGGTGAACCACCCACGGGCACTTCCATAACCATCCATTCCAAATAACGTCAAGAGCAGGCTCGGTATGGGCGCACCGGAAATCGTTTTATTCATCAGCAGCTGTGCGCATGTCGCCCATAACCAGGCAATATAGAATGGTGGCATCAATTTTTCTGCACGATTCAAGTAAAAGTGGGTCAAATCTTTTCCACTTGCAATTTTACGGCTTCCCATTAAGGCCGCTCCTGAAAGCATGAAGAACAGATTATTTCCAATATCGCCCAAGGACACACAGCCAAAATAGACACTCGGGATGAGTTCATTCGGGTATACCAACTGCCCCACAGTATCAAACCCGCACACAGAAGCATTAAAATGGAAAATCAAGACAGATGCACAGGCGAGTATGCGAATCAAATCATAATCTATCCGTCGTTTCCCTGCCGTTATCTTCATATTGCCACTCCTCTTGTTGAAATCGCTGTTCATTCATTCAATGAACGCCCTGCTCAAAGACGTCCCAGCCTCTGTGCAGCAGTCATCTTTCAAGCCCGGCAGGTCAGTGACCTGCCGGGCTTGAAGGGATTATACGTACTTAGGTCGGGAGTTACATAGTCTCCGCTCAACCCACCTGCTTGGCGCTGTTTGTCACAACGACCCGCGTATGGGCGATCAGAGTCTGCGTGCCATTTTTAGTGCCGTACACATGGATCTGATACGCACCTACCGAATTGTGCTGCTTCAGGTTCACGGTGTACGTCCAGTTCCCGTCAGAACCCTTCTTGGCAGAGTACCACACCAGATCATCCTGACCGTTGGCCTCGCTCCAGACGGGGATCATGACCTTTTCGTATGCTCCCGCGTTCTTCACGGTGATCTGCATCGTGCCGAGCTTCTCAGAGACAACCGCTTCCACCGTCGGGTTCTTCGTTGTGGGCAGCTTCGCTACGCTGGCTGTTGTATTGGCGATCAGCTCCGTCTTCCCAGCCTTCGTGCCGTACACATGGACCAGATAACGGCCCATGGAATTGTGGGCTGCTAGATCCACATCGCACGTCCAGCTGCCGCCGGCCTGCTTGGTAGCCTTATACCACTTGATGTCATCCTGACCGTTGACTTCACTCCAGACGGGGACGGAAATCTTCTCATACCCTTCGGCATTCCGCACGGTGATCTTTATCATGCTGTAGTCCGCTGTGACGGTGGCCACCACCTTCGGCGGCTTCACATCATCGAACGCGGCGATCTGCGCCACAACGTGGCCCGCCATGCGCATGGTGTCAGAATCTCCGGTGCTGGCATAGGCATGGACTTGATAACTGCCGGTGGAATGATGCTTTGTCAGATCGACCTTACAGGCCCAGTTCCCGTCCGCCTGCTTTTCCGCATTGTACCAGGCCAGGTCATCCTGTCCGTTCTCCATGCTCCAGACAGCGAACTTGACCTTGGTATGGCCGTGGCTGGCCACATCGGCCATCTTGACAGTCAGGACATTGTTATCCTGCACCGCCGTGACGGTGTGATCCTTCTCGGTCCAGCCAATAACGTCCTTCGTGCCGCAGCCGTAGTCGCAATACGCGACCTTCGTCTCCGCGCCGACGCAGTTGTCCGTGGTGGTCGTGTAGTTGGTGAACTTATGGGTCACATTTTGGACTATATCGATCCTATCGCCCGCGATGATAGTTGTGCCGTCATAGGCGTGAACCTGATATCTTCCCAGATCTTTGTAGTTGCACATGGGCACTGTGACGATCCACTTGCCGTTGTCCTGCTTTACACCGCGGAACCACTTCAGGTCGTCCTGTCCATTGTGCTGACTCCACATGGCGATCCGGCCGTTGGTGAAGGACTCGCCTTCCATCGGAGTTAGAATGACCGTGAATACGCCACTGTCCTCGCTCAGGCTCATTCTGATCGGGCGCCACATCCGGCCTTCCGCATCAAAGTAATAGCGGGAACTGTTGACGCTCTGCCACCCGGTGACCATCGCGCCGTAGTCGGGGGAGTCCTCCTTGGTGTTGAAATAATACGTATCATCACCAATGTCCGTCATGCCGAGGGCCATCTTGCCGTTGTCGTAATAGTAGGTCTTGCCGTTGGTCTTCTTGATAAAACCAGTATGACCGCTAACTACCAGGCCATTTTCGAACACAAAGGGCACTTCGTCCACTACCTGCTCGCCGTCGTAGGCCACGCCGTTCTCGTCGAAGCAGTAGTTGTCCTCTCCCACCAAGAACCAACCGGTCTGCATGACACCGCGCAGGAAGTACATCTTGCGGCCGGTGGCTTCGTCACGAGCCCAGCCGGTGTATTTCCACTCAACGGGATCAACGGCGGCATGGCAGTTGTTGCATATCAGCTTGCCGCTGCTGCAGACGGCGTCTGCCAGCTCATGGCCCTTTTCAGCGCAGCTGCCGGTCAGAGACTTGAGGGTCAGACTGTCCAGAAGCTGCTCGCTGCCGTCAGCCAGAACATCATAGACGTTGATCGTCATCTTGGACTGGGTCGCTTCCACGCTCAGATAAACCGCGTTGAACTCGGTGGTCGCCTTTGCGAAGACCTTGCTGTAATCGAAGACGTTTTGGCTGTTGATTGAATAGGATTTCTCGCCGCTGGAGCCGCAGATGTAGTAATACACGCCGTCCTCCGCGTCGATCTCGCCGGCCTTCAGGGGGTTGGTGCGGGCGAAGGAGTGATCATGGCCGGAGAACACCACGTCGATGCCGGCCGCCTCCGCCGCCGCCGGGATATACGCCGTCATGGGGGCGTTACCACCCTTGGCATTGGTGTAATATGCGGGCTGGTGGACCGTGAGGATCTTCCAGGTAGCGTCGCTGGCCTTCGCATCCTGTACCAGCCACTCCGCCGCCGTCTTCATGTCGCCGGCATTGCCGCTGTAGTTGATGACGGCCACATAGACGTCGCCATAGGTGGTGGACCAGCAGCTGCCCATGCTGTGGGCGGGCAGGGCGAACACGCTGCCTGCGATGTCGGCGTTGCCATCGCCCTCAAACTCGTGGTTGCCCAGAACATGGATCACGTCGGCGCTGCCCAACTGCTCCGCGTTCAGCAGTCCGACCACTCCGTTCAGCTCGGTAAACTGTGTGGGCTTATCCACGGCGTCGCCGGTCTGGATGCCGAAGTCATAGCCGCCGGCTCTTAGTTTTTCGAAAATACGGGTGATATTGGTCGTATCCTCGGCCTGGATGTCGCCCAGCACGAAGAACTTCTGGGACGCGCCGGGCGCGCCGGCGGTAAAGCTCTCCACCGTATCCGGCCATTTGTCACCGGCGGCGGCCTGATACTCGTAGGTCGTGCCGGCAACCAGGCCGCCCAGTGTGACGCTGTTCACGTTCGCCGCCTGGTAGCCGCCTGTAACAAAGGTGCGCAGCTCCGTTGTCGCCGGAGTGCTGGCAGTCCAGTTCTCCGTGCCCTGCACGCGCCAGCGCAGGAACTGTCTCTCTGTTACCGTTGGGTCGGACAGCCAGGTGATGTTCTTCGTCGCGCCGACGCCCTCCGTGGCGTTGAAGAGGAATGTGGTCTTCTCAAACGTCACCGGCGCATAGGTATACACCCTGTAGCGCATGGACAGACGCCCATCGGTGTCCTGAGCGTAGACTGTGATCACACCGGCGTTGTTGAACGCATTACTGGTCAGCGTACCGTCTTCACCGGTCGTTCCCAGCTGCGTATTGTCCTCCTTGAAGATCTTTGCGTTGGCTACCGGCTTGCCCTCCAGGTCGCTGACCGTCAGGACGGCATCCCGACCGGTAAGCACCGGATCGCAGGACACGCTGATGGCCGCGCCCACCGGCAGCGTCACCTCGGGGGCGGAGAAGGTCATCAGGTCAGCGTCCATGTTGTAGCACATACCGGACTTGACCTCATAGAGGAACGTGCTGCTGGACGTCAGGCCGGCGGGTACTTGCACCTGCACCGTGGCGATCAGGTTGCCATCCTTTACAGGGATGCCACCGTCGCGCGTAGCCTTGACGGTGACGGTGCGATCCTTTGCATTATAGCACTTGGTGACGTCATAGCCATCTGCGGCCTTGAAATTGGGGGAGAACGTCACAGTGCAGTCACTAAACTGTCGATCCAGACGGATGACCGTGTCGCACTCGCTGACGCTGCTGCTGGTACCCCGGATCTCCAGCGTCACATAGCCGCCCACGGCGGCCATGGACTCCACGTGGGTCACACGGATGGGGTTCTCCATGCCGCTGTCCGCCACGGTGAAGTACCGGGTCTCGGAGGCCTCGTTGCCGAAGCCGTCGCGGAGGGACACGGTGACAGAGTGGATGCCATTGGCAAGCTGCAGGTCATACAGGTCTATGTACTCATCGCTCTCGTTCACATAGGCCTTCTCCTTCACATTGACACCGTCCACATAGAGACGCACGGTATTATAATCTACCCCTCTGGCGTACTTACCGGGCGCGTCGCTGAAATAGGCGCGCAGGTTGAAGTCACCGCCGTAGACAGTGCCGCCATCGACCAACTCCTGGTTGTTGAGAGTAATGGAGTCTACCTGCGGGTTGTCAATATCGTCCGTATTCGTACCGTACACAAACTGGAAGTTATCCAGATAGATCGCCCCGACCCGGGGTTCTACCATGTTAGTGCCATAGACAAACATGAGGCGGAAGGTCATACCCTTCTGCAGGGTGAAAGGTGCTCTCGCTGTATCCAGCTTGGCCTCGCAATACTTCCAGCCCTCCCAGTAGATACCGGGCTGATTGTCAGTCGTATTAGCGTTTGAATCCTTTGTCTCGATCGTATAATCGAGCTCCATCTTGCTCCCGTCCTTATCAAACGCATAGGCCCGCAGCCAAAGGCCAGAATGAGATGTTCCGCCGTTCCATTTTATACCGACACCCTCGGGGGCATAGACCCAAACGCCAAAACCCGTAGGGGCTCCCGGAACTTCCATACTTTCCGTAGTGCCGACGCAAGCACCCTCGGTCACCGTTCCACAATTACTGAAGTCAAAATTCAGCTTCAGCATTTTGTCGCCGAAACGCACCGGTTCACCGTCATCACCGCTGACAATTTCAATAGATTCCTTACCACCTCGACCATAGTTGGAGGTATACAGGATACCGTTTTCGCCACAATAATAATCCTGCGCCGAAGTGGTAGTACCATCCTCGTTGACACGGTCCTCAAAGTCCCACACCAATGTAGGTAACGTACCAACCGCTACTGTAATCGTAGCAGTCTTGGTCTCATCAAAGGCCGATGTGGCGGTAATAGTGTCGGTCTTACTGTAACCGTCCGCAGATTTGAAGATATTGCCCGTAAAAGAACCCATTTTCGGATTAGCCATCGTCCAAATGATGTCGCCGTCCTTGTAGTTCACGTCCCGCTTCTCGTAGCGCACCACCAGCCCCAGATCGGACTTCTCGTCAAAGCCCAGGCTGATCTCGTCGGAGTTAAAGGTGATCTCGTTCGGCTTCACCAGCTCCACAGAGGCCGTGCCAACCACGGTGTCGCCCTGGCACAGCGCCACGGTGACAACACCGATGCTGTCAGCATTGGCCGTGAACAGGCCGGTGGCCGGGTCGATCGCGCCCAACTCGGTGGAGTCCTCCGCCAGCTGCCACACCAGGCCGTCAGGCAGGTCCGCGTGGCCGCCGCTGCGGTCCACACCCACCGCGCTGAACTGCACAGCAGAGCCGGGGGTATACAGCTCCTCACGGGGGCTGACCACGGCGTGGTCAAACACGCCGTCCTGCGACTCGGTGGAGATGCAGAGCATACCGGAGCTGATGGTCCGCTCGTGACCATCGGAGGGCTTGCTGAGCATCTGCAGCTCGCCGCCCTCTTCGCGGGCCGCGAAGGTCGCGGAGCCGCCGCCATCGAGGTACAGAGCCGTCACGCAGCCGGCGTCCTTCAGCACAGCTGCCATCTCATAGAGGTCCATGCCGATGGAGCGGGGCGCCAGACGACCCTCCGCCATGAAGAACACCACGCTGCCGTCCGCCCGGATGCCTACGCTGTTCCGGGGGTTCATCGATCCGTCAGCGGTCACCTGGATCTCACCGTTCTTCAACAGGTAGAGAGGGCCGGAAATGGCCTCCATCACGTCATCCGTAGGCGTTCCGGCGTCGCGGATGACCGCCGTGCCGTCCGTCAGGATAGCGAAATACGGCTCATTGGCCTCCTTGATCACGTTGCCCTCCATGACCAGGTAGCCCGTGGGTTCGCCGGTACCCATGTTGAAGTAGTCGCCGTTGGTGGCCATGACGACCGTGCCTGCCGGATCTGCGATCTTGCCGTAGTCCGCTGCCAGTCGCGTGGTTTCCTTCATGCTCCACTGACCCTTGCTGATCGTCTGAGCATTCGCGACACGATCCGCCGCCGTGCTTCCGGCCGTATAGTAGCCGTCATAGGTGGCCTTGAGTGTTACGTTCTTGGTCAGATCGATCTCCGTCATGTAGCCGATGGCCTGCTGGTTATTCTTGTTCCGCATGACGAGCTTGCTGTAGCTCACACCATTGGCAATGGCGTTGTGCGTCTGCGAGACCGGCGCCAAGCCCGCATCAGCGGCCGCGCTGCCCAGCGTGACGGCGCTCTGCATGGCGGGCTGAGAGGCGAGCGCCGCCAGGATATTCATCTGGTTCTCGCCGTCGTTCCCCTCCGTTCCCGGCTCTGCCTCGTTGGCATCCTCGGAAACGTCCGCTTCTTCCCCTGTGCCTTCCGGAGCTGCGACATCCTCGTCGCCCCCGTTACCGGCTTCTTCCTCTCCGTTCGGGTCAACCTGGGAAACTTCTGTGTTTTCTGCCTGTCCTGCGCCGTCCTCGACCGCAAATGCCAGCGGAACGGTGTTCAACAGGAATGAAAATACCAGCAACAGTGAAATCAGTTTCTTTTTCATCGTTTCCCCTTCCTCGTTTTTTGTTTTTTTGCACAAGGTCTGTGCTTTTGTCAATTACTTCGCCATTATGCGGCGGCCAGCTTCACGCTTGGCGCAGCAGAGGCAAGCAGCTGCAGTTCACCTCCTTTTTCGCCATATACGTGCACATAATATGTTCCAGCAGAATGATGGGCCGTCATATCCACCGTATACACCCAAAGTCCGTCCGCGGTCCGCTGGGCCGTGTACCAGGTCAGGTCGTCCTGTCCGTTGATCTCGCTCCAGACGGGCAGGTAGACCCGCTCGTACTTGGAGGCGTTCTGCACTGTGAGTTTCATCGTGCGGCAGTCCGCGGAAAGCCCCACGGTGACGTAGGGATCGTCCGGCAGGATCGCGCGCTTTACATAGGCCGTCGTGTTCGTCAGCAGATGTAGCTCGCCGCCCTGTTCGTTGCGGCCGTAGACGTGGATCATGTACTGTCCCGCGGTGTGGTGCTTCCGCAGGTCCACCGTATACGCCCAAGTTCCGTCCGCTTGTTTTTCGGCGGGATACCAGACAATGTCATCCTGACCATCGGTCACGCTCCATGTGGCCAGATACACCTGGTCGCAATTCTCTATATTCGCCGCAGTAAGATGCATGGTGCGGCAGTCCCCGGAGACCTCGGCTGTGACCTGGGGCGCCAGCTTTTCCACGTTGGCCGTCGTGCCGGTGATCAGCTCCTGTTTGCCATCTCTCTTTCCATAGACATGGATCATGTAATTCCCTGTGGAATTATGATTTGACAGATCCACCGTATACGTCCACGTTCCGTCGGCCTGCTTTTCGGCGGAATACCAAACAATGTCATCCTGGCCGTTCATCACGCTCCATGTGGGCACGTACACCTGGTCATAGCCGTCCACGCCTGTTACAACAAGACTCATGGTACGGCAGTCTGCTGAGACCTGGGCTGTGATATGAGGCGGCAGCTTTTCCACATAGGCCGTCGTGCTGGTGAGCATCTCCATCTTGCCGTCTTTCTTTCCGTATACATGGATCAGGTAGCTTCCTACGGAATTGTGATTTGGCAGATTGACCGTGTAGGCCCAGCTTCCATCCGCCTGTTTTTCGGCAGGATACCAGGCAATGTCGTCCTGGCCGTTTACCTCGCTCCAAACCGGGAAATATACCGTGTCATAGCCTTCAATACTTCTGGCAACGACTTTCATCGTCCGGCAGTCTGCTGCAACCTCTGCCGTGGCCGCCGGGGGCGTTGTGTTGAACTCCGGCACATAAACCAATGTGTTCTGCTGGAACACTGTCGGCTTACCGCTGTCTCCGGCCCACACATGGACATTGTAAACGCCTGTGGACTGATGCCGTGTCAGGTCAACTGCACAGCTCCATACGCCGTCCGCTTTCCTTCCGGCATGATACCAGGCGATATCATCCCGGCCGTTTTCCTCACTCCAAACCACAAACAACCGCATGGAACAAATCTTCGGAAACACCTTTCATATCACCTTTTTCCCATATTGCCTCAATCGTTTCCTTCGTAGCATAAACAGGAATCTGGTACTTGCGCAGTACCGGTCCTAAACCACAAATATGATCGGTATGCTCATGTGTAATAAAAATGGCATGAAGGTTTTCTATCGGAAAATTTTCCTCACGCTTTTCAAACCATGTCTTCAGATTATCTGTTGCTTCCTTGTAAGTTCCCGCAAAGTATGTGCCTTTTCCGCTGAACGCGCCCTTCAGGTCATCCCATCTTGTATAGTTCATGGCCGCTGAGGTCTGCAGTAGCGCATACAGCGACTCTGTCTTGTCATCCATGCCGCCAAACGCCGCCGCATAAACCTCCAGCAGTCTCCCCAGTTCATCCTGCACGGTGGGAATGGACAGCAGCCTCTGAAAAACGATATGACTATATATGTGGGCGGTCTGATAGCTGTCCGCGTTCTCCAAATCATTGCCCATACAGGTATCAAAGTCCCACACAGGGCCCAGGTGCAGCACATCATGGTCTCCATCCTTATACCAATAGAAACTGGTCGTGGAAGATTCACGGTTCAACACATATTCGTTTACGAGATAATACTGCAGGAAAGAGTCCACGTCGATATACTGGGACAGCGTATCCAGCGTGATGTCTCCTTCAGGCGTTATCGCCAGATACTCCATAACCGCATCCAGCGCTTCGTCAAAGCCCTTGACGGCCTCCCGCAGCAGCGCGGGATCGTCCTCGGTCACAGACTCCTTCACCACAAAGTGCTTGCCTGTGCTGTGGTTCTCGATCCAAATATCCTCAGCTGCAAAATACGCCTCATCCTGCTCCATAAGAACGCCCTTGGGATCGTTCAAATCCAGACGGGTCGTGCCGAGCTCCACCTTTTCGCACACCAGATACGTCCCGCGATATTCCCCGTTGATCCAGAGATCTACGTACGCGCAGTCCGGTGCATATGTCATCCCCAGCTGGTCGGCCAGGCTGAAGGAAAGCTTGTTCCGCATCATGCTGTCATCCGATGCGTTGGCCAGCAGCACCCATTTTTTAGCCTTTGCCATGCCGAGGACGCTGGTCTTCTTGTCAAATTTGATCTGGTAGCCCTTTTTCTGGTAGTACGCCCAAGAAGTGTTCCCACGTCCCTTGAACGTCGCATTTGTCACGTGCAGGTCGTTTTCCTCATTTTCCGTATCCGTCAGAGTGACCGCCGTGCCGGCGTATTTCACACTTTTGTCCTGATGCACCGTGTCCAGCGTGACACCGTCCAGCGCAATATACAGGCTGGGCAGCTCCGACTGCATCACCGTGATGGTTTCCGACGAACCATCCGCAAGGCTGACAACCACACTGTCGCCATTCTGCGCAAAGGCGCCGCGCAGCACGTTGGTCTGGGAATCCAGCGTGCCCTTGTCGGCCGAAACGACCGCACCCTGCAGCTGTACCTCTGCATCAGAAATGACCACCTGATTCGTCAGGAACAGATACCACTGCTCCTTTTGCGTATCGTGGTAGCCATGGATCACATTCCCCTGCTGGTCTGTCACCGCGCAGGAGAAGGTGTCGTCGGCATAGGCTGTCAACACACACAGCACGATTGCCGCCACCAAAAAAACCGCTCTCCCCAATTTTTTTCTCATACTGCTCGCCCTTTCTTATTCGTTTTCTTTTTTTACAGAAAAATCTTCCGTTACCAAGGTCAGATTCGGGTTGTAGTAGGGATCTCCTGCGGCGAGTTCGCGCCCCCACCGCTCCTGGAAGCGCCGAACCTCACCTTCGAAGCGCTTCCGTTTCTCCGGCGTATCTTCTGCGCCTCTGCTCTTCGATTCATAGTGATACAGCTCTGCAAACGGTGTCCACACAATGAGGTAGCCGGCTTTTCGGATCCTCATGCACATATCGACATCATTAAAGGCAACCTCAAAGGTTTCATCAAGGCCGCCAATTTCCTGCCAGACATGGCGCGGAACCATCACACAGGCGGCTGTCACCACAGAAAAGTCCTGCGCGATGGTGGCCCGGGACATATAGCCATAATCGCCTCTCGGGAAATTCTTGTGGGCGTGTCCGGCGACGCCGCCGATCCCCAGGATCACACCGGCGTGCTGGATCGTATCATCGGGATAATAGAGCATCGCTCCCACCGCACCGACGTCAGAGCGCTGTGCAAACATCAGCATTTCTTGTATCCAATCCGGCGTAATGACCTCTATGTCGTTGTTCAGCAGCAGTATATACTCACCAGCGGCAGCCTCCCGGACCCCGAAATTGTTGATCGCGGAGTAATTGAACTTCCCCGTCCAGGTCACGACCTGAATACGCGGATCGCTTTTCAGCTCGTCATAGTAGGCGAAGGTTTCCTTCTCCTTGCTGTTGTTCTCAATAATGACTATTTCAAAGTTCTTGTAGGTGGTCTTCTCCAGAATGGAGGAAATGCAGGTTCTCAGCGTATCCACATAGTCCATATTGGGGATAACAATAGACACCTTGGGGCAGCCGGAGATCGCGTATTTGATCCGATATGTCGACGGGATCGACGAATCCTCTACCTCGCCGACAAGACCGACCCGATCCAGATGCTCACGCAGGGCTCTTCGCGCAGCATCCAGCGTGTACGGCTTCGCGGAGATACCGTCCGCCACGGAGCCGCTGTGCGCCCGCCAGAAGTACAGGATCTCCGGGATATGCACGATCCTTGCGGCCTTCTCCGTCAGCCGCAGAACCATGTCGTAATCCTGGCTGCCGTCAAACTCCCCGCGAAATGTGCCGACCTCGTCCAAAAGCGCCTTGGAGAACACCGTAAAATGGCAGATGTAATTGTAGCTTCTCAGCGTATCCGGGGCGTAATCCGGCTTGAAGTGCGGGCAGAACGCGTCCTCCGGTTTTTCGTGGAAGGTGTTTTCATCCGTATAAATAAAGTCTGCATCCTGTTCGCAGATGGCCCGCATCACCTCATGGAGGGCTGCCGGATGCAGCAGATCGTCGTGGTCAAACAACCCGATATAGTCCCCTGCCGCCATTTCAAGACAGGCGTTTGTGTTCCCGGAAATGCCCAGATTCTGTTCCAGCCTCCGGTACTTGATCCGCGGATCCTTCCGCATATACTGACGGCAGATCTTCTCCACGCTGTCATGGGCCGTGTCGCTGCCGTCCGCCATGCACAATTCCCAGTTTGCGTATGTCTGGTCGATGACCGACCGGATCATCTCGTGCAGAAACTTCTCCGGGGTGTTATAGAGGGGCACGACGATGCTGAACTTGATGCTCCGCGGAAATACCGTGCTTCTCTGTTTCTCCAGCTCCTCGTCGGTGAAAAGGGGCTTATTGGCCAGGGCTGTAAATTCCTGCCGGTGTGTCAGCTTGTTTTTTACTTTTCGCCATGTATAGCGCCAGCCGTTCTGGTGCAGACACCGAAGCCCCTTGCCCAGCAAGCGAAAGAATGCTATCTTCCCCAAAATGCGCTTCAAGGCATCGAGGCATACGCGGAACGGCTTTGTGATTTTCCAGAAAAACGCGTTGGAGATCACACTGTACGCATACTGGCTATCCGCCAGCTGTACCTTCAGCGCCTCACGCTGGCCGATCGCCGCTTGGTAGTGCTCCTTGTAGTGAGCCAACTCCGCCGCCAGCTCCTCACACTGCTCGGAAGCCGCATGATACTGCGTCTCACGGTGCGCCAAATCTGCTTCCAGCGTCTCACACCGCTCAGCCGCCTCGTGACACTGCTCCTTATAGGAGGTCAGCTCTGTCAGAAGCGCATTTGTCCGCGCCTCACATTCCGCCTCTTTACTGCGCAACGTCTGCTGCATCTGCGCTATCTCCGCTGCGGCCGCAGCCTCCCGCTGCTGCTTTTCTTGGAGCCACTCGTTTTGCTTGTTGGCCCACTCGGCATTCTCCGCCGCGTGCAGCGCCGTAATATTCTGGATGTGCCGCTCCTTGTCCTCTACCGCCTTGTTCCAGCGCGCACTTTCCTGCTGCCGCGCACACTCGGATATCCGGATGTTCCGCTCATAATCCTCGACCTGCCGCTCGATGTTTGCACTGCGCCGGAACAGCAGCGCATGGGCGGTCAAATAGGTCGGACGATAATTGATGTCATCCATAAAGCCGTTTTCAAAGAAAGCCCGGCACCAATATTCCCGCTGCTGTACATTCACGTGGGTAGGCTCGGTAAAATCGTCGGGAGTAGAGGTGAACAGCACCTTATCCGTAAGCTGGCAGAGATTCCGGATCGCCTGCCTGCCATCTTCCGCATACAGATGCTCCAGTACCTCTATTGTCACGACCAGATCGTACCTGTCCGGCAGTCCGGCGGGCAGCGGCTCTGTCAGAGAGCCTACCTTGCAAAAGGGCCGGACATCCTCCCGTACCTTTGAAATGGCATACGCAGAGATGTCGACGCCGTAGGCCTCGACGCCCCGATCCCGCAGTGCCGCTACCAGATATCCCATGGCGCAGCCGGCATCCAGCACCGTCTTCGGGTGTATGTCCGCCACGATCCGATCTGCGATCATGCCAAAGAAATTGACCCAATGCTCCGGCTCCTCGTAGGGGATCGGGCCGCAGCCGCTATGGTAATACTCCGCGTTGTAAAGCTCGCTCATACCCACCTCGTCACGACGCCTCATAGGCATCGCAGATTTCTTTTGTTGCGCCTATCGCTTTTACCTGTCCATGCTCCAGCCAGATGACCCGGTCACACATCTCCCGGATCTGCTCCAAACTGTGGGAAACGAACAGCACCGTTGTGCCACCGCCCATCAGCTCCAGCATCCGGGTCTTGCTCTTTTCCTGAAAGGCGGCGTCGCCCACCGCCAGGATCTCATCCACGATCAATATCTCCGGCTGCACGACTGTTGCAATAGAAAACGCCAGTCTCATCAGCATGCCGGAGGAATAGTTGCGGATAGGGACGTCGATAAACTTTCCCAGCTCGGAAAACTCCACGATCTGTTCGTACTTCTCCTTCAGATACTTTTCGCTGTATCCGAGGATCGACCCATTCAGGAAAATGTTTTCCCGGCCGGTCAGGTCATGGTCAAAGCCACTGCCCAGCTCCAGCATGGGGACGACATTTCCGTGGACCTCCAGCGATCCGCCGGTGGGCTTCAAAATGCCGGAGATCACCTTCAGCAGCGTGGATTTCCCCGCGCCATTGTGACCGATGATGCCCACCACTTCGCCGCGCTCCACCTCAAAGCTGACGTTTTTCAGTGCCCAGAATTCCTCATATTTGATTTTCCCCCGAAGCATCTGCACAATGTATTCCTTGATGCTCTGAATGCGGTCATAGGTCATGAGATACCTCATGGAGATGTCATTCGCACGAATTATCACGAGTCTTACTCCTATCAGATGTTGAGGACGAAGCGGTCCTGCGTCCGCTTGAACACCGTGATCCCGATGATCAGCGGCACCACAGACGCGATCAGCGCCAGGACATACGCCTTCGGCTCTGGAGAAACGCCATTGATGAGAATGGTCCGGATGAACCGGATGATATGATACAGCGGGTTCATCTTATAAATCAGCATGAACCGCTCCGGAATAATGCTCTCCGGGTAGAAGATCGGGGTCGCATACATCCACAGCATGCTGACCACACCCCACAGAAACTGCGTGTCACGGAAAAACACCATGGCCGCCGCCAGCAGCATTCCAACGCCCAGCGCCAGCGCAAACAGGCAGAACACGCCGAAGGGAAGCAGCAATATCGCCGGGCGGATCGGTGTCCGTGTGATCAGCAGCACCGCCAGCAGCGGCAGCAGGGAGAGGCCAAAATTGATGGTAGAGGACATCACCCGCGTCAGCGGATAGATGTATTTCGGCACATAAACCTTCGTGATCAGGGATGCGTTGCCCACGATGGAGGTCAGCGACATGGACGTCGCTTCACTGAAAAAGCTGAAGCACACAATGCCGGTGAGCAGGTACACCGCGAAGTTGGGAATATCAGACTTGAACAGCGTGGAAAAAACGATGTACTGGACCATCATAGTCAGCAGAGGGTTCAGAAAACTCCACAGAACGCCGAGGACGGAACGTTTGTACTTCGTCTTGAAGTCCCGGGAGACCAGCTGTTTCATAAGATATCCGTATTTGCTGAACGCCGCGAACACGTTCAGAATGGCCATACGTTTTCCCTTCTGAAATCCGCGGAGCAGATACAGGCAATACCCCGCAAGGGCAGCCAGCCCTGCCGCGGCCAGCGGCCAATAATGCGCGCCGAACCACAGCGCCTCGCGGCTGTGTACCTCCATACACAGCGCGCCGGCCTGCGCGGCGCCGTTGACCTTCACCCGCTCGTCCTCCGCCAGTTGGATCGCCACTTGATTTCTGACGGTGGACATCGTAGTGCCGCTGTACAGCGTGACGGCGTTCCCTGCTGTGCAGTCCGGTGCGGTGATCCGTACCGTTGCAATGCCGCCCGGCACAGAGATGCCCGGCGCAAAGGAAACGGAAAAATTCTCGTTGTCAGCCAGACCGGAGATAGCGACGCGCCGGCTGTCCAGCGTCTGCCCGTCTGAGCAAAGCTCTATGATCAGCGTCCCTTGATTCTGGCGCGCATACGTCGCGCCGCGGAGGGTGATGCCCATCAACCGCCCGTTCACGCGGATCTGCTGGGTAATGACGGTGTTCTGTGTGATCTCGCCCACCGGTTCGCCGGGCGTCAGCATATCGGTAAGGCTGTCCCGATACCGCAGCTGGTCGCCGCCGATCCAATAGAACAGCATCGCCGCGACCACATAGAGCGCCAAAGCGATCCCGCACTTTTTCTTCAATGATTGTAGGTTCATGCTTCCCCGGTGATCTCCTTCAAATATCGCGCCAATGCGTTTTTCCACTCCGGCAGTTCCTGAAAGTCGTTGCTGTGCAGACATTCCTTGCTCATCCGTGAATTCAGCGGCCGCACCGCTCTCGTCGGATAGGCGCTGGTGGGAATGGGGTGTACCACCACCTGCCTGCCCGCCAGTTCAAAGATCGCCTCCGCGAACTCCGACCAGGCGCACGTCCCCTCGTTGGTGGCATGATAGACGCCATATCGCTCCGTCTGCACCATGTCGCACAGCAGCGGCGCAAGGTCCGCCGTGTAGGTGGGCGAACCGATCTGGTCGCAAACCACGCTTAGCTCCGCTTTGGTTTCCGCCAGACGGAGCATTGTTTTCACAAAATTATTTCCGTTTTTCCCGAACACCCAGGAAATGCGGACGATGAAATACTTCTCCAAAAGACTCTGCACCGCCAGCTCGCCCGCCAGCTTGCTTCTGCCGTAGGTGTTCACCGGTCCGGTCGGGTCGCCCGTCTCATAGGATCGCTCACCCGTTCCCGGGAACACATAGTCCGTGGAGATATACAGCAGCTTCGCGCCGGTCTTCCGGCAGGCGGCCGCCATATTCCGAGTCCCGTCCGCATTGACCGCCCAGCACCGCTCCGGCTCATCCTCCGCCAGATCGACTTTGGTGTAAGCCGCGCAGTGGATAGCCGCGTCCGGTCGGTAGGCCGCCATCAGCCGCTCTACCGCCTCCCGGTCCGTAATATCCAGTTCCCTGGACGACGTTCCCAAATGCTCGATCCCGCGCCGTTCCAGTTCCCGTTCTACATCATAGCCCAGTTGTCCGCTGGCACCTGTAACCAGTATCCTCATGCCGATCCCCTTATATACGGTTTCTCCTGGCCCACTGCATGACTTTGGCAAACAAGCCATCCGGGGCATACTTCAAAAATATCTCGCCCATAGACGACAGCGGGCTGAACTTCCGGTATTTCCACACCGTCCCGCTCCCGCCGCGATGATGCCAGTTCCGATCCCGCGCCTGCGCCCAAAGGAGCGCGTCGCGTATGGATGCCTCCAGCTCCGCGCCGCAGACGAAGTTGTCCTTCAGCCACTGCATCCGGGCCAGCATAGGCTCAATCCGTTCCTTTCCGTAGCTGGCCTTATCCGCGACCCCCACGACCAGCCCGGTCTGATTGCCGCCGTGGATACGATAACAAATCGTCTTTTTGGGGGAAGAGTACACCATGCCCTCCGCCGCGCAGCACAAGGCAATATAATGATCATGTACCATGTATGGGCAGAACGGGATGGCACGCTTTGCCGCATCTGATTGGATCAGCATCGTGCAGCCGGTGACAAAGTTGCTGGTCAGCAGTCCCCTTGCCAGGTCCGTTCCGCTCCGGAACACATGATGCCGGCGTACCTTGGTGATGCTGTCCGCCACCTGTTTTCCATCGCCGTCGATGATGTACATATCTGAGCAGACCAGCACGGCCCGCTCCCGTTCCATAGCTTCCTGTAATACGGTCAACTTCTCCGGCAGCCACACGTCGTCCTGATCGCAGTAGGCAAAGAGTTCCCCGTCTGCTTCCTGTGTCAGCAGTTCAAACGTATCGTTAGAGCCCAGGTTCTTCTCGTTGCGCGTGATGGTATAGGAAAAGCGCGTAATGCACTCTTGCACGCAGGACTGTATCTGTTCATAGGGTACGGTAGGTGAGCAGTCGTCACGGATATACAGCCGCAGGTTGGGATACGTCTGTTCGTTCAGACTCACCAGCTGCTGTCGCAGCCAATCCATCCGCGGCTCATACACCGCCATTAAAATGGAGATCAGTGGTTTACCGGTTCCCATACATCCGCTCATAGTAGTGCTGGTACTCCCCGTTGATGATGTTCTCC
>ERZ827150.2870-NODE-2870-length-17721-cov-3.864655_pt1 | contig 17721 bp, 16 predicted proteins | sample MGYA00519779_ERZ827150 | MGnify/ENA primary metagenome ERZ827150 (study PRJEB31778, sample SAMEA3449267) | human gut metagenome | biome: human gut; feature: human-associated habitat; material: faeces | place: United Kingdom | collected 2010/2012 ...
CCACCCTGTACTGCATGTTTTTTTCTTAGTGCCATAAGCCAGTTCCTCCCGTTCGCTGTTAATCTAAAAGGAGAGGCAGGAAATCCCACCTCTCCCATTCATTTTTCAGCCTTCGTACTTCTCAACGTTAGCCTTGTAGGAATTCTCATAATAATCTGTTAATTCTTCCAGACCCATTGCATTGCAATTATCTCTTGCTGCTTCGAATGCTGCTATACAATCCTCTTCGCTAGCGCTGTTAATAATTTCTGCCCAAGAAGAAGTAATTGTATCGTCAACCATCTGCTTAATTGTTGCAATCGTATCTCTGGAATTAAAGGTTGTCTGATACATTGTAGTATCCTTTGCCGGTGCAGTGTAGTTACCCCAGCAGATATTAATGCCTTCATCCGCAAAACTTCCGTCCTCATTTACTGGCCAATAATCATAAATAGATACACGATCTACTCTCGGATCAATCTTATCAAAAACAGAACGGCCATCACTCTTAAGCCACTGTCCGCAAATTGCTACCCAGTACTCGCAAGCATAATGATTTTTTACAGTATGATATGTAGTATCCTTTGTGTCAACATTCATAATCTCATCATCAAACAGCCATGTACCATCATCATCAATTTTCCATACATTTTCTTCACGTGGTGCACCAAAACCCATAATAAAGGTTCCAAGTTCAGATGCTTCCCAGTTCAAATATTTAACAATACCCTGAATTTCTTCCTCAGTTGCCTTGTCGGTAATAATCATGCGGTAACTTCCCACATAGTTGGAGGTAAGAAGTGAGGTATCTTCCATGCTCATTCCTTCTCCGTGAACAGAAACGTTCGCAAATCTCTTATTCTTATCGTAGTCATCACCTTCCTGTACGGCCCATGTCTGATGTCCACCTACCCACGCATACCACCAAGTTCCAAAATTTCCAAGTACTTGTCCGTTCGCTAACTTAGAAATGTATGTCTCATAATCAACACTTTGATAATCTGGATCAATTAAACCTTCACGATACATCTGATTTACAAGCTTTGCGATCTCGAGACCCTCATCAGTATTCAGCCAATGAGTGAACTCACCTGTCTCCTCATTTAACTTATAACCATTTATAAAGCCGTAAGCACCGAGCATTGCATTTAAAAAGCTCTTGCCCTGATTATCACTTGTAAACGCGTAAGTCGTCTGTCCGGCATCATTTGTTGGATGATTTGCAAGAATCTTCTTCATAACCTCAATATACTCCTGAGGTGTCTCATACATTTTCTCCTCACCAAGCTCCAGATAATAATCCCAGCGAACACCAAAATCAAGTCCTGCTACATTAGGATTCTCGCCCCAAAGTGTAGAAAGCTTATAAATATGACCTTCATCATCCTTAAGCATATTAATATAATCGCCCATACGTCTTGTCAGATTTGGCATGTCATCAAGATACTCCGTCAAGTCAACAGCCTTGCCCTGTGCGATAAATTTCTCAGCCATATCATCAGGCATATTGGTAATAACAGATGGATAACTATTATCTGCCAACATCAGATTTAAACGTTCAGTCATATCACCTGTCATATACTGCCAGTCAAAGGTTACGTTTAGATTTTCCAGAAGCCACTCGTCCATAACGGCCTTTCCGCCATTTTCATCTGCCAAAAATTCTTCCTGATCACCCTCACCTGCATACACGCTAATGTTAATAGTTTCTTCTGGCTTTTCCCAATTCAAATCTGCTGGATCAACGGTTCCGTTCTCTGCAAATGCTGCTGAAGAAAGTGTTCCAACTGCCATTGCTGCTGCTAAAAATGATGTTGCTACTCGTTTTCCACTCATACTCCAAGTCTCCTTTTTTTCTTATTATGTTAAGTCTCATTGCCTACGCCGGTAAGACTCTCGTTCTACTAATGTACATTCCAAAAGAATTCTCTTTTTTTCTAATACTCCATGTTCAATTTTTGTGATCAGTGCTGCCGCTGATTCTCTTCCAATTTCATCAAGCGGCACATGCACTGTTGTCAGTGATGGATTTGAAAACCAGCCATATTCAGAATCATCAAATCCAATTACTCCTATGTCATCTGGTACCTGTAATCCACAATCCCGGATCTGTCTAATTGCACCAAGTGCCATTAAATCATTCATTGCATAAATTGCTTTTACTGGATAACCTGATTTTAAAATATCTCTACAAGCCTGCAGGCCACTTTCAAACTCCCAATTGCCATTTTGCCGCAGTTTTAAATTCATAGAAATTCCAGCATCTGCATATGCTTCTTCTACACCAGCCATACGTTGTCCAGCGGGAGCTGACTGAATCGGTCCTCCAATAATTGCAATTTCTTCACCGTAACGCATCAAAAGCATCTGTGTAATCTTCTTTGAGATCTCTCTATTATCATATCCTACTTGCACATCATCTGCATTCTCTGTTGTACAATATGCATATACAAGTGGAATATCTATTTCGATCAATCCCTTCACGTCTCGATCATGCATTCCGATAAAAATCACACCATCTACACGAACGGCCTGCAATCTCTGCAGTTCCTTACTAATCGCCCCTCTATACTTATAGATGTTGTCATAATCCGTCTTGATTTTATCCTTTAAACCAAGGTCAGATAAAATCACGCTGTATCCATTTTGCTGTGCATAATGTGTAACACCCTGCACAATACTCCCTGTTTGCCATACAGAGAGATCTTCTGTTATCACACCAATGATGCTTGATTTACTGCTTCTGAGTGCTTTAGCTACAGTATTCGGCTGATAGTTCACTTCCTTTATAATACTTCTAATCCTAGCTGCCACCTCAGGGCTTACCTTATTGTCTCTGTGATTCAGTACGTGAGATACAGTAGCAACAGACACACCTGCCATCCCTGCTATATCTTTTAACGTCATATTCTCTCCTTTTAGTTAATCGTTTAACCAGTTCAGCATTTAAAAAATCACCTCCATTTTTACTGCTTTTGGTTTTTTTATAATTGTTTACAAAATCAACTCGTTACTTTATGTCATTGATATTACTCCATATCAGCCTTCATGTCAAGTGTTTTCTAATTATTTTTTTATATTATTTTTATATTCCTATCTTTTTCGTTTGTATTGTATAAATAGTATGATTATTCAATACAATAAGCTCCGTTCATTTTTAGTATACTCTTTTTGTGCTAAGTTAAACGATTAAATACCACTTTTTAAAATACCCGACATTTTAGAACCATATATTTTCTAAAATGCCGGGACTATCAATATCTATTTTTTCTTCAATTAACTGTCAGCACCGCTATTCCTCTTCATCATTTGCCCAGAAAAGCGCACAGCGAACTGCCTTTTTCCAGCCCTTTAGCTTTTGCTTTCTCTTTGTCTCTCCTATTGACGGCATAAATGAGCGTTGCAGCTGCCAATTAGCACGAATCTCTTCTTTATCCTTCCAATATCCTGTTGCAAGGCCTGCCAGGTAAGCTGCACCTAGTGCTGTTGTCTCGATACATCCTGGGCGATCTACCTGTGCATCAAGAATATCTGCCTGAAACTGCAGAAGGAAATTATTTGCACTTGCACCGCCATCTGCCTTTAATATCTCAATTGTATAACCGCTGTCCTGCTCCATTGCTTCAAGCACATCATGTACCTGATACGCAAGTGATTCAACGGCTGCGCGCACAAAATGAGCACGGCTTACACCTCTTGTCAGTCCTACAAACGTACCTCTTGCATATTGATTCCAATATGGTGCACCAAGTCCTGTGAATGCCGGCACCAGATAAGAACCTGCCGTATCCTCAACAGACTGACATAAGCTTTCTGTCTCAGAAGCGTTTCGAATTATCCAAAGCTCATCACGAAGCCATTGAATTGTCGCTCCTGCCACAAACACACTTCCCTCAAGCGCATACTGCACTTCACCCGGCGAACCTGCTGCAATTGTTGTGACAAGTCCATGATCAGAGTTGACCGGCTCTGCACCTGTATTCATCAAAAGAAAGCATCCTGTTCCGTATGTATTCTTTACATCACCAGGTTCAAAACAGCACTGACCAAAAAGTGCTGCCTGCTGGTCTCCCGCAATTCCCGCAATCGGAATAGCACCACCTGTAACCTCTGGATCTGTTTTTCCGTAAATGCAGCTGCTTGGAAGAACCTTTGGAAGCATAGACTGTGGAATATTAAAGTATTCCAAAAGTTCCTTATCCCACTCCAGCGTATGAATGTTAAACAACATTGTTCTTGATGCGTTTGTGTAATCTGTTGCATGTACAGCGCCGCCTGTCAGTTTCCATACAAGCCAGCAATCAACCGTTCCAAAAAGAAGCTCGCCCTCCTGTGCACGCTTTCTGGCTCCTGGCACCTGATCTAAGATCCATTCAATTTTTGTTGCTGAAAAATAAGCATCTGGAACTAATCCTGTTTTTTCACGAACCTTTTGCGTCATACCATCTGCTCTTAGACGATCAATTCGCTCACTTGTACGGCGGCACTGCCATACGATTGCCGGATAAATTGGACGACCTGTCTTTTTATCCCAAATGATCGTAGTCTCTCGCTGATTCGTAATGCCGATTGCATGAATCTGCTCAGGAAGCGCTGCTATTTTATTCATTGCCTCTGATAATACACTCACCTGTGATGCCCAAATTTCCATCGGGTCATGCTCTACCCAGCCTGGCTTTGGATAATGCTGCTCAAATTCCTTTTGAGCAACACTGCAGATATTTCCCTTTCGGTCAAATAAAATGCAACGAGAGCTAGTTGTTCCCTGATCCAGCGCCATCATGTATTTTTCCATTGTGTGTCCTCCTAATCTGCTTCGTATCCTGTCGGATTTATCGTGTTATTTTTTCACTCCGAATACTGATTCTGACACTATTATAGCTGATACAATTGGCGCTGTAAATGCTGCAGTTTATTTTTTTAGTTTTGGATGACTGACTAACGATGCAAGATATCCAAATACAATCGCTGCACAGATACCTGCTGAGCTGGCTGTCAGTCCGCCCTTAAAGATGCCAAGCAGCCCTTCCTCATCGACTGCTTTTTTGACACCTTTCCAGAGCGTATTGCCAAAACCAAGAAGCGGCACACTTGCCCCTGCTCCTGCCCACTCTTTAAATGGCTCATAGATGCCGAATGCACCTAAAACTACTCCTGTAACCACAAGAATAACCATAATTCGACCTGGCATCAGCTTTGTCTTGTCCATCAGAAGCTGTGAAAGCGCACAGATCGTGCCACCGACTGCAAATGCAATTAGATATTCCTGCATGATTTGCCTCCTTCTGCTAATGACATAGCCTTTTGTTTCTTCTCAAAACGTTCATCGAATGAGTCAAGCGCTTCAATGACTACTGCATGTGCAATGCCTGGAATGCTTGCACCTTCATTAAATGAAATCTTTGACAAAAGCGCGCCTGTCGGAACAAAAAGCACACGTTTCCAGATCTTTTTTTGAATCTGAGGCAAGATATACGAAGCCAATATCACAGCACTGCAGCCACATCCGCTTCCACCTGCGTGAACATCCTGCTCTTTTCGTTTAAAGATTTCCAGTCCACAGTCCATATGACGATCAGAAATATCAATCTTTTTTTCGCGAAGCAAATCAATTAATAGTTTACTACCTATCTGGCTAAGATCGCCTGTAATGATCTTGTCGTAATCGCTTGGTTTTGTCTTAAAATCTTTAAAATGCTGCACAATCGTATCACATGCGGCAGGAGCCATCGCCGCACCCATATTCATTGAATCTGTTATTCCATAGTCTACGATTTTTCCTGTCGTTACTCCTGTGATTTTGGCAAGTGGAATGTCGAGTTGGGTTGTAGTGTGTGTCTGAACACTTTCAAGTACAACAGCTCCTGAACCTGTTACAGTCCATTCTGCACTGAGTGGTCTCTGGTTCCCATAATCAGATGGGAAGCGAAACTGCCTCTCGGCAGAGGCATAATGGCTGCTTGTCACACAAAGTACATGATCTGCATATCCTGCATTCACAAACATAGCACCTGTTGAAAGTGTAAGTCCCATTGTAGAGCAAGCACCATACATGCCAATTGTCGGGCAGTTTAGTTCACTAATTCCAAAACTGCTTGCGATACACTGGCCAAGCAAATCACCTGCAAATACATAGCGAATCTGCTTTGGCAAAAGATGTGCCTTCTCAATTACTTTCTTTACGGCTCGCTTTTGAAGCTCACTCTCTGCCTGTTCCCAATTATCCTGTCCACACTTTCCGTCAGGATCAATTTCATCAAATAGTGCGCCAAATGGTCCCTCTGCCTCCTTTGGGCCAACAACAGAGGCCGCCTGCAGAATGCGGGGCGGCCTCTCAAAACGTATACTTGCTGTTCCTGTCTGCATAATTGCTCCTTGTTATGGATATAGTTTTCATTTCAAAACTACTTTGCCCAAGCGGTAGGTTCTTTATGCATTCCTATAACTTTTCTTTGTGTTATCAAGATCTATCATTATGTTCATGTTAGCGTATTATAACAATTTTTATTATTCAGCATAATTCACATAGCATGCTGCACCAACAATAGCCTTTGTATAATAGCCACCTATATTCTCAAATGTAATTACATCAAACGGCAAAAAAGTTACCGTGACATCATTACCTTCAAATACATTAGGAAGTTCTCCTAAGTAATATACACAATAGTCATAACCCGAATAATCTTCAATCTGTACATATGTCAATGTCTTTCCACTTTCTTCTAACTCTTGACAATCAACGACTTCACCAAATATACACATAAGACGGTCGGAATATTTAAATGGATTTTTCGCTACATGTGCATAGTCCATGCTAAAATCAATATGATCACTTATGGCTCCAGTATTAGAAGAATTTCCTGGAAAGAACTGTGGATTATCATTTATAAAAGCAATTGCATCATCTGAGATATCAAATTCCATTGTGTCTGCAATTGCTTCATACGTAGCAGCTTTTGTCGTTGTCTTGCTTGAATTATCTTTGCTTGTCGTCTTTGTAAGTTTTCCTATAACATCTGCCATCAAAATTGCAATGATAACGATAACTACCAGGGGCATCCACTCTTTTTTCATAATCTTCTGAACTACAGCATTGATCTTGAACAAAATATTCTTTATTTCATTTGTTGTTTGTGATTTGCCCTGTCCTTTTTCTATTTTTGCACCACAATTTGTACAAAACACATCTCCCTCTTTTACCTTATTTCCACACTTAGGACATATCATCTTTCTTTCCTCCTTTTGTAAACTGCATTTTTCGCCATTCAATCATTTTCTTTAATTTGCATCTGGCATAAATTTTCTATAAAGACCTGCTATTACCAAAACAATCGTCGCAGCAATCATCAAATAATAGCCGCTTTCTTTTTGCATTAGATAGCCAAATTCCTCTTCATTTATAGCATTCGAAAAATTGATTACCTCTATTATTGTCAACGTTCCTGCTGCTATACTTGTAAACATAACACCAGTATCTTTTCCTTTTAAGCCTAATATTAGTGCAATAATTCCAATACCTAAAAAGAAAATCCCATCGCCTCCAATCAATGACTCTGTCGATGCAACACCAAATACTGTTACTTTCACATATGGTAAAAATGGACAGATAATCATTAATATGCTGCTTACAACTGCAATCCAATTTGTTTTCGCATTTGTCAATGTACTCCAACTAAAGTTGTAGGAATTTCCTTCCCATTTGCCACTTGACTGCTTTTCTTTTTCCTGCTGCTGATATGTATGAGTATTTTGATTTCCATTCACATCCTGAACAACGCCAAATTGCGCCTGTACCTCATAAGCAATCGTTCCCATTGCACCAAGCATTTCTTTATAATACTTATAATATACTGAGCTACGCATTAAAATGATAGAGGCCATTCGTTTTAGGGATGCATCCCATCGAATACAAAATGTAGAATCAAAGTTCAATATCACTGTATAGCTAAAATCATTTATTATAATTACTGATTGATTCTTCTCATTTCTGCTTATAGAAATTCCATATTTTGAAAACATAACTGGCTGAAGTTTTTCAAATATTCTTTCATCTGTCATTTCAGAATTTGCCCAGAATTTCAATCTTCTCAAACGATACATGCGATACTCTGTTACACATCCATCAATTACACAAGTTAATGGAAGACCAATGAGTCCAATTGCCAAAAATACTTCATTAAAAACTCCTATACCAATACAAATCAAAAATATCGGATAAAAATTTTTTATTTTTTTCATTTGGTTCTCAAGTGGCTGTGGATTTAAAACATATCTCGCCTGATCAGTTTCCTCTTCTCCTCCGTCAAATCCTCGAAACCACATATGAGTAATAAAATACAAAAATTTAGAAAACATTTGCTTGATATCGTTTTCATTAAGCCTTGCTTTTGCATTAGCACGACTATTCATGTTTTCTGTACTTTGATTTGTATCTTCCACTTCTTTTTCTACAAGCAAAATTCCACATTTACCGCAAAATCGATCATTCGGTTTACCCTGCATTCCACATTTCGGACATACCATTCTTTTAACCATATGTTTTCTCCTTCTTTCTACTAATCTACTATAACACTATAAGTCCCCAAGGTTTCTCGATCTGTTTTGCCGTATAATACACGATTAGATTTTGAGAATCCTTATAATTTCCTGATGACTGAAACGTTGTGATTGCCTCTGAAAAACTACCCTCTACTGCCGCTGCATTTGCACTCGCATAAAGTGATAACTGTGAAGAGTCCTCGTAGCTTGAAATTTCCCTCAACTTTTTTACTGCCTAACTGTATTGTCCTTTGTTAATCAGTTTCGGCGCTGATGAATACTTTTTCGTCGTTGATTCCTTGCATCCACACATTCCTGCTGCTATCATTGCTAGCCTTAGAAGGATATTGATATGTCTTCTTTTCATATCTTGGCCTCTCCTTTTGTTTATTCACTATAATAGTCCCAATAGTATTTTTATAAATATTATATGCTATCTCTATAATATCATCCACCTGCAAAAAGTCAATCAATTTCCTTTACAACTTCCATTATAGAATACAAAGACGTCACTCATTGTCATTGTAGAAAAAAAGTACAAAAAAACACATTGCAATTACTCTATAACCTGCAATGTGTTTTTCTATCATATTATTCTCAATAAATTTTATTTCACTAACTCATTGATTCCGCTTCATTTAAATTATAATTACGCAAACAATTCTTTCACCATTGCGACATCGAAAGTAACATTTTCCACTTTGTTGACCTCGATGCGATACAGTGCATTTGCAGCGATATGCTCTGCTGCCTGCTCTAAATCACGGATACCTGTTGTATGTGCGTAAAGATCAACGACTGCCTCAACTGCTTCTGGTGTGACGATGCACTCACCCTCACGAAGACCCATGCGGCGCAGTACCTTAGGCAAGGAGAATTTTGTGAAAATAATCTTCTTCTCTTCCTTTGTGTAGTCTGGAATGTCGATCACGGCAAAACGAGACATAAGTGGAGCACTGATCTGATCCTTATTATTGGCAGTTGCAATAGGGTAAACGCCGCCAGTCGGAACCATACACTCCATATAGTTATCAGTAAATCCAAGATTATCAAGAAGTGTCAAAAGTACATCGGCTGGGTTGCCGCTGCCCTTACTTGATGCTGCTTTGTCAAGCTCGTTGATGATGAATACAAGATTTGATTCACGCGCTGCTGAGAAAGCTTCCATGATAATACCTGGTTTTGCATTTGCGTAGATACGTGAGCTTCCAGTTAACTGCTCTGGGTCGTTGATGGAACTCATATCGAGTGTAGTCCACGGCAGCTTCAGGATTCTGGCAACTGCATAGGCAATCTGAGATTTTCCAGTACCAGCCGGTCCTACAAGCAAAAGACCATATGCCGGAAGTGTGTGTGTACGGTTAATCTGAATGATAGTCTCTATAATTCTTTGCTTTACGCGCTCCATGCCGTAAAGTTCTTCGTCAAGCACCTGACGGGCATACTCTGGATCAATTGCCTCAAAATAATTGCTCTTCCACTGGATATTCATCATAATAGAAAGCGCACGCTGCGCATGGCGCTTCTCCTCTGGGGAAACCTCGTGAGAACGGGCTACAGCCAGATTTCGTCTCGCCCACAGACGAATATTGTCTGGAAGTGTCTTTCCAGCACATGTCAAAAAGTCTGTAATGCTCTGAAGGCTAGTGATCTTCATGTCATCGCCAAGCTCTTCTTTATCTTCATCTTCAGCCTCTTCTGCCGGTGCATCACTTGCAAGTAGACGGTCAATCATAAACTGTAAGAAACCATCCTCTGCTGAAAGCTTTGTACCGCCGCCAAATGCGATCTCGCGAATCTTATAAACTGCATATCCTTCTGCTGTATTTTCTCCTGACAAACGCACATTAATATGGTTGTCGCCAAGCCAGCGCACAAGTCCGACAAAACGTGAATCTACCTTCAAAATATCAGCAGTATAGGATTCTTTTGAATTTTCCTCTTTAAATTCAAATGCTGTTCTCTTTGTCGGATTTGTAAAAAATCCAGTGGAATGATGCGCATGCTCTTTTTCTTTATTATCTAGAACAAAAATTGGATGCTCTGGTGTAGAGATCTCTTCGTTAGAACGAAATGTCGTATATGTACACTCCGGATTAACCTTTTCTTCTGTCTGGTTACTGAAATCAAAAACTCTCATTTTCTTCCTCGCTTATTTGATGTCGTTGTTGATGATTCCAATCTACAGCCATATTTTAACAGCAGGCTACCTATTGGCTTCGTCATGGTTTCAGTATAGCGCATCTGCACGCTTCGGTCAATTACAAAACAAAAGTCAAACTCGTTTTGCACCCATGTGGCACTGCGTCTACAATTTGCATCGTGCCTTTATGAGCACTCACGATTTGCTGTACGATCAAAAGTCCTAATCCATGCCGCAAATCCAGACGCTCGTCTGTGCTTTCCATATAATGTGGCTTTTTTTCTAACTCGCATCGTTTCTCAGGTGAGATCCCGATGCCATCGTCTGTAACAGAGAGGATAAGACAATTCTTTGCATATTTTTTTGTGCACTCCAGCGCAAGATAAATTTTGCAGCCATCTGGATTATGCTTGATACTGTTTTGCACAAGATTACTGATTGCACGCAGAATTAAACGAGCATCCCCTTCCAAAACTGCATTTTCAGCATTCTCTGCAATTTCAATTTCGATCGTATAGGTATCTGAAATGCCAGAATTAAGTAGTTCCGCTGCGTAAGAACGGATAAGCTTTGATAAGCGAATGACTTCCAGATGAAGCGGCTGCATTTCATATTCTAACTGCGATACCAAATTTAAGTCCTGTACAAGCTCTTTGATCTTCACGCTTTGATTTCGCACAATCTCGGCTTGCTCCTTGATTGATGCACTAGCCTCTTTGCTCTGTGCAATACGCTCTGCATATCCCATAATCATGGAAAGCGGTGTGCGAATATCATGAGAAACACCGCTAATCCAGTTGGCTCTCGCCTCATTTTGTTTACTTAAAATGTTTGATGCCTTATTTACACTTTCTGCAATTTCAGCCAGTTCTCCATCCACATGAAGGGAAATTGCCTTGCCATCCGATAGTTTTTCCACTGCCGCTACAATCGGTTCCGTATTTCGAATGATCTTGCGCCTTGAGTAATAATACGCAATAAACAAGCATATAAGATCCGTTCCCAGCATTCCCATAAGAAAAAGCGGAAGTCTCTGAATTGCCGCGATTGAATAATAATTACTGGTTAACTTCATATAGCTGTTTTTCGGATAGCCTAGTACCAAAAGACCATCGGCCGTATTCCAGACAAAAACAGGATAATCAGCCAAATACCCCTTGGAAAATAATGCAACATCCTGAATCGTATAGCTTTGCGGAATCTCAGCAGGCAAGTCAAATGCCCAAAAGCAATTGCCATCAGGCGTCAGATACAGCGCCCAAATATTTTGCTCACGCAATCTTTGTGCTGCCTCCTCTGATAAGGCATCATGAGTTACCGAAGCGGCAGTTCGCTCCAACATTGTTCGAGGAGACGCGGCTCCATAATCTTCTGTCACAGTTTTATGAAATGCGACAACAAAAATTATTACATTGATAAATAATAGAAGTAGAATAAATGCGGCAAACGATGCCAAATATTTTGAAATATATGCGCCAAATGATTTCATGATCTCTGACCTCACTTTCGCATAATCAATTTGTAGCCCAAACCCTTAATTGTGATCAATGACTTGGGATTTGACGGATCCGTTTCGATCTTTTCTCGTACACGCCGCACATGGGCATTCAAACTATTTTCATAGCCAAATGGATTATCGCCCCATAGTGCTTCGCAAAGCGCATCAACGGTAATAATTTTTCCTTCATTGCGGGCAAGTGTTTTTAACAGCATGTGTTCCTTTGCCGTTAAAAAGAAAATCTCGTTTCCTTTATAGACTTCTGCTCTATCAAAATCTACCGTGCATCCATCCAGCACAACCAGTGGATTGTCTTCCTTATAAGAGCGACGCAGTACTGCATAAATGCGAAGTATCAATTCCTGCGGCAAAAATGGTTTTACAATATAATCATCTGCTCCAAGCCCCAGCCCGGCAAGTTTGTCCGCTGCCTCATCCTTCGCAGTCAAAAAGATGATCGGCACATCAGTAAATGAGCGAAGCTGCTCCATCAAAGAAAAACCATCTTTATCTGGCAGCATCACATCCAAAATGATCAGATCCGGTTTTCCTTTTTTTGCCTCTGCAACCGCTTCTTTCCCCGTATCAGCCATAAGAATTTTTTGAAAACCAACATCTTTTAAAATATCGGATAGCATTTTCAGCAAATCCGGCTCGTCATCCACAAGCAGGAGTGTTTTCGTATATAAAAATGAATTGTCCATCGTGTTACCTCCAACTACAACCATGCATATCGTTATCACTATCATTACAGCTACAATCATAATCACAACTATAGTTATGACTGCAACCACAACCAGCGATAGTATATCACAGAGAATCTCATCTGAGGGGCATATCTCAAAAAAGTAAGGTAAAAGTAAGGACGCGAGAAGATTATTGTCAGGTTCACGTTGTACGATAAAAGCATCGAAAAACCCACACTTATCTATCAGGAGGAGATGTTCTTATGAACTATGTTACAGATCGCGCTACCGATCATACTACAGACTGCATTATCACCACCGAACAGTTGACAAAGAAATACAAAAACTTCACTTCTGTCAACAATGTTTCGCTTCACATCCGCAAAGGCAGTATCTATGGTTTTCTCGGTCCGAATGGGGCTGGAAAATCTACCACGATGAAAATGCTTTTGGGTCTGACCAAGCCGACATCTGGCAGCTTTACCATTGATGGAAAACACTTCCCAGCTGATCGCCTTGCAATCTTAAAGGAGATTGGTTCCTTTATCGAATCGCCTTCGTTTTATTCCAATCTGACAGGACGAGAAAATCTTGATATTATTCGCAGAATTTTAAAACTGACGAAAAGTACTGTGGACGAGGCTTTAGAATTAGTTGGTCTAACTGAATTTGGTGACCGACTGGCAAAAAAATATTCACTTGGTATGAAGCAGCGTCTTGGTCTTGCTGGTGCTTTGCTTGGCCGACCGCCTATTCTGATTTTAGATGAGCCGACCAATGGTCTTGACCCATCCGGTATCCATGAAATTCGCAATCTCGTAAAATCTCTGCCCACGCTTTATGATTGCACCGTCTTAATCTCATCACATATGTTATCCGAGATTGAGTTGATGGCAGATGACATTGGTATTCTCAATCATGGTCGACTATTGTTTGAAGGTAGCCTAGATGAACTGCGGCGAAACGCCTTGCAGGCTGGATTTGCAGCTGACAATCTAGAAGAAATGTTCCTCTCAATGATTGACAATGACAATACCACCAGAAAGCAGAGGGCAAAGCTATGAGTCTTCTTACAATCGAACTTCAAAAAGAAAAACGAACCGGTGTGATTCCCGTACTGATTGTCGTTGGCATTTTAGGTGCCGCTTATGCCCTTGTCAATTTCTTTGTGAGAAAAAACACACTTTTATCTCTGCCGCTTGCCCCGATGGATGTTTTACTGACCCAGCTTTATGGTACGCTTCTGATTTTAAATATGTTTGGCATCATCGTTGCCACCTGTATGATTTACAATATGGAATTTAAAGGAAATGCCGTAAAAAAATTATATATGCTGCCTGTAAGCGTCCCCAAAATGTACCTGTACAAATTTTTGATTCTAACAATTCTGCTTTTAATTGCAATCACTTTGCAAAATCTTGCACTTATAAAAATTGGCATGACCGATTTGCCGCAGGGTACATTTGAGTTGCCGACACTTATTCGGTTCGCCGCCTATTCGTTTATCACCTCTATGCCGGTATTATCTTTCTTGCTGCTGATTTCCTCGCGCTTTGAAAATATGTGGATTCCTCTTGGCATCGGTGTCGCTGGCTTTTTAAGCGGAATGGCACTGGCAAATTCCGATCTTGCCATTTTGATGTTTCATCCTTTTGTTGTCATGCTAAAGCCTGCGGTTGCGATGAGCGCCCAACCTGACAAATCAATTGCTCTTGTTGCTCTCATAGAAACCGTTCTGTTTCTTGCCATCGGTTTGGGACTGGCAAACTATACGCACTACGAATAAGGAGGATGTTGAAATGAGTGAAATAAATAAAATAAGTAAAATGAGCTTTTCAGAATTGCTCAAAATTGAATTTATGAAATGCAAGCGTTCCAAAATCGTACCCCTGATTTTTATTGCCCCTTTGCTTGTGGTTTCTTCTGGAATTGCAAATTTAAGCAGCTATTTCACACCAGAATATACAAATGCATGGCCCGCTATGTTCATTCAAAGCGCACTTGTTTACGCATATTATCTGTTGCCCTTTAGCATGATCGTCGTCTGCGTCATGATTGCAAGCCGTGAAACTGGAAATAATGGGATTCTGAAAATGCTGGCGCTGCCTGTTAGCCGCTATGCGCTTTCCGCAGTCAAATTTTGTGTACTAATTTTTTATCTTTTTATGGAAATGGTTGTCTTTCTTGCTGTGTTTGTCATTGGCGGATTGATTGCAACTAAGACAATGGGCGTAACCGAAACTTTGCCTATTTTTTATTTATTGAAATGGTGCTTCTCCCTTTTTCTTACAATGCTTCCTTGTATTGGGACAATGTGGGCCATTACTGTCCTTTTTGAGAAACCACTGCTATCGGTGGGCCTTAATCTGCTTCTTGTCATTCCAGGTGTTTTGGTTGCAAATACGCCTCTTTGGATTGCTTACCCTTATTGCTACAGCGGCTATTTGGTTTCCTGCTCGCTGCGCGATTTTACAGCAGAAGCTTCTGATACTTCATTTTCTTTATTTCCGTTTTTGCCTTGCGCGATTCTTGTCTTTTGCCTGGTGTTTTCGCTGGCGATCACACAATTTGGCAAAAAAGAGAGGCGATAACCAGAAAATCCGTCGAGGATGCAAATTAAGCTATTTCTCGCATCTTCGGTGGATTCGCACAATATCGAGGTTAGTTATTAATTCAATTTACAGTCTTAAACATGGCATTTCAGCTTTCCCAGCTTTCATCAGCTTCTTCTACTTTTTTTTTCTAACACTTTTCTGCACTTCTCTTTACCACTGGCGCGAATTGATCCATTGTACCCACTAAAAAAGCTATTTTTACTGACCCTGGCACTACTTCTTGTCAAACTATCTAATTTAGTATATGCTATAGTTAAACTAATTTAAAGGAGGGATTCTCATGACTATTGCTGTTTCCGATTTAACAGGTTCTCTTACTGGAATTTTAAAGGAAGATTACGACTTAGACATTGAAAAAGAAGAACGCCTAAAAGAAAAATATGAACTACAATTTCCAATTTTAATTTCATAGAAAGGAATTTTCCAAATGAAACGATTAAAACTATGTCTACTGGCACTCATCATTTGTTTTGGCTTGTGTAGCTGTGAAGGAATCGGATTTACTTCAATACGCAGATATGCCGATTGCATGAATAGAAACTGGCACTTAAATTTGCCTGAAACAGATGTTGAAATATATGTAAAAAATTCTGGCGCCAGCCTTACTGGTGACGGTATCCGATACCACATTCTCCAATATGACGAAGAAAGTGCAGATATCATTTTAAAAAGCTTCGATTGGGAAGCTGGTGAACTAAATAGTGAATTAGCTGATAAAATGGAGGAATGGCTGGATAGCATCGACGTACCATTAGAGGATCGTCCAAAACAGAACGAATGGAAACATACGACTTTACTTAGAAAAGAAGACACCAGAGATCATCTTATTATGTTTTTTGATGAAGATACAAATCAGTTGTATGTAGTGGAATATTTTTTATAAAAAGCTTCATTTAACTAGGTCAAAAAAGTAATTCTTTTAAATATGCCCTCAAGAGTTAGATTCTTGTTCGAACTCTTGAGGGCAACTTATTTTAAACCATTATACCCAGTCAACTATTCAGTCATTGAATTACCGAAGATTCCCACTCCAAATTTCAAAAAAGCCCGTTTTACTGACACCTACACTGCCTCTTAGCTATTGTAATGTCCTCTACATGCAAAGATCAGAATATTGTCACCCTCAACAAGATATACAATTCTATGTTCCTCGTCAATGCGTCTACTCCAAAGCCCCGTCAGGTTTCCTTTTAAAGGTTCAGGCTTTCCAATTCCCTCAAATGGATGACGTTCAATGTCCTTAATAAGCTGATTAATTCGTTTCAAATTCTTCTTATTTTCTACTTGCCAATGAAGTCTCCACGCCCATGCGGTGCATAGCTCCTATGGACGTGGTATCAAAAGCGGAGCTTCGCTCCGAAAATACACACTAAAAGCTATGACCGATGTTTGTAAAGTTTTTGATGCCGTGCTACTTACGTCTCTCGAACGCAGACGAATGAGCCTATCGCTAGCCGTGCATGCAAAGGACTGTTCACGAAGTCCTCTATCCATTGGCGAATGAAACCTTTGGAATACTTAGATCCGGATCTTTTCAACCTGCCTTGCAGGGCGCGTCCGGATGACGCAGTTCTACTACTTATTTCTTTTTATTTGCAGCACGTTGTTTCTGTCTATTAGGAATTGAGCTTGGATTTAAGCTTTTGAATCCAACAGAAGCAGGTGTTGACAAAAATTGGAAATCTTTGCATTTATCCCATGCATGTGGAAACGCTTTTCGAAGGATATTGGCAGCACCGTTACAGTCCGCATTGATGCAATATCCTGCTTTGCACAGATACAATCCTCGCTCGATACGACGGCCTGAGAATACCAGATGTGTCTTTTCCTTTCCGTATACCGGAATCAAGTCACCTGCAGTACAGTCTGCCTTTGAAGTATAGCTTTCTTCCTGCCAGATTACTTCAATGCCGGCAATCAGTGCCTTGTAGGAGATCATCCAACGAAGCTTTTCGTGAGGGATGGAGACAAACTTCTGATTATTCTCCTTACTCATGGATGCGTGTTGCTTCCACAAGCGATTGGTTCCAACAACAAGAATACCGATTCGATGAGCAATACAGTACCGGACAATGGCTGTACTGAGTTTGTGCATTTGATCTTTGAGGAAACAATCATGCTTTAAAGAAAGATTGCTCAAAAATGCAGAGGACGCATGGCGGTGTTTCTTTCCTTTCGTAAGGATAGATACAGCAGATGCCTTTTGCTTGGCAAAGAACTGATTTGCGGACAGAATGGCACCGCCCTTGTATACAACAGACG
>ERZ827150.2872-NODE-2872-length-17715-cov-6.277803_pt1 | contig 17715 bp, 17 predicted proteins | sample MGYA00519779_ERZ827150 | MGnify/ENA primary metagenome ERZ827150 (study PRJEB31778, sample SAMEA3449267) | human gut metagenome | biome: human gut; feature: human-associated habitat; material: faeces | place: United Kingdom | collected 2010/2012 ...
CCGCGGCGGCATGAGCAGCGTGTCGGAGCTGTTTGTGGCGCAGATGCAGGACTATCTGGGGCTTGGCGCGGGACACCGCATGAACATCCCCGGCACCCAGAGCGGCAACTGGCAGTGGCGTCTGCTGCCCGGCGAGCTGACGCCGGAGTTGGCGGAGAAGATCCGCCGCATGACCGTGCTGTATGGCCGCGCAGACCGTCCGGAGGAGCAGACGGAGGAGCCGTCCGAGCAGTCGGAGACCGCGCAGGAGGCGTAAAAACACGATAAAAAAGGAACAGGCTCTGAGAGCCTGTTCCTTTTTTATCGTTTGCGCTGTCTCTTAATAGCTGCCCAGATCGGCGCTGGCATCGCCCTCGACACTCTTGCCGAACTCGTAGTCGTTGCCGGGCAGGATGGCGTTGAGGATCACGCCCGCCAGTGCGGCGATGGCCAGACCGGTCAGGGTGATGTCGGCGCTGCCCACGGTGAAGGTGATGCCGCCGGCGGAGGCGAAGCCCAGACCGCACACGAAGATGACGGCGGCGATGATGAGGTTGCGGGACTTGGTGAGATCCACCTTGTTCTCCACCACGTTGCGCACGCCCACGGCGGAGATCATACCGTACAGCACGAAGCTGACGCCGCCCACGATAGCGGTGGGGATGGAGTTGACCAGTGCGTCAAACTTGGGGGAGAAGCTGAGGATGATGGCGTACAGCGCCGCCAGACGGATGACCCGGGGATCGTACACGCGGCTCAGTGCCAGCACGCCGGTGTTCTCGCCGTAGGTGGTGTTGGCAGGGCCGCCGAACATACCGGCGAAGGCGGTGGCAAGACCGTCGCCCAGCAGGGTGCGGTGCAGGCCGGGATCCTCGATGAAGTTCTTGCCGGTGGTGGAGGAGATGGCGGAGATGTCGCCGATGTGCTCCATCATGGCGGCGATGGCGATGGGCGCCATGACAAGGATGGAGGTCACGTCGAACTTAGCGATGACGAACTTCTGCAGGCCCACAAAGTTGGCGCTGGCGACCTCCGTGAAGTCCACCTGATGGAAGATCAGCGCCACGATGTAGCTGCCCACCACACCCAGCAGGATGGGGATGATCTTGATCATGCCCTTGCCCCAGATATTGGCAACGATGATGATAGCGATGGCGCACAGTGCCAGCCACCAGTTGGTGGAGGCGTTGGTCACGGCGGTGCCGGACAGGTTCAGACCGATGAGGATGATGATGGGGCCGGTGACGATGGGGGGGAAGAACCGCATGACCTTCTTGGCGCCCACCAGCTTGAACAGCAGCGCCAGCACCAGATACAGCAGACCCGCGACCACCACGCCGCCCAGTGCGTAGGGCAGCTTCTCCTCGCCGGTCATGGCGGCGAACTTGCCGCTGTCCAGATTGGCTACCGCCTGGAAGCCGCCCAGAAAGGCGAAGGAGGAGCCCAGGAAGGCGGGTACCTTAAACTTGGTGCAGACGTGGAACAGCAGCGTGCCGATACCGGCGAACAGCAGGGTGGTCTGGATGGACAGGGGCAGGCCGTAGCCGCTGACCAGGATGGGGACCAGCACCGTTGCGCCGAACATGGCGAAGAGGTGCTGCAGGCCCAGCAGGAGCATCCGGGGGATGCCCAGCTCCCGGGCGTCGTAGATGGCGTCTTGTCCGAGTTTCTTGTTCATGTGACGTGTCCTCTCTTTCTCATTCGTTCTTTATTTCCACTTACGTACAAACAAGTTCAAAAAAATGACCGGTGAAAAAATCACCGGTCAAAGGAAACACTATTAAAAACGGAAACAGAGGGAGCGCCCGTCCGCTTTTTCGTGACAGTCTTGCAGGTGCAGGTCATGGCGTTTCCCTCCTCTCATTTTCCTGCCTATTATACGGGCCACGGCGGCAAAATGCAATACATTTCTACGCCAAGAAAGCGACAAAATTTCAGAAGAAAGTTTGTTGAAATCGCACAAGGTCATTCATCCCGCTTATGGCTGGCATCGGCCAGCTTTAACCGACGGCGGAGAATGGGGCACACGCCGGCGGCAACGATGATCTTCACCGCGTCGCCGGGGAGGTAGGGCAGCATACCGGCCCAGAGAATGGCGGAGAACGTCATGCCCTTGCCCATGTAGACGTTGAGGATCAGGGCCATGTAGGGCATACCTACGGCGTACAGCACCGCCAGGCCCGCCAGGGAGGCCAGGGCCATGCGGCGGGGGTCGAGACTGTCGCCGCAGATGCGGCCCACAGCCCAGGCGGCGGGGATCAGACCCAGCAGGAAGCCGAAGGTGGGCTGGAACACATAGCCGAAGCCGCCGCCCATGGTGAAGATGGGCAGGCCCACCAGACCTAACAGCACGTAGACCGCCTGGCTCAGCGGGCCCCAGCGGCGGCCCAGCAGCAGGCCGGCCATGGCGGTGAACAGATATTGGAGGGTGACGGAGCTGAAGCCCATGGGAATGCGCAGAAACGCGCCCACCGCCGTCAGGGCGGAAAACAGGGCGGAATAGACCAGCTTTCGGGTGTTCATGACCGTGACCTCCGCGACAAAAACTGCCCTGATGATACTAAATTTCTTAGCGCCTGTCAACCATTTACAAACAAGGGGGACGGTGGTAGAATACCCGGTGAAAAGGACGGTGGAGCGAATGTGGAACGTGATACGGTATGAGCAGGTCGGCTCTACCAATGAGGTGTGCAAGGCGCTGGCGGCCCGCGGGGCGGACGACACCGCCGTGACGGCGCAGGTGCAGACGGCGGGCAAGGGCCGGCTGGGCCGGTCGTTCCAGTCGCCGGAGGGCGGGCTGTATCTCTCGGCGCTGTGGCGAAGCTGCGGCAGCGGGGGGCTGCTGCGGGTGACGCCCATGGCCGCCGTGGCGGTGTGCCGGGCGGTGGAGCGGCTGTGCGGCGCGCAATGCGGCATCAAGTGGTGCAACGATGTGGTGCTGGCGGGGCGGAAGCTGTGCGGCATCCTGACGGAGAGCCAGCTGCGGCCCGACGGCGGCGCGGAGTGGCTGGTGGTGGGCATCGGTGTGAACGTGGCACAGACCACGTTCCCGGCGGACATCGCGGACACGGCCACGTCGCTGGCGCTGTGCGGGTACGAGGTGGACCGGGACGCGCTGGCATCGGCCATTCTGGAGGAGCTGGACGGGCTGCGGGAAGCGCTGCCCCACCCGGACGCGTGGCGGGCGGAGTACCGGGCGCGGTGCGTGAACATGGGAAAGACGGTGCGGGTGCTGCGGGGCGGTGAAGCCCGGCAGGCCCGGGCGCTGGACATAGACGGAGAGTTCGGCCTGACGGTGGCATACGAGGACGGCGGCCGGGAAACGGTACGCAGCGGCGAGGTGTCAGTGCGGGGACTGTATGGATATATCGAATGAGGTGACAGATATGTGGAAAATGCTATGGGAGCTGTTTTATACCTTTGCCAAGGTGGGTGTGATGACCTTCGGCGGCGGCATGGCCATGCTGCCCATCCTGCAGCGCGAGGTGGTGGAGAACAAGGGCTGGGCCACCGATGAGGAGCTGACGGATTACTTTGCCATCGGGCAGTGTACGCCGGGCATCATCGCGGTGAACACCGCCACCTTTGTGGGGCAGAAGCAGCAGGGGATCCTCGGCGGCATCGTGGCCACCATGGGTATCGTGTTCCCGTCGCTTGTCATCATTTCGGCGCTGGCGGGCGTCATCAACACGTTCTCCCACCTGGCGTGGGTGCAGCACGCCTTCGCCGGGATACGGGTGTGCGTGTGCGTGCTGATCTTCAACGCGGTGGTGAAGCTGTTCAAGAGCGCGGTGAAGGACTGGCCGGCGGGGGTGATCTTCGCGGTGGTGCTGGCGCTGGCGCTGCTCACCGACCTGTCGCCGGTGGTGTTCGTGGCGCTGGCCGCGGCGGCGGGCATCGTGGTGCAGAACCTGGTAAGGAGGAACGGCTGATGCTGTATTTACGGCTCTTTTGGGAATTTTTCAAGACGGGGCTGTTCGCCGTAGGCGGCGGACTGGCCACGCTGCCGTTTTTGCAGGATATGGCGGAGCGGACGGGGTGGTTCACCCACGCGCAGCTGGCGGATATGCTGGCGGTGTCAGAGTCCACGCCCGGGCCGATCGGCGTGAACATGGCCACGTATGTGGGATTTACCACCGGCGGCGTGCCGGGGGCGCTGGTGGCCACGCTGGGCTTGGTGACGCCGTCGGTGATCGTCATCCTTATCGTGGCGGCGTTTCTGAAGGCGTTCCGGGACAGCAAGTGGGTCAGCGGCACGTTTTACGGCCTGCGGCCCGCGTCCACGGCGCTGGTGGCGGCGGCGGGTATCTCCGTCGTGCCGGTGGCGCTGCTCCACAGCGGCGAGACGGGACTGGCGCTGCTGAACTGGCCGGCGCTGGCGCTGGCGGCGGTACTGCTGGTGTTCACCAACTGGGTGAAGGTCACGAAGAAGTGGCATCCCATCATCTTTATCGGCATCTCCGCCGTGGTGGGCGTGGTGCTGGGGTTCTGAATGATATAAAAAGCAGGAGGCGGGAAGCCTCCTGCTTTTTATGTCATTCTTTCCGCAGCTGGCTTTGCAGCAGCTTGGTGACGGCGTCGGCAAACCATCCCACAGAGGGGATGCGGGTCATGGCCGCGCCGTAGATCCGGCGGGCGGCGGGAACTTCCCGGTCCGTGCCGGTGAAGATGCAGACGGGGGTGACGCCCTGCAGCCGCAGGCGGGCGGCCTCGGCGGCGGTGTCGGCGATGCCCCGTTCCCCGGTATAGCCGTGGCCGCCCACCGGCAGGCCGGAGAGAGGGATGGGCTGGTCGTCGTTGGGGCTGGCGTCGGACAGCACCAGCAGCAGCGACCGGTCGCCGGAGGGCCGGCGGCGGAGCAGCCAGTTCATGGCCCGGAGGGCCAGACCGTCCCTGTTCCAGCCCACGGCCACATAGTCAAAGACATCGTCGCCGGAGCGCTGGTCATAGTCCCGGAGGACGCGCAGCACCGTGCAGCCGCTGACGGAGCAGAAGGCGGTGACACGGACGGGGATGCCGCAGCGGGTCAGACTCTCGGACAGGATATACGCCTGGGTGGAGAGCTTCTCCTGCTGCTGGTTCTGAGAGGCAGAGCCGTCCAGCAGAATGTCCACCGACAAGCCGCCGGGGTGCTCCTGACTGGTGCGGGTGAACACCCGGGCATCGTCCAGCGCGGCGGCGCGCCACACAATGTCGCTCCGCAGCGCACCGGCGCGGCTTCGGGACTGGTCTGTGTCGCTGCGGAGAAGCAGCGTGTTCTGCAGCTTCTGGGTCAGCTGGGAGATGACCAGCCGGTTTTGCACCAGGTGGTCGTTGTAGTAGGCGCGGTTTTTCGCCCGCTGCTTCTGGAAGGACTGGGCGTCCCAGGCGGCGTCGGCGCTGCGGGCGGCTTTGGACGGCTCGCCCCGGGTAAAGTGGAGACGGCAGTTCTTGTGCGGGCCGGTGCACAGCTCCCGCTCCGCCTTGGCCAGCTCCGCCGGCGTCAGCATGGACACGCCGAAGCAGTCGGTGACATAGCGGCGGAGGATCGGCTCGGGAGTGACGCCCCGGAGGAAGGACAGCAGGCCGGGCCGGGCCAGCTGACCGCTGCCGGCGGCAGGGGTGCGGGCCAGACCACGAAGGGCATTGGGACGGACGAGACGGGAGCTTTTGCCCCGGTGCAGCAGGCTGCGGCCCGCGAAGGCCGCCCACTGGCGGTCGGTGACGGCGCGGCGGGGACGGTTCATATAGCGGTAGAGGGCGGCCTCCACCGCCTCGGTGAGCTGGGGTTCGGTGGTGGCCGGCGGCAGCGTCAGCGCGTCGAGAAAGCCGCGCTGCCAGTCATCCTCCGGGGCGGCAAGGCCCAGCACCCGGCCGCACCAGGCCCGGCGCAGGGAGGGCAGGGTGCAGGGCTCGGCGGTGGGCGTGCGGTCTAAAAGCGCACGGGCATAGCTGCGCCGCAGGGACGCCAGCACAGGGCGGCGGGGCAGCTCCCAGGCGTAGACGACGCTCTCCAGCGCCAGAAAGAACACGTCGCTGTAGACATCGCCCTGGGGCTGCTGCTGAAAATTGTGGAGCAGGGGCTGGAAGCGGGCGAAGTCGCAGCGCCGGGCGGCAGCGCCCATGATCGTGTTCCAGTACAGCTCCGGGTCGCCGTTGGGGTCAAAGGCCAGATAGTCCGGCTTGACGGCGTAGTTGCCTGAGCCGTTCCAAACCTGATTCTCACCCCGGCGGGCCTGTAATTCCTGGCGGTCCATATCAGGCGGTGAACAGCTGGGCGCGGGTGGCATCCTGGGGGATGCGCGACCAAACGGCATCGGCCACCAGCTGGCGCTCAAAGGGATCGAAGGCCTTGTTGATGACGCCCAGGCGCAGGGCATCGCCGCTGGTGATGCCCTTTTCCACCAGGTGCAGGGCGGACAGCAGGCCGCGGAGATCCAGCGCTTTGGTGGTGATCTCACCGCCGTCGCACTTTTGCCGCAGGTCGCGGAACAAGGCGGCGAACTGCTCCGCCCACTGGGGGGACAGAGCGGGGAAGGTGCGGCGCAGCAGCTTTTGCAGGTTCTCCTCGGAAATGACGGGCATATCCAGCACCACGAAGCGCGAGACCAGCGCCTCGTTCAGCTCGCGCGTGCCGGCGTAGCCGTAGTTCATCGTGCCGATGAAGCGCGCGGCGGGGGCGACCGTCACGCGGTCGTAGCCGGGGACGTCGATGGCGCGGCGGAAGTCCAGCGCGGCGTGCAGCACGGCAAGAGCCTCATTTTTGGCCATGTTGATCTCGTCGAGCACGCCGAAGCCCCCGTGCTTCGCACAGAGGTAGACGGGGCCGGGGCGGAAGGTCACCTGTCCGTTTTCAAAGGTGTCCATGCCGATGAGTCCGGCGGCGTCCATGCTGACGTGGAAGGAAACGTCCCACGCGGGGCGGCCGAAGGCCTGCGCCAGATTTTCAGCCAGCACGTTCTTGCCGGTCGCCTTGCTGCCGGCGAGCAGCAGGTTCTCGCCGCACAGCAGTGCGGCGATGGCGGCCTCCCAGACCTCTTTCCCATAATAATGATAGCGCGGCTGCGGGATGCGGCCCTGCAGCGCCGGCTCGGCGGGGTATTGTGCGCGGTAGGCGCGGACGCCGTCGAGCAGCGCGGGGCTGATGTGCTCCTGCTCTAAAAATTCCAACAAGCTCTCCTCATCCTCTCTTTCGGAAATGCGCGTGTCGCGCGCTTCGTTTCGGCCTCATCATAGCACAACGCGAGGGCTTTGCAAGCCCTTTTTCCGTCAAAATTTCGGACGGCTGCGGCGCGTTTCCTGGACGCTTTGGCGCGAGCGGCGCAAAAAAGAACGCCGCCCGCGGGCGGCGCTCTCTGAACGGATCAATCTTTTGTGAGGATGATGGGCATTGCCGGTCCTTCGCCCTCGCCGTCGGCGCTGTTGTTGGCGGAGGGCATTATCTCGCGCGTGAGCATTGCCGAGAGCCGCGTGCCGTCGGTCAGCTCCGCATGGAATACGACCTGCAGCTCCGCACCGTAGGGAAGGCCAAATTCCACGCCCTCTGCGCCATAGATGCTGTAAACGCCGGCGGTGCTCTCATCGGGAATGTCGCTGATCCACCACAGCACGGCGGAGCGCTCGTCGCCGGCGGCCTCCACAAATTTGAGCGTGCTTTGCGCCGTGCTCTTTCCGTCCACCAGATAGTCGAGCCACGCGGACCGGACGTCGGCATCATAAGCGCCGAGGTAGAGGTCCGCGGTGCGGTGGTCCTCGGGGTCCTCCCAGCCCCTGACGCTGCACCGGATGACCGAGCTGGAATAGGATTGGCTGTAGCCGTAGCCGAAGGAAAGATCCTCATAGAGCTTCGGCAGCGCCTCGTTGGCGAAGCCGGGCAGGTCGCGGATCGTCTCGAGCTGGCGCTCGCCGCCGGTATCGTAGGCGGCGGTGGCTTCGAAGCCATCATCGTTCATCGAAAGCACGGCTTCGCCGCGGTAGACGTCGTACTCGTCGCGGACCAGCTCGACGGCGGTCGTTCCGTCGTCGGAGGCAAGGGAGCGGAGACGGAGGGAGACGGCAAGATCGTCCTGCACCGTCTTGGGCTGGAGGGCGAAGGCAACCGTGCAGGTGTAGGCGTCCAGGTCGAAGCGCTTGACCGTGTAGTCGAACTGCGCGGTCAGCGTGGCGCTCTCCTCCATCGCTTCGCGCACGGAGCTGCTGATGCCCGCGATCTGCGAGGAAAGGCTGGACTGCACGCTCATGATCTGTGATTGCAGAGAGCCGACCTGCCACTCGAGCTGCTTGACGCGGTGGTTATTGTAGAGTGCCAGACCGACGGCGAGGGCGAGGCAGACCGCCGCCGCGCCGAGAAGGAGCTTTTGCCGGCGAACCTTCTTCGGCGCGGCAAGGGTCTCCTGCGCGGGCGCGGGCGTGGAAGTTTCGACAGACGAGGCGGCCTTGGCGTCACCCTTTTCCGCCTCCTCAAGGCTCAAAAGCTCATCGACGCTCACGCCGTAGAGACGGCTGAGCTCCACGAGCTTGCTCAGCTCGGGCTGGGCGGCACCGTTCTCCCACTTGGAGACGGCCTGACGGGAGACGTTCAGCCTTTCGGCCAGCTCCTCCTGCGAGAGGCCCGCCGCGCGGCGGAGCTCATAGAGTTTTTCACATAGCTTCATGGGCGCTTTCTCCTTTGCTTTGATGGCATCAGCTTAGCAAAAACAGCCGTTTTGCGCCACCAACCGGGTGTTTCGTTTTGTCAACCAATGGTTTCCTTTTGCCCAAATGCCCTTTTTCGTGCAACCTTTCGCCGCCGCGCGCATATACTGCATGGTATGGCACGGGGAGGTGAGAGCATGAGAGAGTGGCAGGGCGTCCGCGGCGACGTGGACGACATGATCTTTGTGGACGACTGGTTCGTCAGCGAACGGTAAGTGAGAAAAGGCTCCGCGCGTTTCAGGGAAGGAACGCAGGCGGAGCGTTTTTCGTTTTTATAGAGCCTTGTCGATGGTCGCGCCGCCGGCGACGGTGTCGCCGCGGTAAAAGACCACGGCCTGCCCCGCGGTGATGGCGCGCTGCGGTTCGTCGAAGTCCACGCGGACCGCGCCGCCGTCCAGCGGCGTGACGGTCGCGGCGCTTTCGCGCTGGGAATAGCGCGTTTTGGCGGTGACGCGCAGCGGCTCTGCGGGCGGCGTAATGATCCAGTTCACGCGCGAGGCGAGCAGGGCGGAGGAAAACAGCTCCGCGTCGTCGCCGAGGAGCACGGTGTTGTGCTTCGCGTCCTTGGAAAGGACGTAGAGCGGGCGGTCGGCGCTCACGCCGAGGCCCTTGCGCTGACCGGCGGTGTAGGCGACCAGTCCGCGGTGACGACCGAGGACGCGGCCGCTCGTATCGACGAAGTCGCCCGGCTCGGGCGTGACGCCGCCGAACTCGCGCAGGAAGCGCACATAGTCCCCGTCGGGGACGAAGCAGATGTCCTGCGAGTCGGGCTTCTGCGCGTTTTCAAGGCCGAAGTCTGCGGCGAGGGCGCGGATCTCCGGCTTGCTGTATTCGCCGACGGGAAGCAGCAGATGCGCGAGCTGGCGCTGCGTCATCTGGTAGAGCACATAGCTCTGATCCTTGTGCGCGTCCACGCCGCGCAGGAGCAGGTGACGGCCCGACGCAGCGTCGAAGCCGACGCGGGCGTAGTGCCCGGTGGAAACATAGTCGAAGCCGTGGTCGAGCGCCCAGTCGAGCATCGCGCCGAACTTCAGCTCGCGGTTGCAGTCCAAGCAGGGGTTCGGGGTGCGGCCCGCGCAGTATTCCGAGACAAAATGCCCCATGACCTCGCGGCGGAAAAGGTCGCACAGGTCGAGCACCCGGTGGGAAATGCCCATCTGCGCGGCGACGCGCGCGGCCTCCTCGATGTCGTCGGCGCTGCCGCAGGTGCCGGGACGGTCCTTATAATGGTGCAGCCGCAGCGTGACGCCCGAAACGTCATAGCCCTGCTTTTGCAGCAGGAGGACGCAGGCGGCGCTGTCCACGCCGCCCGACATACCGACTAAAACCCTTTTTGCCATGCGTGCCGCTCCCTCAATCCAGGTATTTTTGCAGAAACGCGCGGCTCGGCAGCGCGTCACTCAACTCCATGAGAACATGGTCGAAGCCGCCGGCATAGTCAAAGCGGCGGTCGGACAGCGACAGATCCGTCGAGCGGGCGTTGGGCAGCGAGAGCGTGAAGGCCGTGCCCTTACCGACAGCGGATTCCGCCACGAGCATCCCGCCGTGGCCCTGCGCGATGCGGCGGCAGAGGGACAGCCCGACGCCGAGACCGTGCGGCGGCGCGGGATCAAGGCGGTCCGTATCCAGATAACGCTCGAAGATGTGGGCAAGGCGCTCCGGCTCGATGCCGCGGCCCGTGTCGGCCACGGTGAGCTGAACATGGCGCTCGCCGCATTTGACGCGCACGCTGACCGTGCCGCCCTCCGGCGTGAATTTCAGCGCGTTGGAGAGCAGGTTCAAAAGCGCGCGCTCGAGCATGGGGGCGTTGAATGCGATGACGTGGCTCTCGTGGCTGGCGGAAAAGCGCAGCGCGACGCCGCGCAGCGCGAAAAGCGGCTCGGCACGCTCGCAGAGCGCGTGGCAGAAGCCGACGATATCGTCGTTGCACAGCCGGAAGCGTCCGCCCTGCACCAGCTCGCTCGCGGCGGAGAGGTTGCCGACCAGACGCAGCATTTGATGGCAGCTCATCGTGAGAATGGCTGCATTTTTATCCAGCATGGGGTCGGCCTCACGCGCTTCCGCCGGCGCGAGACGGTTCGCCGCGGCAAACACGTTCGCCATCGAGGAGCGGAGCTGGGCCGAAACGTTCGGCAGGACCTCGGCCAGAAGCTGGAGGTCTTTTTCGTCAAGCGGCATCATAAAGTGCGCCTCCTTTGGGAAAGCTGTTCATATCCTTTGCAGGACGGCGCGATTTTCGTGTGGAAAAAAGTACCGCAGCGCGATGAGCGCAATGTGAGATAATAAGTAGAATACCAAACTCCTGTCGAAAATACAAGAACTTTCGTGTAAAGGAAAATTTTTTGAAAAAACACTTGCATTTGAAAAAGAGTATGCTATAATACCAAATGTGCCATACATTTGATATATTCCGTAAAAACGAAAGGGAGCGCATTTTATGTCTATTAAAATCGGTATCAACGGCTTTGGCCGTATCGGCCGTATGGTGTTCCGTGCCTGCCTCGAGCATCCCGAGATCGACGTGGTCGGCATCAACGATCTGTGCCCTGCCGATTATCTTGCCTATATGCTCAAGTACGATACGATGCACGGCCGCTGCAAGGCTGACATCGAAAGCCGCGAGAACGCGCTGGTCGTCAACGGTCAGGTCATTCCCGTGTTCAGCGAGAGAGACCCCGCGAACCTGAAGTGGGGCAAGCTCGGCGCGGAGTATATCGTCGAGTCCACCGGCCTGTTCCTGACGAAGGAAAAGGCTGCCGGCCACATCGCCGCCGGCGCAAAGAAGGTCGTCATGTCCGCGCCGAGCAAGGACGACACCCCGATGTTCGTCATGGGCGTGAACCATAAGAACTATACCAGCGATATGCAGTTCGTCTCCAACGCGAGCTGCACCACCAACTGCCTCGCCCCCATTGCCAAGGTCCTGCATGAGAACTTCGGCATCAAGGACGGCCTGATGACGACCATCCACTCGGTCACCGCCACACAGGAGACGGTGGACGGTCCCTCTCTCAAGGATTGGCGCGGCGGCCGCGCGGCTACCGCGAACATCATCCCCAGCTCCACCGGCGCAGCCCGTGCGGTCGGCAAGGTCATTCCCGAGCTCAACGGCAAGCTGACCGGTATGTCCATGCGCGTTCCGACGCTGGACGTTTCCGTCGTTGACCTGACCGTCAACCTCGAGAAGCCCACCACCTACGATGAGATCTGCGTCGCCATGAAGAAGGCCAGCGAGGGCGAGCTGAAGGGCATCCTCGGCTACACCGACGAGGCCGTCGTTTCCTCCGACTTCCTCGGCGACTCCCGCACCTCCATCTTCGACGCCACCGCCGGCATCGCCCTGACCGATACCTTTGTCAAGGTCGTCAGCTGGTACGATAACGAGATCGGCTACTCCAACAAGGTCCTCGAGCTCATCGAGCACATGTATGAGGTCGATCACGGTCACTCCGCCAAGTAAGAGCGGACAATAAGCCAACTTCTGAGAGTTTCCTCCTCTCGTTCGTTGTAGAAAGGGAAAGCGCAGCTTCGGCTGCGTTTTTTCTTTTGTGGTTGCATTTGTCACTTTACGCAGCGCGGAAAAGCTGATAAACTGACGAAAACAAAAGCAAAGAGGTCTTTTCTATGTTTCAGGGCTTTTCGCAGAACGCCATCGACTTCCTTTGGGGCATCAGCCTGAATAACGAGCGGGGCTGGTTCATGGCGCACAAGCAGGATTTTACGGACTATGTGGACGTTCCCATGCGCGAGCTGGGGAAGGCGGTCTTTTCCGCGCTGGCGGAGGACTATCCCAAGCAGGACTGGCGGCTGCACGTCTGCCGCATCTACCGCGACGCGCGGCGGCTGCACGGACGCGGGCCGTACAAGGAGCATCTGTGGTTCACCATCGAGCGGCCGCACGAGCGCTTTGAGAGCGTGCCCGCGCTCTATTTTGAGCTTGCGCCGAACTACTACAGCTACGGCTGCGGCTACTGGGACGCGGGGGCGGCGACGATGGCGAAGCTCCGTGCGCGCATCGACAACGACCCCAAGCCGCTCGAAAGGCTGGCGCGGCGGCTGAATAAATCAAAATTCGTACTCTCCGGCGAGGAATTCAAGCGTCCAAAGGGCGATGCGGGCAAGCTGCTGAATCCGTGGTACAACCGCAAAAACATTGCCATCGGCTATGACGATAACCCCGAGGGCGTGCTTTTCACGCCGCAGCTCAAGGACGATGTGCTCGACGGCTTCCGCTTTCTGATGCCGTACTACCGATACCTCGACACGCTCGCCGGCGACATGGAGCCGAACAGGTGAATAAAAGCTGAGACGGCGTGAGCCATCTCAGCTTTTTCATCATTTGCCGAACGTTTCACCGATCACAGCCATTTGCGCGGCATCGGGTGAGAAGCTGCGCGGATGGAACTCCACGATGCGCTGACCGTAGATGAGCAGCCAGGTGTCATATTTTTCGCCGCTATGGGCGTCGCATTCCCGCCACGCCCGGTCGGCGCCCCACGGCGCGGGATCGGTCTCGCGGTATTCGCTGCCGTAGAGATCTTCTGCGTGCAGCGTGCTTTGGAGGCAGAAGTCGAAGAGCGGGGCGAGCTTCACGTCGATGACGGTGTAGAACAGCTCCGGCAGCGGCGGGTCATTCTCGTCGCTCCAGCGCACGTCGTAGGGGAGCTCCTGACGGTATTCGACCTGTCGGACGAAGACGGAATCTCCGCGCTCGAGGGCCTCGCAGGAGTAGCGGGCATAGTCGGTATCGGTCAGGTCCTGCACATAGAGCGGGAGCGTGTCATGGTAGAGGTAGCCGACCTGCGGACTGCCGCCGACGGTGTAGGTGTATTCCTCCGCGTTTTTCGGTACGTCGTCAAACCAGCCGCTTGATATGCCGTAGGTCATGACGCCGATCATCAGCATGACGGATAACAGGACGGAGCAAAGAACCGTGAGCGCTAAGATGAGCCTGCGTTTTTTCGGCGGTACGCTCCTTTTCCGCACCTGCTTGCCGACGAGCACGGCTCCGCCGACGGGGACGAGCACAACGCCGGTGGAGACGAGAACGATGCACAGACCGGCGCTGCGGAAAAGCAGGGGGATGACCATGAGCGCCCAAAAGACAAAGATCCAGATCGAGCGCAGGAAGCTCAGCCAGCGGCTCGAGTGGGTGGGGGTGAAGATGCCCAGCTCGCGGGCGTTGCGCTTCGCCTTGCGCAGCCAGAGCCGGTAGCCGAGCAGCTCGACGCCGAAGAGGAGGATCATGACGAAGATCATCAGCATCATGGTGAGGTCGTAGCCGTCCGCGAGAAAGGCGACCGGATCGCGCCGCAGCTGCGACACCTGAAGATAGAGCATCGTCGGCAGCATGCAGGCGACCGTGATCGTGTTGCTGAGCACATAGCCCTTCTTGGCGCGCTCCATCGTTTCGACCTGCACGACGGCCTCGGTCTCGATGGGCACGGCGTCAAGGTCCTCGTTGTAGAAAATGTGCGTGTCGCCGCGCTGCATGACGATCTGCCAGCCCGCGCCGGCGCAGTAGTCCCAAAAGGTCAGGTTCTCGTGGTTTGGTTCGTCGGGACAAAAGCTGTCGGTCTTGGGGTAGTAGACCACCGCGAAGCGGAGCTTTTTCGGCTCGCAGCGGCGGTAGCGCAGGGCGTAGGTGCCGACGGATTCAAGCATCCAGCCGTTGGCGGCCATTTTCTCCAGGTGCCGCTCGAGTCCCGTGTGGTCGTAGAAGGCGTAGAGGTTCAGTTCCCGCTTCTTGTTCCATCGGTCAGTTCGCATGGCTTGTCGCCTCCCTTCAAAAGTCGCTGGTAATCGTTCATCTGCGCCGTCAGACGGTCCATCTCGCCGTGCAGCCGCTCCTCGCCTTTTTCGGTGAGAACGTAGCTGCGGCGGCGGCCCTCGCATTTGGTCTCGACGATGTAGCCCTCGGCGGCAAACTGCTCTAAAAGATTGTAGAGCGTGCCGGGGCCGACGCTCACGCGGCCGCTCGTGAGCAGGCGGATGCGCTCCATCAGATCCATGCCGCAGCATTCCTCCCGCAGGCAGAGGAGGACGTAAAACATCTGCTCGGTGAGCGTCTGAAATTTTTCGCGGGCCATTGTACCGCCTCCTTTTATCGATATTCGATATTCTTGAGGAGAGTATACTATCGAATATCGATATTGTCAAGAGAAAAAATCGGAGAGCCGTCGGCTTTCCGATTTTTCATTCAGGCTTTGTCCTCTTCCCGGTATTCAAGAATATCGCCGGCATCGCAGTTGAGCGCCTCACAGATCGCCGCGAGCGTGGAGAAGCGGATCGCCGTCACCTTGTTGTTCTTGATCTTGGACAGATTCACGTTGGAGATGCCGACGCGCTCTGCCAGCTCGTTCAGCGACATTTTTCGCTCGACCATCATGCGGTCCAGTCTCAGAATGATCTTTCCCATTTACACAAGCCCTTCCACATCTTGTTCCAGCTCCACGCCGCGCGCAAAGAACTGCGTCAGGCAGAGGATCACAAGACCCATGGAGAAGCCGTAGAGCCGAACGCTCGTTTCGACGGTATCGGTGCCGAGGATCAGGCGGCACACGGTGCTCAGCGCAAGCCCCGCGAGCGGAATGGAGATGGCGAAAATGCCGATCTCGCGGAGCATACGGATATTATCCGCCTGAAAAACCGTGCTGCTCTCTGACCGCTTGATGATAAGGTAGAGATTGCGGAAGATCATCGCCATGAGGGAGGGCAGCACGACGGCTGCGGCAAAATACAGAAGCATTGCCCGCATATCAATGCCGTTCGCGGTCGGTACGCTGAACTCAAAGCCGAGGACGCTGAGCTCCAATCGACCGGTACGGATCGATCCCGCCAGAGCGTCCGCGAGAAATGTGCGGTCCGCAAACGAGTATATTCCGGCTGTGAGCATGAGAGCGGCCGTCATCCAATAGCCGAGCTCTGTAAATTTTGTGATGATCTTGGCCGCCTTGATGATCCAACGGTTCCACTTCATTTTTCCGACCTCCTCAAGATGCTTGATGAGGACAGTATAACCGCCGAGTATTCGTTTGTCAATATATTCTTATCGTTTTACGATAAATTATATATGATTATCATAAAATCATCACGCGGATATAGGCAAAGCCCCCGACCGAAGCCGGGGGCTTTGAGAAGAGAGCGTTAAATTGATTGGACGGTCGGTCACTCCAGCTCCACCGTGGCGGGGGGCTTGGAGGTGACGTCGTAGAGGATGCGGTTAACGCCCTTGACCTCGTTCACGATGCGGCGGGAGACGGTGTCGAGCAGCTCCCACGGCAGACGCGAAAAGTCGGCGGTCATGAAGTCCTGCGTCTCCACCGCGCGCAGCGCGATGGCGTAATCGTAGGTGCGCTCGTCGCCCATGACGCCGACCGAGCGCAGGTTTGTGAGCGCGGCGAAATACTGGTTGATGCTGCGCTCAAGGCCCGCCTTGGCGACCTCCTCGCGGAAGATGGCGTCCGCCTCGCGGACGATGTGCAGCTTCTCCTCCGTGATGTCGCCGATGACGCGGATGGCAAGGCCCGGGCCGGGGAAGGGCTGACGCCAGACAAGGCTTTCGGGCAGGCCGAGCTCAATGCCGAGCTGGCGCACCTCGTCCTTGAAGAGACGGCGCAGGGGCTCGATGATCTCCTTGAAATCCACATGGTCGGGAAGCCCGCCGACGTTGTGGTGGCTCTTGATGACAACGCTCTCGCCGCCGACGCCGGATTCCACCACGTCGGGGTAGATGGTGCCCTGCGCGAGAAAATCGACGCGGCCGAGCTTTTTGGCCTCCGCTTCAAAGACGCGGATGAACTCCTCGCCGATGATCTTGCGCTTGCGCTCCGGCTCGGAGATGCCGGCAAGCTTGGTGAGAAAACGCTCCTGCGCGTTCACACGCACGATGCGCATACCAAGGCAGTCGTGCATGGCGCGCTCGACCTGATCGCCCTCGTCCTTGCGCAGCAGGCCGTGATCGACAAAGATGCAGGTGAGCTGTTCGCCGACCGCGCGGTAGAGAAGCGCGGCAGCCACGGCGCTGTCCACGCCGCCGGAGAGCGCCAGCAGCACCTTGCCGCTGCCGACCTTGGCGCGGACCTCCTCGATGGCCTCGCTGACGTAATTCGCCATGCTCCACTCGGGGACAAGGCCGCAGATATTATAGAGAAAGTTTTTCAGAATTTCGGTGCCGTGGACGGTGTGCAGCACCTCGGGGTGGAACTGCACGCCGTAGAGCTTCTTGTCGACGCACTGCACCGCCGCGTGAAGGCAGCCCTCGGTGGAGCCGATGATCTCAAAGCCGGGCGCCATGCGCTCCACCTCGACGCCGTGGCTCATCCAGTAGACAGCCGTCTCCGGTACGTCAGCAAACAGCGGAGACTCCTTGTGGGTCAGCTCCACCTTGCCGTATTCACGGGTCTCCGCCTTGCGGCACTGGCCGCCCAGCAGGTGCATCATCAGCTGCTCGCCATAGCAGATGCCCAGCACAGGGATGCCCATTTCAAACAAAGCCTTGTCCACCATGGGAGCGTTGGGCTCAAACACGGTGGCGGGGCCGCCGGTAAAGATCAGCGCGTCGGGAGCGAAAGCGCGGATCTCCTCCATGGACATGCGGAAGGACTTGATCTCGCAGTACACGCCGCACTCACGGACGCGGCGTGCCACCAGCAGGTTATACTGGCCGCCGAAGTCCAGAACCAGAACTTTCTTCATGTCAGTCGTCCTCCCGGAAGATAATGCCGTTCTCGTCGGCGGATTCAATGACGGCCAGGGCCTTATAGGGAATATCCGGCATGGCGCGGAACTTGTCGCCGCCGCCCTGGAAGCCCTTTTCCACCGCCACGCCGATGCCCACCAGCTGGGCGCCGGCCTTTCTCACAATGTCCACCAGGCCGCCCATGGCGTAGCCATTGGCCATGAAATCGTCGATGATAAGAACACGGTCATTCTCGCTGAGCCACTCCTGAGACACCAGCAGCGTCACCTTTTTCTTATACGTATAGGAGAAAATTTCACTCTGGATCAGGCCGCTTTCGATGTTGTCGCTCTTGGCCTTCTTGGCGAAGAGCATGGGAACGC
>ERZ827150.2876-NODE-2876-length-17699-cov-3.137894_pt1 | contig 17699 bp, 13 predicted proteins | sample MGYA00519779_ERZ827150 | MGnify/ENA primary metagenome ERZ827150 (study PRJEB31778, sample SAMEA3449267) | human gut metagenome | biome: human gut; feature: human-associated habitat; material: faeces | place: United Kingdom | collected 2010/2012 ...
AGCTGACCAACATGCGTGCTTCCGGATCAGACGAGAAGGTATCTTTGGCTCCTCCTGTTGTATTCAGCCTTGAGGATGCCCTGGAGTACATCAAGAACGACGAGTACGTAGAGGTTACTCCGAATTATATGCGCCTGCGCAAGATCATCCTTGATGAGACGGAGCGCAAACGGGCGAATAAATAAATTTACTCGGGAAATCCGATCCTAAAAAAGCGGGGCGACACCTTAAAAACAGGTGTCGCCCCACATTTTTATCTCCACAATTTACAATTAAACCGCCTTTTCATCACCGGCAAATTCCATCAAATAGGCTTTGATAAACTCATCGATCTTACCATCCATTACCCCATTCACATCAGAAGTCTGGTAATTCGTACGATGATCCTTTACCCGGCGATCGTCGAAGACATAACTACGGATTTGCGATCCCCACTCGATCTTCTTCTTACCCTCCTCAATCTTCGCCTGCTCGGCCATACGGTGCTTCAACTCCTTATCATACAAAATAGAACGCAATTGACGCATCGCATTCTCGCGGTTCTTGGGCTGGTCGCGCGTCTCGGTGTTCTCAATCAGGATCTCCTCCTCCTCACCGGTATAAGGATCCTTAAACTGATAACGCAAGCGAACGCCAGACTCGACCTTATTGACGTTCTGGCCACCGGCTCCACCGGAACGGAACGTATCCCATGAGATCGCTGCCGGATCGACCGTCACCTCGATCGTATCGTCGACCAACGGCGTAACAAACACTGATGCGAACGAGGTCATTCGCTTACCCTGCGCATTATAAGGCGAAACACGCACCAGGCGATGCACGCCGTTCTCACTCTTCAGATAACCATACGCATAATCACCCTCGATATTGATCGTTACGCTCTTGATACCGGCCTCATCACCCTCCTGGAGGTTCGCGATCGAGATTTTATAACCATTATTCTCGGCCCAACGCATATACATACGCATCAGCATAGAAGCCCAATCCTGACTTTCCGTACCGCCCGCACCGGAATTGATCTTAAGTACGCAACTCATCTGGTCCGCCTCATCGCGCAACATATTGCGGAACTCCAGCTCCTCAATCAAGTGGAGCGCCTTTTCATAGGCCTTATCAACCTCTTCCTCGCTGACAATCTGCTCTTTCACGTATTCGTAAGCCAGCTCCAATTCCTCGGCTGCTGCCTTCACCTCATGATAAAGCTCGATCCATTTCTTCAGCTCCTTCACCTTCTTCATTTGCGCCTCAGCCCGTTTGGCATCTTCCCAAAAGCCGGGATCCTGTGTGCGCAACTCTTCCTCTTCTAATTGGATGGTCTTACCATCGATGTCAAAGATACCTCCTCAGCGCATCCTTGCGCTCCAACACATTGTGTAGTTGGTCTGATGTTATCATTCTAAATCTAGTTTTTAAATGTATATATTAATATAGGTATAGAATCACTCCTTGTACATTGCCTCTATCTGTTCCGCATATTTCTCGGCAATTACCCGGCGACGCAGCTTCAACGTATCGGTCAACTCCTTTCCTTCCATCGTGAAAGGCTCAACCAACAAAGTAATACGCTTGATCTTCTCGAAAGGTGCCAAATTCTTTTGACAAACCTCAATTCGGGCCTCAAACATACGAATAATATCCGGATTGGAAACCATCTCCTCACGAGAATTGAAACTTAAGCCCTTTCGCGCTACATACTCCTCGAGCACTTGGAAATTAGGTACAATCAAGGCACTGACAAACTTACGCTGATCAGCGATCACGGCAATCTGCTCGATATAACGATCGCTTCCTACCAGACCCTCAATCGCTTGCGGGGCGATATACTTACCATTAGAGGTTTTATAAAGATCCTTGATCCGCTCCGTGAAATAAAGCACACCATCCTCAATACGTCCGGCATCGCCCGTCCGGAAGAAACCATCTTCCGTAAACGATTTCTCGTTCTCGTCCGGTCGTTTGTAGTATCCCTTAGTCACCGTCTTTCCTTTTACCAAAATCTCACTGTTCGAAGGATCGATCTTAACCTCCAATCCCGGCATAATCGTTCCGATAGAACCGATCACGAATCCTTCCGAAGGATAGAAACTAACGGTTGCCGTTGTCTCACTCAAGCCATAACCATAAATTATTGGAATGTTGACCGACTGGAGAAACTCATTGATGTGATCTGCCAAAGGCGCTCCGGCAACAGGAAAGAAACGACCCCGATCCAAACCAATCGCCTTTTTCAACATCATGAAAATCGTCTTATCGTAAAACAGGAATTTGGATTTCAAAGCCCTCGGAGGCTCAATACCTTTATTCTTATATTCAAGGTTATAAAGTCTTCCAGTCTCAATCGCATTCATGAACATTTTCTGCATACATCTCGGGAAAGAATGGATCTTATCATGCACACCCGCATAAACCTTCTCCCAAAAACGCGGCACGTTACACATCAATGTCGGCCGTACTTGCGGCAAAGTTTCCGTTATCCGTTTCGGATCATGATTGATCGCGACTGTCACGCCCTTATGCAAACAATAACAAACCCAAGCTTTCTCAAAAATATGAGTCAAGGGCAAGAAACACATGGAAAGATCCTTATCCGAGACCATCGTCAGGCGAATATCGTGAATACGCATCGCCTCCAGATAGTTATAATGATAAAGCATCACACCTTTAGAATTGCCGGTCGTTCCGGAAGTATAAATAATTGTCGCCAAGTCATCGACACTCGCCTCCTTAATCCGGATATTGACGATCGACTCAGCATTAGCGCAATCGCCTAAACGCAAAAAGTCCTCAAAGAAAATAGAGGTCTTGTCCTCCGGATTCAATTTTACTTTCGGGTCAAAAATGACAATACGTTTCAACACATCGCAGTTTTTCTGGACCTTGAAAGCATTATTGTACTGAAGTTGCTCACCAACAAAAAGCGTATGAATTTCCGCGTCATTGATAATGAACTCGATTTGTTCTGGCGAATTGGTCGCATACATCGGAACGGAGACGACCCGATTGGCATAAGCGCCAAAATCAGTATAAAGGCATTGAGGCATATTTTGAGAATAAACACCGATATTCTCATGCGGCTCTATCCCAAACTCAGCGATCGCCTTGGCCGTAAGCATGACCTTGTTCGAAAAATCCCTCCAGGAAACCTTTGTCCATTTCCCGCTTGTTGGATCAACATATTTCAAGGCCGTACGAACGCCATATTTCTCCGCTTGGCGATGAATTAATTCTGCAAAATGGTAGTAAACCATGATCATTTGTTTTAAATTCTTTACAAATGTATTTATTTATTTCTGAATGAACACTCTAATATTCAAAAAACACGATAATTCATTGAATTTTGAAGAGAATGGAAAGAATTACATAAAGATTATGCCGTTAAATATACATAAAATATAGTAGTTTGCATTGCATAGTACAGTAGCATCGCATATATTTGCAATATCACAGTAAAAGAGAACAACATGAATGCGGAAAACGTAAAATCTCAAATGAGAAAAGGCATCCTGGAATATTGCATCCTCTTGCTTCTCAAGAAGGAGCCGGCATACACGTCGGATATTATCCAAAAATTACAGGAAGCCAAGCTTATCGTCGTTGAAGGTACGTTATACCCATTGTTAACTCGCCTAAAAAACGGAGGACTATTAGGCTACCAGTGGGTAGAATCCACTCAAGGGCCTCCACGCAAGTATTACAGCCTGACAGAACAAGGCGAAGCGTTTCTATTGGAACTGGAAAACTCGTGGCAGGAGCTGAATGATACCATTAATCACATCAAAAACAACAACTAAACAGGAATAAAGATGAAAAAAACACTGACAGTCAATTTAGGTGGAACGGTTTTTCACATAGATGAGGACGCTTACCAACTGCTGGACAAATACCTGTCCAACCTCCGCATCCACTTCAGGCAAGAGGAAGGATCAGACGAAATCATGGATGATTTCGAGATGCGTATCTCCGAACTGCTGAACGAGCGTGTCCGGCTAGGATATGAGGTGATCACAATAAACGAAGTCGAAGAGGTCATCCGACGGATGGGCAAACCCGAGGAGATCTTCGCCGACGAGAAACACGAGGAATACCAAGAACAGGAAAATAATCACGAAAAAGGTGCTGCACAAGCAAAAAAACGCCTGATGCGTGACCCCGACAACCGAATACTAGGCGGTGTAGCTGGCGGTTTTGCGGCCTATATGGATTGGGATCCAACACTCGTCCGAATCGGCCTGTTCTTATTGATGTTTTTCTATGGCATCATGATTCCGATCTACTTCCTGCTCTGGATCATTGTTCCTCTGGCTAAGACAGCTACCGACAAGCTGGAGATGCGTGGCGAAAATATCACCGTCGAGAATATCGGCAAAACCGTAACAGACGGTTTCGAGCGAGTCAGCAACAATATCAACGATTACGTCAAATCCGGACAACCACGTACGTTTCTTCAAAAAGCGGCCGACCTTTTCGTGGTCATTATCGGATTCCTACTGAAATTCATCATTATCCTGGCAGGAATCGTCTTGCTCCCACCATTGGCGTTCGTCGTATTTATCCTGATTGTTGTCCTGTTCGCCTTGATAACCGGTGGAGCTGGTATTCTATATCACCTGTCGCCTTTCGGCATGGACCTTTACAACGGTGTGCCTACGCCAATGGTCATCATGGGATGTATCGGAACAATCTTACTAATCGGTATTCCCGTATTCTCATTGGCTTATGCGATCTGTGCTCACCTATTCAAATGGTCGCCACTTTCCACACCTGTTAAATGGGTATTGATCGTTTTATGGATTATCTCACTGATCTTGTGTGGAATCTATGTAAATCATACTGGCATGCTTTGGGACTGGCAAAATTATTGGCAAGGCAACCATTATTGGAATAACAATTTTATTTGGGCACCTTAAACAAAAATTAGAAACATAAAAAAGGGCACGTCTGGGAGTAAACAAACACTCTCGACGTGCCTTTCTATTTATATCTATTCCATCACCAATTCATAATCCATGCCATCACATTCGGCGATAAAACAAAAAGAGCCGGTCTTCTCAGAGGGGCCCTTTTCTAAGGTTAACAAATTTATGAGTAAAAACCACTAATTAATTCTGTCTTAAAAATATTTCTACCTGTTCCCTTTCAAGAACAAGTATTTGCGCAAATATAAGCCTATTTTAGCGAATACGAAAACAAAAAAATGTTTTATTCGAACTTCGCACGGATTTTTCCAGCGATTTCCGCCAGCTCCTCTTGTGAGAGACTTAACTTATCGCCGCCAAAATACATATCAGACTCTTTCGTAATCGGAATCAAATGAATATGCGCATGAGGCACTTCCAGCCCCATCACCGCAATACCTACACGCTTGCACTCGATTGCCGCCTCTTGCGCTTTAGCGACACGCTTGGCAAATGCCATCATACGGCCCAACATCCCATCCTCCAGGTCAAAAATATAATCCACCTCACGCTTTGGGATAACCAACGTGTGTCCAACCGCTACCGGATTAATATCGAGGAACGCAAAAAATTCCTCATTCTCCGCAATCTTATGACAAGGGATCTCTCCTGCCACGATTCGACTAAATATCGTTGCCATAACTGTATCTCCTACTTAATTAAAGTGATATCTCCATAATCTCAAATGTCATCACGCCCGAAGGAACACGAATCTCAGCGATATCGCCAACCTTTTTGCCCAGCAATCCTTGGGCAATCGGTGTACTGATCGCTATTTTACCCTCCTTGATGTTTGCCTCGGAATCAGATACCAATGTATAGGTCATCACCATATTATTCTTGACATTCTTGATCTTTACCTTATTCAGGATCTGGACCTCATCAGTCTTCACCCGGCTCTCGTCTATCAAACGCGCATTCGAGATCAGCCCCTTCAACTGGGCCAATTTCGCCTCCATAATGCCTTGAGCTTCTTTAGCCGCATCATACTCCGCATTCTCAGACAAGTCGCCCTTATCGCGAGCTTCCGCAATCTGAGCTGAAATCTCCGGACGTTTCACCGTCTCCAAATAATTGATCTCGGCTAAGATCTTATCATAGCCTTCCTTAGTCATATAACTAACTGCCATACGTACCTCCTTAAAATATGAGATGATTTGTTTATTTTATTTTCTTTCTCGATTGTACATAAAAAAAGAATCCCAGCCAAAAGGTTTGACTGGAACTCTCTAACTATGTATCGCGAATTTATAAGTTCTTTTTAGAATAAAAGGCCTACCCCTATCTGTTATATAACATGTACGGCATCAACGACAGAATTCTCTAATCATAAAGCTGCACGAATAGAACCATCCAGTTCCTTCAAGTCGCCGATCCTTTTCACCAGGTTTCCTTTTTTATCCAATATGAAAATAGCGGGCAACTGCTTGACATTATACAATCCTGCGATTTGCGAATAGACCGACTGCGGGTCGCGCACACAAACCCAAGGTAAATTAGATGCGGCATTTTTCCAGAAATGCAAGTCGCTATCCAATGATATCTGATAAATCTCAAAACCCTTATCACGATATTTGTCATACAATTCCCTGAAATCCATATTCAAGGCTGGCGACCATTCCGACATATAAGCGGTAAAATTCACCAAGACGGTCTTTCCCTTCGCAACAGAGGAAAGATTAACTGTCTCGCCACGCAGATTTGGCAATTGAATATCCACATAGCCCACCTCATTCTTAGCAACCGTTGACACGGCAGGCGCCTGCTCTCGTTGCTGCTGCGCACGAATTACCTTAATGGATTGCAAGGCTAAATTATAAAGATGCTTTGAACGTGGACTCTCCGGATAAAAATGGTCATAACTCGTAGCAACCGCACCATAGGCTTTCGAATCCTCCTTATCATAAAGATCAAAAAAAAGCAATCCATCAATCTGCTGGAAAAGTGCAAAATAAGCGGCCGTCGACATTGGAGCGGAATAGATATACTTACGAGCGATTGCCTTATAAGCCTCGGAAGCCGCCAAAACTTCACGCTGATAAGCCGTATCAGCTATCTGCTCTTTCTCATGCGCACGACGCAAACGTTGAATTGCCTGGTTCGCATCAAGTTGCGCCAACGTAATCTCCTTAATCGCCTTACAATTTTCAGATCCTTCAACTGTATAAGAGGTCGCAAATGTATTTGCGTCAGCCATAAACTTAATGGTCTCCGTCGAATCAACCGCAAAATTGATCAGTTGGTCATTCAATCTCAACCGATAAAAATCCGGATATATCGGCCGTTTCACCTCAAACTCAAATTTGCCCGCAGGCGTCAACTTCACGGAATCCAGCACCTCGAAAGACGAAACGCCGACATTCTCAAGATACATGACCTGCTCATTAGCTCCCGTAACCACACCCTCGACTGTAAACTTATCCTTCTGTCCACAAGAGAAGAACAAGACAGCCATCAAGGCTTGGCAAACCGCTAATAATTTAGTACGCATTTGTTTCATCCTGTTATTTCCTGAATAATGTGTTTAGAGGTTGCAAATATACATTATTTCACAATTATTCCGCCAAGAAATTTTCATTCTCACGCTTTTTTTTCAAAAAAAGAGGTCCGCTCCAGTTATTTCTTTTCTTTTCATACATTTAGCCCATAAACTTTCACTACATTTGCACGAGTTTTACAGATTGAAAAAAATATACATAATGATGCTTAATCCAATTAACAAGACGATCGAGTTGGGTGATGGAAGAACCATTACCATCGAGACTGGGAAATTGGCGAAACAAGCCGACGGCGCCGTCACCGTTCGTATGAACAATACGGTATTGCTGGCGACTGTCTGCGCCGCAAAAGACGCGAACCCAGGTGTTGATTTCATGCCGTTGCAAGTAGAATACAAGGAAAAATATTCCGCCTGTGGCCGCTTCCCTGGAGGTTTCACAAAAAGAGAGGGAAAGGCTTCCGACTATGAGATCTTGACAGCACGATTGGTTGACCGTGCACTTCGTCCGCTTTTCCCGGACAATTACCATGCGGAAGTTTACGTAAATATCATTTTGTTCTCTGCTGACGGCGAAGATATGCCTGACGCTTTAGCCGGTTTGGCTGCTTCTGCGGCTTTGGCCGTCTCCGACATTCCTTTCAACGGTCCTATCTCGGAAGTTCGTGTCGCTCGCGTCGATGGCAAATTTGTCATCAACCCGACGTTCGCTGAATTGGAGAAAGCGGATATCGATATCATGGTAGGCGCAACACTCGACAATATCATGATGGTCGAGGGTGAGATGAACGAAGTACAGGAGTCTGAGATGCTCGACGCTATCAAGTTCGCTCACGAGGCAATCAAAGCACAATGCCAGGCACAGATCGAATTGTCAGAGGCTTGTGGTAAGACCGTTAAACGTGAGTACTGCCATGAGGTGAATGACGACGAGTTGCGTAAGGACGTACACGACAAGTGCTACGACAAAGCTTATGCGATCGCCGTATCAGGAACCGGCAAGCAAGAACGTACAGAAGCATTCGAGAAGATCGTTGAGGACTATAAGGCTCAGTTCACCGAAGAAGAGCTGACAGACGAGAAGGTCGAGATGATCGCACGCTACTATCATGACGTAGAGAAAGAAGCGATGCGTCGGGCCATCCTGGATGAAGGCAAACGTCTTGACGGTCGTAAGACAACTGAAATCCGTCCGATCTGGATAGAGACAGACTGCCTGCCCGGTCCTCACGGATCTGCTATCTTTACACGTGGTGAGACACAATCATTGTCGACCGCTACATTAGGCACAAAGGCAGACGAGAAAATCATTGACGACGTACTGAACCATGGCAAGGAACGTTTCCTCCTTCATTATAATTTTCCCCCGTTCTCAACAGGCGAGGCAAAAGCCTCACGTGGTGTAGGACGTCGTGAGATTGGTCACGGTCACTTGGCTTGGCGTGCGTTGAAACGTATGATCCCCGATAATTATCCTTATGTCGTACGTGTTATCTCCGATATCTTGGAATCAAACGGTTCCTCATCGATGGCTACGGTTTGCGCTGGCACATTAGCTTTGAGAGACGCAGGTATTCCTATGAAGAAACCTGTATCAGGTATCGCAATGGGCTTGATCTCCGAGAACCACGGAACCAACTATGCGATCTTGTCCGATATCCTTGGTGATGAGGATCACTTGGGCGATATGGACTTCAAGGTTACCGGAACAAAAGATGGTATCACGGCAACACAGATGGATATCAAGGTCGACGGTTTGTCGTATGAGATCCTGGAAAGAGCGTTGGCACAAGCCCGTGAAGGCCGTATGTATATCTTAGGTAAGATCCTGGAGGCACAACCGGAGGCTCGTCCATCACTGAAACCACACGCTCCGCGCATCGAGTCCATGACGATCAGCAAGGAGTTCATCGGTGCTGTCATTGGCCCGGGCGGAAAGATCATTCAGGGTATCCAAGAGAAAACTGGCGCTGTTATCACGATCGAGGAAGTCGATGGTGTTGGACAGATCGAGATCTCTGGTCCGAACGAGGAAACGATCACACAGGCTATCAAAGCGATCAAGGCTATTGTTGCCGTGCCTGAGATCGGCGAGGTTTACGAAGGAAAGATCTCCTCAATCATGCCTTACGGTGCGTTCGTTGAGTTCATGCCAGGTAAGGATGGCCTGCTCCACATCTCAGAGATCGACTGGAAACGTTTGGATACGGTTGAGCAAGCAGGTCTGAAAGAGGGTGATCCTATCACTGTTAAGTTGGTTGATATTGATCCGAAGACAGGCAAGTTCAAGTTATCACGCCGTGCGTTACTTCCGAAACCTGAAGGCTTTGAGGAGCGCCCCGCACGCCCGAACCGTGGACCACGTCCAGAAAAAGGACCACGTAAATAAATGTTGATAATCTCTCAAACAAAAGAATTTCAACAATAAATCGAGTAGGAGGTAAACACTAATCATAGGTGTTTATCTCCTATTTTCATGTTTACCGACCTCTCACACCACCGTACGTGCCGTTCGGCATACGGCGGTTCCTATTTTGGGTACCATTCGAGATACGAGCCCATTAAGGTAGGATATCCTGCCTTTCGCAGGCTGTCCTTATTTATCGCCACCTTCAATATAGGACTATCAGCAATACGCCAATAACCTTTGCGGGTGTTACCCCATTCCCATGCCTTGTATTTTTCAATACCACATTTAATGAGGTTTGCTACCTTGGTCTTGGGTTTCTTCCAAGCTTTCCATATACACATACGTATTCTCCGTCTTAACCACTCATCTATATCAAGAAGAAAACGTTTCATATCGGCAAGATGATAGTATCCAATCCATCCACGTATGTATTCTTTCAGCTTCTGCTTCCTCTTAGCGTATCCCCATCCGTTGTTACGATTCGTCAGTTCTTTGAGTCTTGTTTTCATCTTGGATTTGGACTTCGGATGTACTGTGAGGCGGCATTTGCCTTTCATTACATAAAAGGAGTAACCGAGATACTTAACTCCTTGGACATACGACACTACAGTCTTTTCCTTGTTGACTTTGAGATATAAAGTTCCCTCTATATATCGGGTTATGGACTCCTTGACTCTTCTTGCCGCCCTTTTGGACTTACAGAATATCATCGAGTCATCGGCATAGCGGACAAAAGGAAGTCCTCTACGTTCGAGTTCCTTGTCCAACTCATTAAGCATAATATTACTCAACAAAGGACTTAGTGGTCCTCCTTGGGGAGTTCCTTCCTCGCTCGCTTCGAACAGACCTTTATTCATTACACCGCTTCGGAGATATTTGTGTATTAGACTGACAACTCTGCCGTCTTTAATAGTACGGCTGAGGATTTCTATGAGTTTGCTATGATTAACGGTATCAAAGAAGCGCTCGAGGTCAAGGTCTACTACATATATGTAGCCTGCATTGATTATTTCTTGCGCCCCTCGCAGTGCGTCATGACAACCTCTTCTTGGACGGAAGCCGTAGCTGCTCCTCGAGAATTGGCACTCATAGATAGGGGTCAGAACCTGGTTAATGGCTTGTTGCACCATACGGTCTACCACAGTGGGGATTCCTAAAAGACGCATCTTGCCATTGTCCTTCGGGATTTCTACCCTTTTGACGGGGTTCGGACGGTAAGAACCGTCCATCAAGGAACGGATGAGCGCATCTTTATTGGCTGATAGCCATGAAAACAATTGTTCACATGACATCTTGTCGATACCGCCACAACCCTAGTTTCTGATTACAGACTTATAAGCCTTGTTCAGGTTATCGGGTAAAAGAATTGCCTCTAACAGATGCGCTCTGTCAAATGGTACTTCCATGACATTATCTTTAATCATCCATATGCAGGTCTGCGCTCCCACATACCATTCAGATTCCGTCTTAGCTCTCTGAGGGCAGCCTAAAACGTCAGTTCCAGTTTTGTGCATTCTTTCCAACATACGGTAGTTTTCAATTATTATCGTTTAAATAAAGTTCTGTCCTTCACAAACTTATCGACACGTCTCCTACTATGACATCTGCTGACTTCTCACGGCAAGCTTTACTCCGCTTATTTCGATTTCTTTTAAACTATTCTCATGCGTCCGTGAGACCTCCTCGGATAAGGGTATTAACTTTCCATCTTATGTCTGCTTCATTTACATTGACTGTTCCGAATAGCTATAGGGCTTTGATTTGTGATGCAACCTTACCCACAGTCTTATGCCTTATATGAAGTTTCTGTCCGTCAGACCAGATGTTTGCCGCAAGCTTCTTTCAGATTCCAACTCGCGATGGACACCCTTGCTTTGGGCTGTATGATTCCCGCTATTAGGGCTCATTAGGGACTTGCACCCGTTAGCTAATACTCATGCCGAGCATACATCAAGTAGGAGGAAAACGAGTTCGTTTTCCTCCTACTTTCGTTTTCTGATCTAACCTGTTTCATTTTCTGTTTTTTCCGCTCGAGAAATATTCAACAAGACACATTAGTCACTCATTATCAATATGTTTTAAGGCCTCTTAAATGAACAGTTATTCTCTTTTCAAGTCGCTAACTGTTCACTTGAAAAGGGAATAACCAGTGGCTCCCTAATACACTGCAATGCAATGAGAAAATTCACAATTATACGCCTTTCACCACATAATACATATTGAGAACAGTGTTTCAAATTGTCTTTCGGAGAATAGCCTATATTTCACATACTACAACGATTAAAGGACGACACGGATGTGAGGATGAGGAGTTACGCTACTGAAGATATACTTAATTTACCATTGAAGATATACTTCGATTGCAATTGAAGATGTACTTCGGTTGCTATCGAAGATATACTTCGTGTCTTTTCCTGATTTTACTAGACACTATTTTAATTGATAAACTAATTCAGTAGACACTTCTCCGATAGTGATACTGTATGAGTAGACACATTATTCTTAGAAGTGATGCTGTTTTAATAGTCAGATAATCCGGACATGCGGAACCTGATCTTGTTGTTTAGCAAAATCAGATGCCCTTCGACGGGGTATTCTATTTTGGTCAGGCTGTCTTTTCCCAATTTTACCGCATTCCAAATACCTCTGTATTTAAAAAGTGAGGCCATTTCTTCTATCAGAAACGACCCCACACAAATAGGTCCCTTTTTTATAAAAAACGACTAAGACCTATTCCTATTAACCTATAAAGTGAACTATAGAAGAGACCTTGCTTCCAAAAAATGATCTATCACTTGCGTTGTTTTTTCATAACTGACTTTCAATAATGTTTTTACATCCATTGTTGCCCAATAATTCTTATTAAACAATTCAACCGACAAACATCCTCTGAATCCCGTCGCATACAAAAACGATAAAGCTTGATCAAAAGGACAAATTCCATCACCAGGAAATACCCTATCCGAATCCTTCAAATTTTCTCGAGGCGGACTTGCAGGATAATCATTAATATGGAATATAGGTAAAGAATCCCCACCAACTAAACGAAGCCCATCAAATGAATTTCCACCACGAAACAAATGATAAAAATCCAACAACAAACTTGCCTTAGGATGAGATGTTCCTATAGCAATCGCAACCGCATCAGCAAGTCGACAAACAGGTCCAGCCCCCCAAAGTTCCAAAATTGGAGTAACCCCATATTCATCGCCTAAATCCAATATTGTCCGGTAACGATTCATATAATCCGGTAAACATGCATAATCAAATTTATTTACACCTTGAACTGGAGCAGCGATATAATGCCCACCCAAAGAAGAAACAATTTCCATATCATGCCGAATCTGACGTAATCCTTCCTCACGTTTTCCAGGATCATCCGCACACCACGTTGAGAAACTAATCATATTCTCCAACAATATTCCTGTTTGGTCAAGCAATCCTCTCAACTCATCATGTTTACCTCCTTGCTTCACAAAAGCATCCACATCCCTTATCCACAACTCAACCCCATCAAAACCCGCTTCTGAGCACAATTCAATCTGTTCAGGAACAGATAAACTATAAGCTGATATTGTCGAGGCATTCATACCAATCCTAAACGGTCGCTTAACAGGTAATTTCTCCTTTTCAGTTCGTCCTCCTGAAGAACAACCCATTACCGTAGAAAATAAACTTCCTGCTAATGCAAAACCGGAGCTCTTGAGCATTTGTCTACGTGAGATTTTATTTCCCAGCATATATTATCACCTCCTTCCTTAAGTTAAACATCCTCAAATGATAATCGAGCCTCACGGTCCGGATCATTCTTTACTTCACAAGTATTATCCAAAATCATAACTTCGCCTTTTTCTTTAGAATACATAGGCCACATCGGTAAATCCCCTCCATTTGGATCGCCCGTACGCATGAAGTTCAACAATGCCGAAGACATCTTATCCGACAAGACTCTCGGATTCCGGCCTCCACCCGTATGCGTAAACATTCGATCCGTATTCTTAAACCAAAAACAAATATCCAAACAATGGAATGCTCTCATTCGGCCATTAAACAATGGAGGACACCAACCAAACCAAGCCAGATAGACTGGCTGCGATTGTTCCAACTTCGCATTAGCCGCTTCCACAACACGGACACGAGAAGAAAGGATCATTGCCCATAATTCTATCGGACGTTTATCCGGGAAACATTTTTCATAAGCATTTACTATCGCAGTAGCTTTCTTGCCATATTGAGCTTTGATTTTCTCAAGCACATCCTCTTTAGTCATATTTTCTAAAGAGGCATCTCCTCTATTTGGATTCCATTCATGAAATGTCGTACAGAAAATCATAGGAATTTGTGGCAAACTCTCACGATTCTTATCAGAGAAGAAACGTCCTAAAGGAATATTACGTCCATCCGCAACTGGTCCAAATGTGCGTCTTTGGCTAAAACCGTTCTCTTCCCAACATTTCTCACAGGCACGATTAGCCAATTTCAAATATTCCGGCCAAGGAATATCTTGTAATTTATCGATTTCTTCAACAGACAAACCGGCCTCTTTCAAAATATATTCTCCAACCTTCTGGGTGATCTGCTGATCTGAAGCTCCAATCGTAGATCCACTTAAAGCAACGGCCTTATGTATTAGGCCTTTGGCCGCAGGCATTGAAGCCACAGTACAAACCTTTGAACCACCTCCAGACTGTCCCATAATTGTCACATTCCCAGGATCACCACCAAAATTGGCAATATTGTCATGTACCCATTGTAAAGCTGCAATAATATCTAACATTCCAACATTTCCAGAATCCCTATATTTCTCACCGCCGATAGATGAAAGATCTGAAAAACCAATTGGCCCTAGTCGATGATTAATCGAGCAAAAAACAATATCACCTGCACGACTAATATTCTCTCCATGATAACCATCCTGTTCTATTCCACTTCCATTCGTAAAGCCACCACCATGTAGCCAAACCAAAACTGGTCGTTTCTTTCCATCAGCAATTGCAGGAGTCCAAATATTCAAGCACAAACAATCCTCGCTAACATCCCAGTAATTCCAGTGGTCCGCAAATGTACCATAGTTATTCGGCCATCTATTTTCCATATTTTGAGGGGCAGTATTACCATAAAAAACAGCCGAACGAACTCCTTCCCACGGACTAGGCTTTTGTGGAGGCATAAATCGGTTCTTCCCCGAAGTATCCGCACCATAAGGAATACCTAAAAAGGTATATACATTATTCAATAAGTAACCCTGCACCTTTCCATATTCCGTTTGCGCAATAGCTATATCATCTCCAATAAAAAGATATTGATCATCAGGCGAAACGGTTGACCCATCAACTGTACTTTCTTTGAGTGTACAGGAGGGGATTATCCCTCCTGTTCCTATAACAGCTGTACTTAAACCAATATTTTTAACAAATTGACGTCTATCCATATTATTATGTTTATATATTAATACATACTTAATCAGCAAGAATTATTTTTATATTGAAACATCATCAAACAAGATCAACTCTCGTAGTTTAATAATATTAAACAATTCATCATACTTATCGCCCTTTTAACAGATAAATATCTAAAAATGAATTCTTCCATCTAATCACCATACACAATAATCCTTAATTACAAAAAGAATAAAAATAACATTTTAAGCCCGCTTATGAAAATTATAGAGCAAGAGTTATTTTCAGAACACTAAACCTTCAATAGCGAGCTATTTTACAGATTTAATTCATTTTAATGTCAGGATTACCACTTTGCTCTATATCAGGAATCTGAAACATTACTATATTAGAATTCCAATCATCTCCACGTACATCTTGTTTCAAACGTTTTAATTCAAAAAGGCGCTCACCTTGCATTGCAATCTCCAAACGACGTTCTTTCTGAACAGCCTTAATTATACTATCTCTATCTTCTTTTAATGTTATAGGATTCCCATAGGCTCTTGACTCTATCTGATTCAAAGCATTTAATGCCACTTTCAAATCTCCTCCTGACTCAGCTAATGATTCCGCATAAATTAATAATAACTCATTATATCCTAAAATAATTGCATCCATGAATTCGTAATCGAACTTTGTCGTATACCAAGATCCTTCTATATTAGTATAAAATGTTTTGAAACGCAGATCTTTTGATTGATCATAAGCAGCAATCAACTCATTTGAAGGATGATAAACAGGCAAAGCCAAGCCATTGGTTCTATAGCTTCTTAATCCAGACCATGAATCTTCTATCAAAGACGCAGCAGGAATCATCGCAACCACTTCTTTAGTAATACTACCTTTTTCCGCCCTTGCAAATTTTGCAGTCAAATCATTATCTATTTGATATTTCCCCGTCTCTATAATTTCTTTTGCCAAACGAGCTGCAGACACAAAATCACCTTTATAAAAATAGACCTTGGCTAAAAGTCCTTTTGCTCCATCAATTGTCGCTCGTCCCGATTCCAGTTCATTAGTAGAGGAAAGATTCTCAATAGCATATTCCAAATCCGCAATAATTTGGTTGTAAACCTCCTCAACTGTTGAACGTGGGACAGCCATAAAAGCTGATGATTGTTCCAAAACACCACGTAACCTTAAAGGAACACCCATTTCTGGAACATCCTTGTTTTCATCACAATAAGATAAGCCAAAAGCACGAACCAAATGAAAATGCCCCAAAGCTCGAATAAAAGAAGCTTCTGCTCTGAACTCTTCTAAAACATCAGGACTATCCTTCAGTATTTCCTCAGCCAAATCACTAAACGCTACTTGATTTGCCCGATTAATTGCCTCATAGGTATTACTCCAAAGATTACGTCCAACAGCATTCATAAGATTCATTGTATGACTTGTCATTTGCACCCACTCAAAAGTCGCAGTATTTGCGATACTCTCATCCGCAATTACATCAAAACCACGTAATGCAGTTCCTCCCATAAAGCCATCAGAGCGTACAGCATTATAAGCGCCCAGTAATAGCTTCTCTAAATCGTCTTCTGTCTTGATCCGATCATCAGTCAATTCCAAATTATCCGGCTTAATTTGCAAAAAATCCATATCATCACATGATGAAAATAAACCGACCGTAAATAAAAACGGTAATACATATATAATTTTTCTGATCATAATTCTACTAATATTAGAAGTTAACAATTAATCCAAGAGTATATGTTCTAGCCTGTGGAGGCGTCAAATAAGTGACATTCAAACTCATGTTACGTTTCTGAGCACTATCGACATCTCTCATAATTTCCGGTTCACCACTGTATTTATTATAATATTCACTGAATAATGTTAGCAAATTTGTTGCCTGAGCATAAATCCTAATATCACGGATAAATGCTTTCCGCAGTTTCTCTCCTCTAAAAGTGTACCCTAAATTAACATTTTTTAATCTCAAAAAACTAGCATCATGCAAATATTCCGTTGTATTCCTACCAAGTTCAATACCGCCATTTCCTAAACTGACACGAGGTATTTCTGTAACATCACCAGGCTGCTGCCAACGATCTAATACATTCTTTTTTAGATTCCATGTTCCAACATTGTTCATTTGAAATTTTTCTGCATCATCATATATATTACCTCCTATTTGGAAAGTAAACATAAAGCCAAAATCCCAATTTTTATAAGTGAATGTATTATTAAATCCGCCTACAAAGTCTGGGTTCGGATGCCCAACGGGTTGCCGATCTCGCTCTGCATTATATTCCTTAGTTTCACCTATTGGATTCTTATTCTCATCCAGCATCTCATATACAGGAGCTCCATCTTCTGGATCGACATAAAGAAATTTAACCAAATAGTTTACACCAACAGGCTGTCCTACAATCACGCGAGTATCACCCTCA
>ERZ827150.2887-NODE-2887-length-17646-cov-17.458303_pt1 | contig 17646 bp, 8 predicted proteins | sample MGYA00519779_ERZ827150 | MGnify/ENA primary metagenome ERZ827150 (study PRJEB31778, sample SAMEA3449267) | human gut metagenome | biome: human gut; feature: human-associated habitat; material: faeces | place: United Kingdom | collected 2010/2012 ...
CCTGGGGAGTATTTGAGCCGCAAGAAGGAAATTTTGAATTTGAATGGATGGACCGTATTCTGGACAAGATGCATACAGCAGGAATTAAAGTCATATTGGGAACTCCCACCTATTCTATTCCTGCATGGCTGGCATATAAACACCCGGAAGTAATGGCCGAGCATACCATGGGAAACAAAGCCTACTATGGAATTAGGCAGAACATGGATTTCACTAATCCGACCTATCGATTCTACTGCGAGCGAATTATCCGCAAGATGCTGGAAAGGTATGCACAGCATCCGGCGGTAATCGGGTTTCAAGTAGACAACGAAACAGAAGCACGCGGAGTGAACAACAGAGACTATTTCTTCGGATTCAGAGACTACATTAAGCACAAGTTCAACAATGACTTGAACCTGCTTGCCAAGGAGTGGGGGTTGAATTACTGGGGGATGAACATCAACACTTGGGAAGAGTTCTATCCACGCGATGGAGTAACAAGCCCCTCTTATAAGAATGAATGGGAACGTTATAACCGGAAGGAAGTGGCAGATTTCCTGAATTGGCAGTGCGACCTTGTGAATAAGTATAAACGCAAAGACCAGTTTGTCACCCATTGTTTCATGCCCGACTTCCATAACATAGACCAAGTGGAAAGTTTCAAACAGATGCAATATCCTGCAATCAACATCTATCACGACGTACAAGATAAACAAGACGGCCAACGTATCGCTTATGCCGGTGACTACGTGCGCACAGTAGCCAAAAATAATTATATCGTCATGGAGACCAATGCACAAGGTATCGGATGGGATGCCCGGACTCAGTTTCCTCCCTACGACAACCAGTTGCGGCAGAATGTGTACGCACATTATGCTTCCGGAGCCAATATGGTGGAATACTGGCACTGGTCTACCCTGCACTACGGGCAGGAGACATACTGGCGAGGCGTGCTGGGCCATGACCTCCAGCCCAACCGCATATACAAGGAATTCACCACCACCGCCAAAGAGTTGGAAAGAATAGGCAGCCACATCGTGAACTTGAAAAAGAAAAACCGGGTAGCTATCCTCTACAGTCATGATTCTTATCATGCTCTCGGCTTCATGCCCTACACTTACAAGAGCAATTATCCCATTGATATGGTGCATAAAGCCCTCTATTTCCAAAACATAGAAACGGACATCATCCCTTGTGACAAGACAACCGATTTCAGCGGATATGACATGCTTGTCATTCCCCCTTTGTATGTGGCTACCGACCAATTGCTATTAGCCATTGATGAATTCGTACAGTCCGGCGGACACGTGGTAATGATGCACAAAAGCGGTTACTGCAATGAGCACTCCGCAGTTCGGGCCACCTTGGCTCCCGGGCCGCTACGCAAAGCCTGCGGCTTCCATTACCAGGAATTCTCCACTATCGGTGACTTATCATTAAAGGATAACCCCTTTTAATTAGAGGGAAAGAACCAGATAAGCGACTGGTATGAATTCCTGATTCCCGAGACAGCCACCCCGTTGGCTTATGCAGAGCATCCGTTCTTCGGCAAATGGCCCGTTGTCACCGAAAACAAGTATGGCAAAGGCAAACTGACCTACATAGGAGCCTACCCTTCGCAGGAATTGCTGAATGCCATCGTGCGAAAGGCAGCCATCCATGCCGGTATCATCTCTTCAGAGAGCGACGTGTTCCCCATCATACAGCGTTCGGGAATAAACAAAGCCGGAAAAGCCATCCGTTACTTCTTCAATTACAGCAGCGAGAGCAAAGAAATCACTCATAACTATCCGACGTCCAAAGAGCTGATTTCCGGCAAGACTGTAAAAGAAGGAGACCATATAACATTGCCCCCCTGGGGAGTTCTCATCATGGAAGTTTATTGACCATCAGAAAAAATGAGAAAAAATGAGAAAAAAGATATTTGCCTTTCTATTGCTAAGTGCCCTATATGCCGGCGCCCAAGAAGTTCCGGACTGGGAGAATCCTATTGTAGTCGGCATCAACAAAGAGCCGTATCATGCCACACTGACATTGCCTTCGCAAAAAGCCGATTGCAAAGAAATCATATCCCTGAACGGCAAGTGGCGATTCCAATGGTCTGCCGACCCGGGAAAGCGCCCGGCCGACTTCTACAAGAATGATTTCAATACCGACACATGGGATACCATCATAGTACCGGGAGCATGGCAATTGCAAGGTTATGGGAAACCTATCTATTCCAACGTAAACTATCCCTTCCAGAAGGATGCACCCAAAGTGACAAGCGAGCCTCCCGCCGAATATTACAGTTACGGGCACAGAAATCCCACAGGCTCTTATGTCACCACGTTCGAAGTGACGCCCGATATGAAAGACAAGTGCCTATACCTTCACTTTGAAGGAGTAAAATCGGCCATGTATGTCTGGGTAAACGGAGAGCGGGTAGGCTACAGCCAGAATTCGATGTCGCCTGCCGAGTTTGACATAACCGAATTTGTGAAGAACGGAACCAATCGTCTGGCAGTGGAAGTGTATCGGTGGTCGGACGGCAGTTATCTGGAAGACCAGGACATGTGGCGGCTTAGTGGAATACTCAGGCCGGTAGAGCTATGGGTACGTCCCCGGACAAATATCCGGGACTATAGGTTCAGCAGCGACTTGTCGGACGACATGCGTTCAGCTACATTCGGAACCGAAATTTGGATAAGAAACCAGACCGACCGCAAAGTAAAAGACCTGACCGTAGAAATAAACCTGGTGGGGAAAGACAACAGAGGAAATAAACTCGACAAAAAAATGGTGGCTCCCGTAGGTACTATTCAGGCCTTTTCTGAAACGAGCGTCACACTGTCCGAAATGCTCCGGGAGCCTCAACTATGGTCTGCCGAAAAACCGCATCTATATGACATCCACATCAAGCTTCGCAGGAAGAATGAACTTTTGGAATCGTTCGAATACCATTGGGGCATACGGAAAATAGAAATCGCGGGAGACGTCTTCAAAGTCAACGGGAAAGCCGTCAAGCTGAAAGGAGTGAACCGTCACGACTTTCATCCCCGTATGGGATTCTTTGTCGACAGCCAGACGATGGAAAGAGATATCCGGTTGATTAAACAAGCCAACATCAACATGATACGCACGTCCCACTATCCACATCTACCATTGCTGTACGAACTATGTGACAAGTATGGAATCTACGTAATGGACGAAGCGAACCACGAAAGTCACGCCTACGGTTTGGGGAACAAAGCATTAGGGGACAACCCGCAATGGACACTGGCCCATGTGGACAGGGCAGTGGCCGTGGTGGCAAGGGACAAGAACCATCCGTGCATCCTATTCTGGTCGTTGGGCAACGAGGGCGGAAGCGGAGCCAATTTGCGAGCCATGGCAGACACAGTCCGTGCCTTAGACCCCACCAGGCCGATATACGACGATACAGACCGCACGGTATCCGATGTCTATGACGAAGCCTATCTGCATCCCGACGCTTTGAAGGAACTTGGCAAGAAAATAACCGACCGCCCCGTATTCATGAGAGAGTATGCCTACGCCATGGGAAATTCCATCGGCAACCTCAAGGAGTATTGGGATGTGATTGAAAAAGACGAGAGTATCATCGGAGCTGCCATTTGGTGCTGGGTAGACCAAGGCATTCCTAAAAAGCTTAACGGTGCACCGTTAAGTTTCGGCGAGAGCCCCTCGTCACTCCCATTACTGCCTGATGAATTCTGGGCGTATGGAGGAGATTTCGGGGACTATCCCAACGACGGTCCCACCGGCATTAACGGGCTGGTATCTCCCGACCGGGTGCCTCACCCCCACTACTATGAGGTACAAAAAGTATATCAATACATCAAGTTTGAAAAGAAGGGAACGCGGCAAATCAAATTGACCAACGGGTATGCGTTTTCCGATTTGGATGAGTTCGATTACAGCTATGAGTGGATATGTAACGGAAAGGCAGTAAGCAGCGGCGACCTCCAGTTGTCCGAAGGGAATCTGCTGGAGGTACCTTCAAGACCGGATAAGTGTGGGGAACTTTGCCTCAATGTATATGCCACGTTGAAGGAATCCACGACGTGGGCAGAGAAGGGCTTCAAAGTTGCCAAGGAACAACTTACGTATCATGACTATGAATTCCCACAATTGAAGGATGACGGCGGGAAGGCCACGTTTAAGGAGACACCCGAAGCGGTGGAAATTATAGCCGCCGATGCCTTGTTCACCATAGAAAAAGGTACCGGTGCTTTGGTGAGTTGGCGAGTCAAGGGAGAAGAGTTGTTGCACAGTGCCTTGGAACCCTATTTTTGGAAACCGGCAAATGACATTCAGGTCCGCAACGGCTACAATGAACGTTTGAGCGCTTGGAAAAATGCAGAGCAAAAACGTATCGTAAAGGCATACCAAGCAACCGTAAACGATGGTATGGTGATAGTGGATGCCAGTCTCTCCCTCCCCCGGATAGGAGCCGGTTACCATCTCCGCTACACTGTGGACGGCAAAGGCCGCATACAAGTAGAAGCAACCTATCAGCCTGAAAAGGAAGATATTCCGCTGATGCCCAAATTCGGTATGCGCATGAGAATGCCCTCGGCGCTGAATCGGATAGCCTGGTACGGACGCGGCAAGTTCGAGAACTATCCCGACCGCAAGAGCGCTGCTTTCCTGGGAGTCTACGAGTGTGGCATACACGAATTTATCACGAACTACATCGTACCGCAAGACAATGCCAACCGGTGCGATACACGCTGGTTCATGCTGGGAGACAGTGAGCGATGGAAAATACAAGTCAAAGGCCTGCAACCCCTATGTTTCCGTATATGGCCCTACGGGGAAGAAGACCTGGAAGGGAAAGAGCATGCGCACGAACTGCCCGAACGCGACTTCATCAACCTGAATATCGACTCCAACATACACGGAGTAGGTGGAAACGACGGATGGGGCGCACAGACCATGAAGCCATACACCATTGACGGCAATCGCTCCTACCGATATGGGTTTATCATGGAGTATATGGACAAAACAGAATAATCCGTTCATCAATGTATTCAAAAAGGAAATAAACATTTTGTAAACAACAATAAAGGTATGAAAAGAAACATCTTTAAAACAATTCTCCTATCCGCCTGCATCCTGCAAGGGGGCAGTGCATTGGCACAACAAGAGAAAGCAGAACCGGGCAAGTTCTCACCCACCTGGGAGTCATTGTCCCAATACGAAGTGCCCGAATGGTTCCGCAACGCCAAATTCGGCATATGGGCACACTGGGGTCCGCAATGCCAACCCGAAGCCGGCGACTGGTACGGTCGTGGCATGTACGAAGAGGGTGGTGCTGCCTACAAGTGGCACTTGGAGCATTACGGACATCCTTCGGAATTCGGCTTCAAGGATGTAATCAACGAATGGAAAGCCGAGAAATGGAATCCGGAGAGGCTGGTAGCCCTTTTCAAGAAAACCGGTGCCCGATATTTCTTTGCCATGGGTAATCATCACGACAACATGGACTTGTGGGATAGTAAATACCAATCATGGAACTCCGTCAACATGGGCCCCAAGCGAAACGTACTGGGTGAATGGGAGAAAGCGGCTCGCAAAAACAAACTGCCCTTCGGTGTCAGCATCCACTCCTCCCATGCTTGGACATGGTATGAAACTGCACAAGGAGCCGACAAGAAAGGCCCATACGCAGGAATCTCCTACGATGCCCGCGTAGTGACTAAGGAAGACGGCAAGGGAAAATGGTGGGAAGGCTACGACCCGCAAGAGCTATACGTACAGAATCATGCCCTGAGCGGACATGCTTGGGTGGCATGGGACTGGCCCGAAGGAACCTCTGTCCCCCCGCAGAGTTACTACGACAACTTCTTCGACCGCACAGTGGACATGATAAACAAATATCATCCCGACCTGGTCTATTTCGACGACAGCGTACTCCCCTTCTGGCCCATCAACGATACGGGGCTGAAAGTCGTGTCGCACTACTATAACCAAAACATGAAGCTTCACAAGGGCAATCTCAATGCCGTAGTCTTCGGAAAGAAGCTGGAAGCTAAACATAAAGAGGCCATCGTATGGGATGTAGAAAAAGGGGTTCCATCGGAATGCCAGGACAAGGCGTGGCAAACCTGTAGTTGCCTCGGTACTTGGCACTATAACCGCTCTGCTTACGAAGACAACTGGTATAAATCAGCCGAGACCGTCATCCACATGCTCATTGACATCGTCAGTAAAAATGGCAACCTATTACTAAGCGTACCAATGAAAGGAAACGGCACCATCGACGACAAGGAAGAAAAAATTCTGGAAGACATAGCCGCCTGGATGGAGGTGAACGGAGAAGGAATATTCGACACACGTCCCTGGTGTATTTATGGTGAAGGTCCCTCCACAGAAACAGCAATACCTTTGGACGGAGCAGGATTCAACGAAGGCAAGAACGCACCCTACACTTCTGCCGACATCCGGTTTGTGAAAAAAGGGAAATACTTGTATGCCCATATCATGAAATGGCCCTCAGACGGAAAAATACAGATAAAATCACTGGCTACCGGCAGTCCCTACTGCAAAGGAGAAATCGAAAAGGTAGAATTATTAGGAGGCGGAAAGGCAAAGTTCAGAAGAACTTCCAAAGGCTTGCTTATTGACCTTCCCAAAGACAAGACACCCAATCCTATTTCTTTGGTACTGAAAATCACTAACCGTTAAACTGCTGATATTGTATGAAAAAGGGATTTTTTTTAAGACTATTTGTCCTGCTGATGCTGACATTTTTCATAGCAGAACAAGGCAGAGCACAAACCTACCAACGCACCTCACAAGGCATAAAAAGCACTGTGCAAGGTATAAATATAGATATTAGCTTCTTCTCTCCTGTCACAGTGAGAATCTTAAAATCGCCTGACGGCTGGAAGTATACCAAAGAAAGTTTGTCGGTCATCGGGCAACCGGAAAAAGTAAAACTATCCGTCTCTTCGAAAGGGGGCATATTGACTATCAAAAGCCATCAGCTTACAGTCCATCTCAACGAAGAGACCGGACAAATAACTTTTGCCTCTTCCGATGGAAAATCGCTGTTGCAGGAACAAAATAAAGGCGCACGTTTTGATGATTTCAACGATGCCGGCACAAAAACCTTCAGCGTTTATCAATCGTTCACCTTAGAGAAAGACGAAGCTATTTATGGATTGGGACAATTGCAAAACGGCAAAATGTCGCAACGTAACCAGACCAAACGCCTTATCCAAGACAATCTTGAGGATGTGATTCCCTTCTTCCAGTCCGTCAAAGGCTACGGTCTCTTTTGGGACAACTATTCGCCAACCATCTTCAAAGACAATCAAGAAGAGACATCCTTCCTTTCTGAAGTCGGCGACTGCATTGACTACTATTTCATGTACGGCGAAAATGCCGATGGAGTAGTTGCCCAGATGCGCTACCTCACAGGACAAGTGCCCATGTTTCCATTATGGACATATGGATTCTGGCAAAGCCGTGAACGCTACAAAAGCCAAAAAGAGATTGTTGGCGTAGTGCAAAAATACCGCGAACTGGGTGTGCCCCTCGATGGAATTATCCAGGATTGGAGATACTGGGGAAGCAACTACCTGTGGAACGCAATGGATTTTTTGAACGAAGAATTCTCCGACCCCCAAAAAATGATGGAAGACATACACGGAATGAACGCCCACATTATTATCTCCATTTGGTCAGCTTTCGGACCACATACCAAACCCTATCGCGAGTTAGACAAAGGGAACATGCTCTTCAACTTCCGCACATGGCCCGAATCCGGTTCCGAGAAGTGGCCTCCCAATATGGACTATCCATCCGGTGCCCGCGTGTACGATGCCTACCATCCGCAAGCACGCGACATCTATTGGAAGTACCTGAACGAGAACCTACGTTCTGTGGGTATAGACGGCTGGTGGATGGACTCTACCGAACCCGACCATTTTCACCCCATTCCTGAAGATTTTGACACGCCCACCTATTTGGGGTCATTCCGTAAAGTACGCAATGCCTACCCTTTAATGAGTGTAGGTGGAGTGTACGACCACCAGCGTGCCGTAACTTCGGATAAACGCGTATTTATCCTTACCCGCTCAGCCTTTGCCGGCCAGCAACGTTATGGTGCCAATACATGGACAGGAGATATCACAGCATCATGGGAAGTTTTGGAGAAGCAAATACCTGCGGGATTAAACTTCTCACTATGCGGCATTCCCCATTGGAACAGCGATATCGGCGGATTCTTCCTATGGCAATATCCCTTGATGCTGGATGACCCGGATTATCGCGAGCTTTATGCCCGTTGGATACAGTTCGGTACATTCTGTCCCATGATGCGGTCACATGGGGAAGGTGCTCCCAGAGAAATCTATCAATTCGGCAAAAAAGGCGAGCCAATATACGATGCGATTGAGAAATACATTCGGTTACGCTACAGTTTGTTACCATACATCTACACAACTGCCTGGGAGGTAACTGCCAATCAGTCCAGCTTCATGCGTGCCTTGGCAATGGATTTTGCCCACGATCGCAACGTGTGGAACATCCACAATCAGTATATGTTTGGCAAATCCCTATTGGTATGCCCTGTAACCCAACCCATGTATACCCAAACAGTTTCGGACACCATCCGTGTAGAAGATTTCAGTACCGTTAAGTCTATACGAATATATCTGCCTAAAAATACGGAATGGTATGATTTTTGGACCAATCAGAAACACTCCGGCGGACAATATATCGTGAAAGATACCCCTATTGACATTTTACCACTTTATGTGAAAGCAGGTTCCATCCTGCCAATAGGTCCCGAAGTGCAGTATAGCACCGAAAAATCATGGGACAACTTGGAGATAAAAGTGTATCCCGGTTGTAACGGCGAATTCACACTTTACGAAGACGAGAATGACAACTACAATTATGAAAAAGGAATGTACAGCACCATTACGATGAAATGGAATGACCGTACTCGCATGCTCACTATTGAAAATCGGAAAGGAGAGTTTTCCGGTATGTTGAAAGAACGGAAATTCAACATAGTAACTGCTGATGGCGCAAAAAAGGCAGTGGCTTATAATGGGAAAAAAGTAACGGTTAAAATGTAATGGTTTCTAAAAACAGCTATTAATTTGCATTATGGAAATAAATACTCGTATGAAAAAATATCATCATTATCTTACCCTTTTAAGTTTATTTATGCTGCTCGGCATCCTGAAATTGCAAGCAGCGATACAACTCCCTGCCATATTTTCCAACCATATGGTGCTACAACGTAACTCAGAACTTACTTTCTGGGGATGGGGTATTCCGGGAGAAACAATTTCCATCGCCCCCGAATGGATGAAAGGAGAAATAATCAAAACCCAAGTCAATAATACGGGGAAATGGTCAGCCCGTGTACCTTCCGGCGAAGCCGGCGGACCTTATGAGATTCGTTTCAGCGGCTCGTCAGAAGTAACCTTGACCGATGTCATGCTAGGCGAAGTTTGGCTGTGCAGCGGACAATCCAATATGGAATGGAGCGCCAACCACGGCATAAAGAACGGAGACGAGGAAACGGCAAATGCCCATTGTCCCAATCTCCGAATTTTTCACGTGGCCAGAATAGCCGCCCCGTTCCCTCAAGAAAACTGTTTCTCGCAATGGACACAGTGCACGCCCGAAACGATGCGCAGCACGAGTGCCCTGGCCTACTTCTTCGGCCGCAACATCCAGGAAGAGCTGGACGTGCCGGTAGGAATCATCGTAGCCGCATGGGGCGGAACCACCGCCGAGACATGGACGCCCCGCGAATGCGTAATGAGCGACCCGGTCTTGTGCGACTATCCGTATGAATCCAATCCTTGGTTTCCGGCTGAAACAGGCACGTTGTACAACAGCATGATTTATCCCGTGATGCCCTACGGCATTGCCGGATGCATCTGGTATCAGGGAGAAGCCAACCAAGGCCGTGCCAGCTCCTACGCCCGGGTGATGCAGCGGCTGATAGGCTCGTGGCGTACCGGATTTAACAAGGAATTCCCATTCTATCTGGTCCAGATAGCCCCCTTCCAATACCACTCCAAAGACAACGGACCGGCACTGCTACGCGAGCAGCAGGCCATGTTGCCCGAAATGCTGGACAAGGTCAAGATGATTACCGTGTCAGATTTGGTGGACAATGTGCAGGACATCCATCCACGTGACAAAAGAAGCGTAGGCAAACGTCTCGCCAATCTTGCACTGGACGATACATACCATATATATGCAGGCCCCTATAAAAGCCCGGTCTTTGAAAGCGCCTGCCGCAAAGGCAACCATGTGACAATCTCTTTCAAAGACATAAAGAACGGACTGGCCGTACACGGGAAAAGGATAGAGGGGCTGATGATGGCCGCAGCCGGCCAGGAATGGCAAGAGGCCCGGGCCAGGATAGACGGGGGAAAGCTGATTGTCCCGGTAAAAGGAATCGAAAGCCCGGTTTCCATTCGCTACTGCTTCAGTGACGCTGCTCAAGGCAACCTTTTTTCAACGGAAGGCATCCCCTTAGCCCCCTTCCGGGCAGACAGCATTGCCTCTTCTGAAAACATTCCGGTTTCTACAGACAGCGCTTTGGAAGAATCTTTTGAATTCTCGCCCAAGTTCTCTACCGGCAATGCCAATCCCCTTCTCGACTTCCAATACATGGCCGACCCCACAGCAGTGGTGCACGACGGCCGCATTTATGTGTACGGCACTAACGACCACCAGCAATATGATGTAGTGGGCCGTAACGGGAAAAACACCTATCAGCACATCCATTCGCTGACGATGGTCTCTTCTGACGACATGGTGAACTGGACTTATCACGGAGTAATCAATGTAAAGGCTCTGGCTCCCTGGGGAATGGCTTCGTGGGCACCTTCCATCGCTTCGCGCAAGGAGGCCGACGGCAAAACCCACTTCTATCTGTACTACTCCAACAGCGGTTCCGGTGTAGGTATGCTGACTGCCACTTCCCCCGTGGGGCCCTGGACAGACCCATTGGGCAAATGTGTGGTAGACGGTAATACTCCAGGACTCGGCAAGTGTAAAGCTCCCTTCGATCCGGGAGTAGTCATCGACGACAAGGGCATCGGCTGGCTCTCCTTTGGCGGGGGCGACAGCGACGACTACATTCCCGGAGACGCACGCATCGTGCGGCTGGCAAATGACATGAAGACGCTGGACAGCGAAATAGTTGAAATAAAAGCGCCATACCACTTTGAAGCAAACGAACTGAACTATCTGAACGGCACTTGGATTTACACCTACAACACCAACTGGAAGAACCGGGATGCATGGCCCCACAAGGATATAGACAAGCCGAGCCGGTGCTGCATGAGCTACATGACGAGTCGCACGCCACTTGAGACAGACAGCTGGACCTATCGGGACAACTACTTCAAAAATCCCGGCGACTATGGCATGTCCGACAGCAACAACCATACACATCTGGTAAAATTTCAAGGGAAGTACTATCTCTTCTACCACTCACTGGGCTTGCAGGACAGCCGCGACCTCAAAGTGGGTGTCCGCAGTATCTGCGTGGAAGAAATAGAGGTGGACGAAAAGGACCTCACTATCCACATGGGCACAGCCACAGCCAAGGGCGTTTCACAAATCAAGCCTCTCGACCCGTTTGCGCAGCAACAGGCCGAGACCACAGCCGCCACACGCGGCGTTGCCTTTGAACCTACCGGACAGACAGGCAACATGTCTGCCGTAGGAAACAAGAGCGGACAGGCCATCTGTGTCCGCGGTGCAGAATTCCCGCAATCACCTCAAGCCATACAGATGAAGATAAAAGGGAAAGGCTCCATCGAAATACACATGGACAGTCCAGACGGTCCGCTCCTATCCACCTTGACCTTTGATACCGATACGTGGCAAACATTGACAAAGCCGTTGGACAAACGGATAAAAGGCAAACACGACATTTACTTCGTATTCGGGAACGGAAAGTTCTTATTTGACGAATGGAAATTCACAAAATAATGAATCCGTCGGCAGAATCTGCCCAGTATCTCTTCACCCTTGTGATGATATCGCTGCACAATTCGAGCCAACACACAACAAGCCAGCAAGTTACTTTGCCAGCGTTTTGCCACCATATTGGCAAAGTTTTGCCATGCCTTTGGCAAAGCTTTGCCAATGTGGTGGCAAAACCTTGCCAACTTGTCGGCAAGAAAGACAAAAGCAACATCGCTGTCCGCAAAGAGGCGGAAGCACGTCCTCAATATAATTCCGCTAACGGGAAAGAGACAGATTGGTTCCATTAACGGGCAGAAGTTTTAAAAAATGGGAAGGATTTGGCACAATAGTTCCGCGCAAATTCTCATTTATCGAACAAAAATTGTATTTTTGCCTGCGACTGAAAAATCAGTAATATCATAGAATAGACAATTCCCGAACAAATATGAGCGAAGATTTTGAAGCACCGAAAGATGATTTGGACAAGGAACTCCCGGCCGGGAGCGAAGAACACTCGGATTACAAACCTGCGGACGCAAAGGATGCCAATATAAAGCACCAACTGAGCGGCATGTACCAGAATTGGTTTCTGGACTACGCCTCATACGTTATATTGGAACGTGCCGTACCCCATATCATGGATGGTCTGAAACCCGTACAGCGGCGTATCCTCCACTCCATGCGCCGCATGGAAGACGGGCGCTACAACAAGGTGGCGAACATCGTAGGACATACCATGCAGTTCCATCCGCACGGTGATGCTTCTATCGGCGATGCTCTGGTACAACTGGGACAAAAGGACTTGCTCGTGGATTGCCAGGGAAACTGGGGTAACATTCTGACGGGTGACAGCGCCGCTGCCCCCCGTTATATCGAAGCACGTCTCTCCAAGTTCGCACTGGACGTGGTATTCAACCCCAAGACCACCGAATGGAAACTCTCTTATGACGGGCGAAACAAAGAACCGGTTACACTACCGGTAAAATTCCCACTGCTGCTTGCACAAGGTGTGGAAGGTATTGCCGTAGGCCTGTCATCCAAAATATTACCACATAACTTCAATGAGCTGTGCGATGCTTCCATCAGCTATCTGCACAACGAAGAATTCAAGCTGTACCCCGACTTCCAGACGGGAGGCAGTATCGATGTATCCAAATACAACGACGGTGAACGTGGCGGTGCGATACGCGTGCGCTCCAAAATAGAAAAGATAGACAACAAGACACTTGCCATTAAGGAAATTCCTTACGGGAAAACGGTGGCCAGTGTATGCGACTCCATCGTAAAGGCCAGCGAAAAAGGAAAAATCAAGATACGTAAGGTAGAGGACCTAACATCCGGCAGTGTGGAAATATTAGTGCATCTAGCCCCGGGTGTATCATCCGACAAGACCATCGATGCCCTCTATGCCTTCACCGACTGTGAAGTGAGCATCTCTCCCAACTGCTGTGTCATCGACGACCAAAAGCCCCACTTCCTCACCGTGAGTGATGTATTGCGCAAATCAGTCGACAACACATTGGCACTGCTACGCCAGGAACTGGAAATCCGTAAGGGAGAGATACTGGAAAGCCTGCATTTCGCTTCACTCGAAAAGATATTCATTGAAGAACGTATTTACAAGGATAAGGAGTTTGAACAAGCCAAAAACATGGATGCCGCCTGCGAACATATCGATGAGCGCCTGACTCCCTACTACCCGACTTTTATCCGCGAAGTGACCAAGGAAGACATCCTCCGGCTGATGGAGATAAAGATGGCACGTATCCTCAAATTCAACTCCGACAAGGCAGAGGAACTGATAGCACGCATGCGAAAGGACATAGAGGAGATAGACTGCCATCTGGCAAACATCGTGGAATATACCGTCGACTGGTTCCGTATGTTGAAGGACAAGTACGGCAAAGCCTTCCCCCGCCGCACGGAACTGCGTAACTTCGACACCATCGAAGCAACCAAAGTCATCGAAGCCAACGAAAAGCTGTACATCAACCGCGAAGAGGGTTTCATCGGAACTGGATTGAAGAAAGACGAATTCATAGGCAACTGCTCGCCCATAGATGACGTGATTATCTTCTTCCGCGATGGAAAATATATCATCACACCGGTGGCCGACAAGAAGTTCGTGGGCAAGAATATACTTTATGCCAACATTTTTAAGAAGAACGACAAACGTACCATCTACAATGTCTGCTACCGTGACGGCAAGGAGGGGACAAGCTATATCAAGCGTTTTGCCATCACTTCCGTGGTGCGTGACCGCGAATACGATGTGACGCAAGGTACTCCCGACTCCCGTATCACCTACTTCACCGCCAATCCCAATGGAGAAGCTGAAATCATCAAGGTAACCCTGAAACCCAATCCCCGTGTACGCCGTATTATCTTCGAGGAGGATTTCAGCAACATCAATATCAAGGGACGGCAGGCCATGGGAAATATACTCACGAAACTCCCCGTACACAAGATAGCCTTGAAACAACGTGGAGGCTCCACGCTGGGTGGACGGAAAGTCTGGTTCGACCGTGATGTGCTACGTCTCAACTACGACGGGCGCGGAGAATATCTCGGAGAATTCCAGAGCGAAGACACCATCCTTGTCGTACAGAACAGCGGAGAGTTCTATGCCACCAACTTCGACTTGAACAATCACTATGACGATGGCATACGCGTATTGGAGAAATACGATCCGAACAAAGTATGGACCGCCGTACTCTACGATGCCGACCAGCAGAACTATCCTTACATCAAGCGTTTCTGCTTCGAGGCAACCGCCCGCAAGCAAAACTACTTGGGAGAAAACAAGAACAGCAGCCTCATTCTGCTGACAGACGAGTGCTACCCGCGTTTAGAGGTGGTGTTTGGCGGCCACGACAATTTCCGAGAGCCGATGGTGGTGGAAGCCGACGAATTCATCGCCGTGAAAGGCTTCAAAGCAAAAGGTAAGCGCCTGACCACCTATACTATAGAAACCATCAACGAATTAGAGCCTACCCGCCAACCTGAACCCTCGCAGAAAACCGAAGAGCAGGAAACGGATGAAGAACCGGAAATTCTGGACCCCGACCACGGTAAAAGCGAAGGGGACATACTGGACGAGATGACAGGACAGATGAAACTCTTTTGATGAAGGACGGAAATGAAGTATTAGTGGCTAACGATTACTAATTTGTAATTGATAATTTAATATGTACATATACAAGATAATAATCCTATGCGGACTGCTCTTGGGAAGTGTCGGACTGAAAGCACAAGAAGCACAATGCAGCATCGACCGGAAGCTACGGGCTGACTCCACCAACCGTAACCGTATTATCACCCGTGCCACCATGTATGGTGTCGGCTTCACCAACGTGTTCGACACTTATCTTTCACCTCAGGAGTATAAGGGAATCGATTTCCGTATCTCCCGCGAAAGCATGCGGATGACACGGTTGATGGACGGCAACGTGTCTCTGCAAACTTTCTTCCAGGCAGACTTGGGATATACACACAACAAAGTAGACAATAACAATACATTCTCCGGACTGGCCAACTGGAACTACGGCCTGCATTATAATTTTCCAATCACGGGCAATTTCAAACTGCTTGCCGGAGGAGTCGGCGACTTCAACGGTGGCTTTGTCTATAATCTGCGCAACGGAAACAACCCCGCCCAAGCACGTGCCTATATCAACCTTGCCGCATCTGGAATGGCTATTTGGGACTTGCGCATCAAGAACCGTCCCATCACACTACGCTATCAGGTAAATCTTCCCTTGGCAGGTATCATGTTCATGCCCAACTATGGACAGTCCTACTACGAGATATTTACGTTAGGACATTGGGACGGAGTAGTGAACTTCACCTCCCTGCACAACCAGCCCTCTCTGAGACAAATGCTGACCGCAGACTTTCCGGTGGGACGTGCCCGGATGCGTTTCGCTTACATATGGGACGCACAACAGTCCAAAGTAAATGAAATAAAGACACATACTTACTCGCACGTATTCATGGTGGGGTTCGTAAAGGAACTCTATCTGTTTCCTAACAAGAGAAAGTAAAAAGTGACAAGGTGATAAACGATAAGATGATAAGGATAATGTGCATGAAAAGAAGATATATTTTAATAATTTGGAGTATCCTACTCACGTTATTGCCCCTATTGAACGGATGTATTCGTGAGGAAGAGTTCGACAATACCCCACAAGGCAATTTCGAAGCCTTGTGGAAAATAATAGACGAACAGTACTGCTTCCTGGACTACAAGCAAATAGACTGGGATGCCATCCATGACAAGTACCAGCCACTCATTACCCCGGGAATGAGTTACGACGGTCTATTTGAAATATTAGGTAACATGCTTGCCGAGTTAAAAGACGGACATGTCAACTTGTACTCTTCTTCCAACATGGCGCGCTACTGGGACTGGTATCTGGATTATCCTCGTAACTTCAACGAAAGTATCATTGAAAAGTACCTGGGAAGAGACTACCGCATTGCTGGAGGCGCCAAATATACCATATTGGAGGACAACATAGGATATATCTATTACGGTGATTTCTCCAGCGGCATCGGAAACGGCAACCTGGATGAGATTCTGTTATACCTTTCCGCTTGTAACGGCCTGATTATCGACGTGCGCAACAATGGTGGCGGCAACCTGACAAACGCCACCCGAATGGCACAACGCTTCACGAATGAAAAAGTACTGACGGGATATATTCAGCACAAGACCGGCAAAGGCCATAGCGATTTTTCAGATCCGACTCCCATTTATGTGGAACCTTCCAACAGTATCCGCTGGCAAAAAAAGGTAATTGTCCTGACCAACCGTCATTCCTATAGTGCAACCAATGATTTTGTCAACTCCATGCGCTGTTTTCCCAATGTCACCCTGGTTGGTGACAAAACCGGCGGCGGGTCGGGCCTGCCATTCTCTTCGGAACTGCCCAACGGATGGGGGGTACGCTTTTCTGCCAGCCCGCACCTCGATGCCCAAAAACAGCATATCGAGTTCGGCATCGACCCTGCCGTCCCTGACCGGCAGCGCCAGCCGGAGATTGCCGGTCCGGTCGCCGTATTTGCAGATCATGGCGCCGGTCGAAAAGCCGCTGAGCCGAAGGGTGCCGAAGCGGAGCGGGATATCAACCTGTTCGACCGCATGCCCGGCCGGACTGTTCCAGACCCAGCCGCCGTTCTGTTCCGCCGGGATAACCTTCTGATCCCGGTAGCGGACCTGGCCGTTGCGGATCGTCATCCGGATTTCCCGGCCGAGGAACGGCGCGTTGGTCCGGACTGACCAGAAGAGTTCCCGGAGCTTCTCCGGCGACTCGGGCGTGACGGTGATGTGCAGTTTCGCGGCGTTTTCCCCCGCCGGCTTCACGGCAAACGTGTAGTTGCAGAATACGCCGGTTTTCGGCTCCCGGAAGCGTCCGGCGCGAAGCAGCGGGGCCGGCGCGGCGCGGTCGATGACATTGGCGTCGAGGTCGGAAACGTCCGAAAAATCGATTTTCACCCAGTCGTCGGTTCCGACGAACCGGCGGGAGTCGAACTGTCCGGCGATTCCGGTCTCGCGGTTGTAGACGTCGATCCGGGCCTTGTCGTTCAGGCGCATCACCGGGTTGATGATTTCGTCCGCGGCGGGAGCCGCCGCGGCGCACACCGCTGCGCGCAGTACCACCGCGTCGAACAGCTCCGGCGTCACGAGCGGACGCGCTCCGT